>OLPW01002592.1_pt1 | contig 15714 bp, 11 predicted proteins | sample 1672161 | NCBI WGS metagenome assembly OLPW01 (sample SAMEA3136654, study PRJEB25190) | human gut metagenome
AACCATGATACCAGAAAAAATGGAAAAAGTACGGGAACTGGAAAGAAAAAGACCATCCGAAACGTACATCAGATGAAAAAGAAATAGGAAAACGGACACTGGAAGTTCTGGAACTTCTGGATCTTGTAGAAGTCCGATTTGCAAAAGTAAAAAACTTGTCAGATCTGTGGAAACATCGGACCGCGCTGGCGCGTGCCATGATTTTGGAACCAGATGTAATCCTCATGGATGAGCCGCTTCGCAATGTAAGTCCCAAATTTCATAATCAGTTGACTCAGGAGCTGGTGGAATTGCAGGAGAGAACCGGAGTTACAATACTGTATGCTACAAAAAATGTGGAAGAGATGGCACTATTGGGAAAACGAAAAGTGATGGTGTAAAATAGACGAGAAGAATTTAGAGAATAGAGGAAAGATTACGTGAGAAACACTTGCGAAATCTTTCCTTTTGTGTTATCCTATGAATACTTTTAGAAAAGATTCTATATTTTAAAAAGTTCTAAGCCGTAAGGTATCTCATTTCGGTGTTTCAGATTTCGAGACAGTAATCCGACATGAAGAAAAAATGTTACTACATTAAGTTGTTTGTACTATGAGTACAGGAAGGAGTTGAATGATATGTGTAATTTATCAGAAGGTATTGAAGAAAAGGGAATAGAGACAGGACGATTAGAAACAATTGCGGAATGCCTGCGAAATGGAACGATGAATGATGCAAAAAGGCTGCTGAAAGCGACAGGAGAAGAGATTGAAAAAGCAACAGAGTTATTCTTGAAAAAGGGTGAATAAATGGTTGGACATATGTCATGCGATGTGCTAATATATACATGTATACAATCTGGAAATAAACGTAATTATTCAGAAGAATATAATTACAGGTAATCAGGAGGACTAGACATGTTGAAATTATATGACGGCGGTGCGTATCTGGTAAATGGCACCGAGATCATTATGGACGAAGCAGAAGTAAAGGCAAAGACAGGCCGTGAGGTATCCAAGGAGGAAGCCAGAACGCAGACAATGGCTTACGGAATTTTAGAGGCTCATAATATATCAGATAATATGGAGAGACTGCAGATCAAATTTGATAAGCTGACATCTCATGACATTACATTTGTCGGAATTATTCAGACAGCGAGAGCTTCAGGACTGGAGAAGTTTCCAATTCCATATGTATTGACGAACTGTCACAACTCACTCTGCGCGGTCGGCGGAACGATTAATGAAGATGATCACATGTTTGGACTGACTTGTGCAAAGAAATATGGCGGTGTCTATGTACCGCCGCATCAGGCAGTTATTCACCAGTTTGCCCGTGAGATGCTGGCAGGCGGCGGCAAGATGATCCTTGGATCCGACAGCCATACCCGCTATGGAGCACTTGGAACGATGGCTATGGGTGAAGGCGGACCGGAACTTGTAAAGCAGCTCCTGAATAAGACATATGATATTAAGATGCCAGGTGTGATTGGAATTTATCTGGACGGAGAGCCGGTCAAAGGCGTCGGACCACAGGACGTGGCACTTGCAATTATCGGCGCAACATTTGCAAATGGTTATGTAAACAATAAAGTTATGGAATTTGTCGGACCAGGTGTGGAGAAGTTAAGTGCTGATTTCCGTATCGGAATCGATGTTATGACAACGGAGACAACATGTCTGTCTTCTATCTGGAAAACAGATGATAAGATTAAGGAGTTCTATGAGATCCACGGCAGAAGTGAAGATTACAAAGAACTGAATCCTGGTGCAGTTACATATTATGATGGTATGGTCTATGTGAACTTAAGCGAGATCCGTCCGATGATCGCAATGCCGTTCCATCCGTCAAATGTATATACAATCGACGATGTACGTAAGAATCTGAAAGACGTGCTTCACGATGTAGAGCAGAAAGCACTGGTGAGCCTGGATGGTGCTGTGGATTATTCACTTCAGGATAAAGTGATTGATGGAAAACTTTATGTGGATCAGGGAATCATCGCAGGATGTGCCGGTGGTGGATTTGAAAATATCTGCGCAGCAGCAGACATCATAAAAGGTCATTACATTGGCTCAGATGAATTTACATTTAGTGTATATCCGGCAAGTACACCGATCTATATGGAACTTGTGAAAAACGGTGCAGTTGCGGATCTTATGGAAGCAGGAACAATTGTAAAAACAGCATTCTGCGGACCATGCTTTGGAGCTGGAGATACCCCGGCAAATAACGCATTTTCTATTCGCCACTCTACAAGAAACTTCCCGAACCGTGAAGGTTCCAAGCTTCAGAGTGGACAGATTGCATCCGTTGCACTTATGGATGCCCGTTCAATTGCAGCAACAGCAGCAAATAAAGGTTTCCTGACACCTGCAACAGATATGGACGTAGAATACAAGGGACAGAAATACCACTTTGACCAGAAGATTTATGCAAATCGTGTATTTGACAGTCATGGTGTGGCTGATCCGGATACAAAGATCAAGTTCGGACCGAATATCAAAGACTGGCCGGCAATGTCAGCACTTCCAGAGAATCTGGTATTGAAAGTTGTATCAGAGATTCATGATCCTGTTACAACAACAGATGAGCTGATCCCATCTGGAGAAACATCTTCTTACAGATCCAATCCACTTGGACTGGCAGAGTTTGCACTTTCCAGAAAAGATCCTGCATATGTAGGACGTGCAAAGGAAGTACAGAAAGCACAGAAAGCAATCGAAGCAGGCGAATGTCCGTTAGAGGTATTGGAAGAATTAAAACCGGTTATGGCAAAGATCCAGGAGAAATATCCGGAAGCAGGAAAAGGAAATATCGGAGTCGGAAGTACGATCTTTGCAGTAAAACCAGGTGACGGTTCAGCAAGAGAGCAGGCAGCTTCCTGTCAGAAGGTGCTCGGTGGCTGGGCGAATATTGCAAATGAATATGCGACAAAAAGATATCGCTCCAATCTGATCAACTGGGGAATGCTTCCATTTATCACAAAAGAAGACGACAAGAAATTAAGCTTCAAAAATGGCGATTATATCTTTGTACCGGAAATCAGAAAAGCAGTGGAAAACAAAGATGCAGAGATCAAAGCTTATGTAGTCGGAGATACATTGAAAGAAGTCACATTTACACTTGGAGATATGACAGACGCAGAAAGAGAGATTATTCTCAAAGGTTGTCTGATTAATTATTATAAGGGCTAAATAATCCGATAGGTAAAATTCACGTTCTATGTTCCGTTGCACTGGGAATTACGCTGAATTTTATCTTGCGTAGTATTTTTGGCAGTAATATAATTGAATAAACGAATGTAAATAAAAGGCGGCACTTATGAAAAAAAGTGACGCCTTTTTGTAACACTTGGGATATTTTGGGACTCTTATATGTAGAAGAAGTAATAATACTTTTTACACTGGGTATTGGGGAACGGCAATTGGATAAGTCAATGGAGGAGTGTGGAGAACTTCTTGAGAAAAACAAATTGAGGAGGAAAAAGAATGAAATGTGATGCAAAAGCATTTTCAAAGCTATATGAGCAGGTCTATCAAGACCTCTATCGCTACGCGCTTTGTCTGATGCGTGATCCGCATGAGGCAGAAGACGCGGTGAGTGCGGCAGTGTTATCTGCTTATGAACATATACATAAACTTCGAAAAGAAGAAGCTTTCAAGAGCTGGATTTTTACAATTTTGTCAAATATATGTAAGAAAAGATTGAAACAGGTGGCGAAAGAAGGAATACAGCAGATAGAAGATTTTTTCCCGGAAGGACAGGTGGAAGGAATTCATGAAGAAGATGTGGGACTTGCGATGGATGTGAGAAATGCATTTTTTATTCTTTCAGAAGAAGAGCAAATGATAGTCGGGCTGTCAGTGTTTGGCGGTTATAACAGCACAGAAATCGGGAAGATCCTAAGCCTGAAGCCGGGAACTGTCCGGGTAAAACGAAGCCGGGCGCTGGAGAAGATGCAGTGCGTGTTGGATGGGAGGACATTTTATGTATAAGAATGAGCAGGACATGATTCGGAAAATAAAGGAAAAGTCAGAACAGGTTCCGGTGCCGAAAGCGCTTGAACCGAGACAGATTGAAGCAAAGCTTGCAGGGAAGAAGAAAAAAGTGTGGACTCCGGCGAGAATCGGTGGGCTGGCAGCAGCATGCCTGGTGCTAATCGTGGGAGTGATGGTATGCCAGAATTATTTTAAAATGGAAGACGCGACTCGAGATGATAAGATAGCAGGCAGTGATGTGACAATCAGTGACAGTACGAAAGTAGAAAGTGCGGCGGAATATAAGGATGTCTATGCATATTTGGAAAAATATAAGAAAGATCAGGAAAGAGACAGTGCATACACTTCAAGCTGGGCAAGATCATTGAATGATATAAGAGTCGATGAATCAGCTGACAGTAAGGCAAGTGGAGATGCAGCACAGAATATTGAAGAAAGCAGTACTGCAGCAGCGGATACCGGAATGGCAAGCGGTTCTTATTCTGAGACAAATGTACGTCAGGAAGGTGTGGACGAGGGGGATACAGCTAAAACAGATGGAACATACCTTTACGTGTTAAAAGATAAGAGCAATCAGATTGCCATTATAGATACCCGCGATAATCGGATGAAGCAAACGGCTACTATAACAGTGGAAGATGTTTCTGAAATCCAGGAAATGTATCTGGACATCGAAAGAAATCAATTAATCGCAGTGTGTGACGGTTATGTGGGCGGCAAATGGAATGATGATGATTATGGATATGGTCAGAGGGCTAATACGACCGCAGTAACTTATGACATTTCAGACCGGGAAAATCCAAAAGAAGTTGGCAGGGTCAGTCAGAGTGGATATTACAATTCTTCAAGAATTGCAGATGGATACTTATACTTATTCAGTGATTATTATGTAACACTTGATGGTATAACGGCGAAGAATCCGAAGTCCTATATACCACTTGTAAACGATAATTTGATCAAAGAAACAGATATCTGTCTTCCGTCCATTTCAAAGGCAGATATGTATTCGATCATCACATCAGTTTCTCTGGAAAATCCAAATGAGACAGCGCACAGTAAGGCACTTTTGGCAGACGGTGGCAATTTATATGTGAGCAACGATAATATTTATTTTTATGAAAATGTGTGGCAATATTCTGGAAAAGATGTGACGACAATCCGAAAAGTTTCTTATGAAAGTGGGAAATTGACGGCTGGGGCACAGTGCAAAATAGACGGTTATATTAATGATTCATTTTCTATTGATGAATATGATGGATATCTGAGAGTTGTAGTGACCGAGGGCGACACGAACAGTGTTTATGTTTTGAATCAAGAACTGAAAGAAACCGGCTCCATCAAAGGCCTGGCAGAAGATGAGAGGGTGTATTCCGCAAGATTTATGGGAAAGGCAGGATACTTTGTAACATTTAAAGAGACGGATCCGTTATTTTCCGTTGATCTGTCGGATCCGAAAAATCCAAAGATCATAGGAGCGTTGAAGATACCTGGATTTTCAGATTATCTGCATCCGTATGGGAAAAATAAGCTTCTGGGTATTGGGATGAATGTTGATGAAAAGACTATGTCAACAGATGGCGTGAAATTGACGATGTTCGATATTTCTGATCCGGAAAATGTGAAAGAGGAGCAGACCTATGTCATTGAAAATGTGTACTATACAGATGTTTCTTATGATTATAAGGCAGCTTTAGTAGATGCAGAGAAAAATCTGATTGGTTTTGCTGCAGACAGCGAAGGCGGCCGGGAGTACTATACATTTTCTTACGACGAAAAACAAGGATTTACATGTACGATGCATGAGGAAATCAATGGAAATAATATGAGGATCACAAGAGGTATTTATATAGAAGATACGCTTTATGTTATCCAGGGAAATATTATAGAAGCGTATAGCCTGAAAGATTTCAAAAAAGTGGACGATATCATTTTGTAACATTTTTGTAACAAAATCTCGTATGTTTTTGACAATAAGACTGGTGTATGATAAACTTGTATCTGTAGAATTGTCAAAAAATTTGAGGTGAGAATATTGGATAAATATGAATATCGGGTAAAAACCGAGCAGATGCTCGAACATTACGAAAAGAAACAATTTAGAAAAGCAATGGAAATTGCCGATACAATAGACTGGAGAAGGGTGAAGAGCCCGGCAATGTTAAATACAGTAAGCGAAATCTACGAGAATAACGGGGAGTTTCAGAAGAGCCGTGATACGCTTATGATCGCATTTGACAGAGCACCGTCCAGCAGAAAGGTTGTGTATCGTCTGGCAGTACTTGCCCTGAAACTGAATGATATTAATGAGGCTTCGGACTGTTATGAGGAATTTGTAAAACTGGCACCGAGAGATCCGAATCAATTCATTTTGAAATATCGGATTTTGAAGGCACAAGGGTCCGATCTGTCAGAACAGATTTCGGCACTGGAAGAATTTAAAAAGGCAGAATATATTGAAAAATGGGCGTATGAGCTCGCAAAGCTATATCATGAAGCAGGCATGACCTCAAAGTGCCTGGAAGAATGTGACGATTTGATCTTGTGGTTCAGCGAAGGAAAATATGTATATCAGGCAATGGAATTGAAGATGAAGTACAAACCACTGACACCACTCCAACAGGAAAAGTACGATGAGTATAAAGGTGTACCGAAAAAAGAGCCTAAGAAAGCAGTGGATAAAAAACCTGAGCGAGCTGCGCTTAAGGATGTAAAGAGTATTCCACAGGATACTGTATCAATTCCAAAAGAACAGATTAAAGCAGCGCAGGAAGCAGCAGAAGCTGCGGAGGCAGAACAGCAGGAATCAGGAGCCAATACAACAGAAACTGTGGATGGTCTGGATGCAACGAGAAGAATTCCGACAGCAGAGCTTGGAGAAGCATTGAAGGCAATGGAAGAAAATGCCAAGGCAGACAAAGAAGTTCCGATAGAAGAACCGGTTTTAGAAGAACCAGTTTCAGAAGAACCAGTTTCAGAAGAGCCAGTTTCAGAAGAGCCGGAAGCACCAGCTGAGGAACCAGTCCTGGAGCCGGAAGAAGCTGGTTCAGAAGAACCAGAAGTTGTAGAAACAGAAGCACCAGTCATTGAACCAATCGGAAAGGAAACTCCGGAAGAAGCTCGGAATGTCAGAGAGTTAGAAGGAATTCTTCAACATGCGGCAGAAGGACCAAAAAAGTCTATTACGACAGTTGTGAAGGGTGCGACACTTCAAGAAGCACTGGCTAATGGCGTGGCTATGGCGAGTGGAATTAATCCGGAAGACCAGAAGAAGATGGAGGAACGAGAAGAAGAACTCCGCATTGAAGGTCAGATGAAGATTGAAGACATCTTGATGGAATGGGAAGCTAAGCAGAAGGTAAATGCTGAGGCGATCGCAAAGCAAAAAGCATCCGATGAAGAACGACTTAGAAAAGAGAGAGAAGCACTGAAAGCCCGCCGAGAGGCAGAAAGACTTGAGGCAGAGAGACGCGAGGTAGAAGAAATAGCAAGACGGAAAGCAGAAGAAAAAGCCCGTCAGGAAGCAGAAGAGAAAGCACGCCGTGAAGCGGAAGAGAAAGCTCGTCGTGAAGCAGAGGAGAAGGCTCGTCGTGAAGCGGAGGAGAAGGCTCGTCGTGAAGCGGAAGAGAAGGCTCGTCTTGAGGCAGAGGAAGCAAGAAGAAAGGCATTGCTTTCTGATGATATCAGACAGCTTGTGGAAGAGCTGGAAGACCGTGTGACAGCACAGGAGAAAGAAGAGGAAAATTTTGATATAGAAGAGGAACTGGAGCTTGCAAAAGCAGAAGGGGAATCTGTTGAAGAAGAAATTGTAGATCAGTTTATTTCAGAAGAAGAGCTGGACGATATTGTGGAAGAACCTGAAGAGTCTGAAGAAGAACCTGAAGAAGAGATTGTTGAAGCAGTTTCGGAAGAAGAAGAGACGGAGGACGAGGATTCTGAGGATGAAGATGATTTCGAAGAGGAAGAGTTTGAAGACGAAGACTTTGAGGGTGAGGACGAAGAGTTTGAAGCAGAAGATGAAGTCGACGCTGTAGAAGAAATCGAAGAAGTACAAGAAGATGAAGAAATTCCGGAAACAGAAAACCAGGATGATTCGGAAGATAATTCCGAAGACGAGGATGATTTCGAAGACGAGGAATCCGAAGACGATGATTTTGAAGAGGAAGATGGATTCGACGAAGACGATTTTGACGAAGATGGTTTTGCAGATGAATTCCCGGAGGAAGATGAGGAAGAAGTAGAGGAATTCGATGCAGAGTGGAATGAATTCCCGGAAGATGAATCCGAGGACGAAGACGATTTCGAGGAAGAGGATGATTTCGAGGAAGAGGACGACTCCGAGGAAGAGGACGACTTCGAGGAAGAGGACGATTTCGAGGAAGAGGATGACTTCGAGGAAGAGGATGACTTCGAGGAAGAGGACGATTTCGAGGAAGAGGATGACTTCGAGGAAGAGGACGATTTCGAGGAAGAGGACGACTTCGAGGAAGAGGATGATTTCGAGGAAGACGATGACTTCTATGAAGATGATTATGTAGAAGACGACGATTACGAAGAGGATGACTTTGAGGAAGAGGACGACTTCGAGGAAGACGATTTCGAGGAAGAGGACGACTTCGAGGAAGAGGATGATTTTGAGGAAGATGATTTCGAGGAAGACGACTTTGAAGATGAGCTTCCTGAGATTCCGGATCCGGAAGACCTTGAAGGAGACTTGGAAATTGAAGAACCATCTGAGGAAGAGATTCAGCGCAGAATTAAGAAGTCAAAAGGAAGCGGAGTTCCATTTGATACCGGATTTGTTGTAACAGGAAGATATGACTTAAGTGCAACCAGTGAGATTGGACTGAAAGCCGGACTGACAGAGGAGCAGAAGAAATTATTCTCTTACTTCGTACCGGTCAGAGGAATGAGTGAACAGATTGTTGCAGTACTTGATAATGACAGACGTGCCCAGAGAGAGGGAACTTCAAGAACCGGTAACTTAATGATCATTGGCCGTAAAGGATCTGGAAAAACAGTACTTGCAGTAGATATTGTAAAAGCAATCCAGAAACAAAGAAATCTGAAACAGGGTAAAGTTGCTATTGTTACAGGTGAGTCACTGAATAAGAAAGAACTTGGCAATATTATCCAGAAGCTTCGCGGTGGAGCGATTATCATCGAAAAGGCTGGTAAGTTGAATTCCAGAACAATCAAGGAACTGAATGCATTGATGTCAAGAAAGACCGGAGAGCTTCTCTTTGTTCTTGAAGATCAGAGAAAACCTCTGGAGAGAATTATGACAGCTAATCCGGATTTCAAAAAGAAATTCACTTCTAAGCTTGAACTTCCGGTATTCATCAATGATGAGTTAGTAACATTTGGTCAGACTTATGCGAAGGAAAATGGATATAAGCTTGATGAAATGGGAATTCTGGCACTTTACAGCCGAATTGATGTAATGCAGCGTGAAGATCATGCGGTTACAGTTGCGGAAGTAAAAGAAATCATGGATGAAGCAATTAAACATTCACAGAAAGCAAATGTAAAGCATCTTGCAAGACGTGTATTTGGAAAATCTACGGATTCGTCAGATCGCATTATTCTGAAGGAAGAAGATTTTAAAATTTAATGATATAGTGAATGTAAGTGATGAAGCAGGGATACAATTGTAGAAAATTGTATCCCTGTTTTTTGTCTGGATCGAGTGACATAGATTGAATTTTGTGTTCCGCTAAGGTATACTTAAGATATTGAAATCCGGATGAAATGTGAGGGAAGTTTATGGAGAAAGAATGGAAAGCTTATGAAATCGGAGAATTAGATCAGTACCTTTTCGGACAGGGAAATCACTACGAAATTTATAAGAAGCTGGGTGCACATATGGTGGGCGACGAAGGGCAGGAAGGAGTTTATTTTGCTGTCTGGGCACCGAATGCGAAATCAGTGTCTGTAGTGGGGGAATTCAATGACTGGGATCGCACAAGAAACCCTATGACAAGGGCGGAATATATCGGAATTTACACATGCTTTGTACCGGGAGTAAAAGAAGGCATGATGTATAAGTTCTGCATTGAGACGATTACAGGGGAGTATCATATGAAGGCAGATCCGTATGCCAATTATGCAGAACTTCGTCCGGGTACAGCATCAAGAATAACGAATATTGAGAATTTGAAATGGACCGATAGTTCCTGGATGACTGCACGGGAAAAATGGAACCACAAAAAAGAACCAATGTCTGTATATGAGGTTCATATGGGTTCCTGGAAGAGACACCCAGGCACAGAGGACGAGGGATTCTATACTTATCGTGAGTTTGCAAAAGAAATCACAAAGTATATGAAAGATATGGGATATACGCATGTGGAGATCATGGGAATCGCAGAACACCCATTTGATGGATCATGGGGATATCAGGTGACAGGATATTATGCGCCGACAAGCCGTTATGGAACACCGGAAGATTTTGCGTGGATGATCAATTATCTGCATAGAAATGGAATCGGTGTCATTATGGACTGGGTTCCGGCACATTTTCCAAAGGACGAGCATGGACTTGCCGAGTTTGACGGAACAGCAACTTACGAGTATGCAGATCCAAGAAAAGGGGAGCATCCGGACTGGGGGACGAAGATATTTGATCTTGGCAAGAATGAGGTAAGGAACTTCCTGATTGCCAATGCACTTTTCTGGGTGGAGCATTTCCATATTGATGGACTTCGCGTTGATGCAGTTGCTTCTATGCTGTACCTGGATTATGGAAAGAAAGACGGAGAATGGGTTCCGAACCAGTATGGAGGTAATGAGAACCTGGAGGCAGTAGATTTCTTCAAGCATCTGAACACAGTTGTACTTGGAAGAAATCCGGGTGCACTTATGATAGCGGAAGAGTCTACGGCATGGCCGAAGGTAACCGGAGATGTAGAAGACGGAGGTCTTGGATTTAGTCTTAAGTGGAATATGGGGTGGATGCACGACTTTACGGAATATATGAAGCTGGATCCGTATTTCAGAAAAGACAATCATCATATGATGACATTTGCCATGAGTTATGCGTACAGCGAAGATTACATTCTCGTACTGTCGCATGATGAGGTTGTCCATTTGAAATGTTCCATGATCAATAAGATGCCAGGACTTGGATTTGATAAATATGCGAACCTGAAAGCAGGATATGCATTTATGATGGGACACGCCGGAAAGAAATTGTTGTTCATGGGACAGGATTTTGCACAGCTTCGCGAGTGGTCAGAGGAACGTGAACTGGACTGGTATCTGTTGGAGGAGCCGGAGCATCAGGCAATTCAGTCATGGATGCGTGATCTACTCCACATGTATAAAAAGAAACAGGCGCTTTATGAACTGGATCAGTCATGGGAAGGATTCGAGTGGGTTAATGCAGATGATGCATACAGAAGCATTTACAGCTTTATCCGCCATTCTAAAGATGGAAAGCATAACCTTCTGTTCGTGATCAACTTCACACCGATGGCAAGAGAAGATTACCGTGTAGGCGTTCCTAAAAAGAAGCAGTATAAGCTGATTCTGAACAGTGACGATGTGAAGTATGGCGGAAATGGCGAGAAGAGACAGAACATTTATCATGCCGTGAAGAAAGAATGTGATGGAAGACCATATTCATTTGGATACAAATTGCCGCCGTATGGGGTAGCAGTTTTTGAATTTTAAAATGTATAATAAGAGAGGTGTGGAAGAGAAACAGGGAGATGGAATTTGAGTATTCCATCTCCCTGCTAAAGTTATGAATTAATTTTATTCTGCGTTTGTAGAAGTGTCGTTATCAGCATTGTTGTCGGTGCTGCCTGTATCGGTGTTGTTGTCCGTATTTTCTTCGACTGCGTCAGTGCTATCTGTATTATCGGAGTTTTCGGTATCATCGCCTCCGAACAGATCCTTGAAAAATCCTACGATTTTATCCCAAAGTCCTTCCTCTTTTGCCTGATTTACGGCATCGTTTGCTTTGGTTTTTACGGCATCTAATGTGCTGTCGATGATTGCATCATTTCCGAGTGCTGCATCATCCGTATTGTTAATAATTCCACCGCCAGAACTATCTCCGCCAAAGAAGCTTTTGATGGAGGACCACAAGTTGCTGAAGAATCCTCCAGATTTCCCGTCCAGGTTGTCGAGAGTCTTTTTCAGTGCTTTGACATCGTAGTCGTACTGGGAAATAGATTCCATCAGACTTGTGATTTTTGCAAGCTGGTCATCGGTCAGTGTAATTCCCTGCTTATCGGCTGCGTCAGAAATCGCGTCCTGAATATCGGACGAATCAGTCAGTTTGTCTTCAATAACGGATTCTTTGACATCGTTGATCAGATCAGATGCTGTATCCTGACCGAGATCCTTGGCGAGATCACCGGTTGTTACCAGCTCTTCTGTTGCAGTTGCTTTCTGGTCTTCGGAAAGTTCTTTTCCACTGGCTTTTTCGTAAGCCATCATAATACCTGTCAGTGCACCGGTTCCGGATACTTCAATTGGAGATCCGGCAACAACGTTACAGTTCTCAACGCCGGAAGTCAAAAGTGTACTGGCGATCATAGAACTTGTTACAAATGTCAGGTTTGCGACTTTTACCTGAATTCCGCCGCTGTCTGTCGGCTCAACATAAGAACAGCTATATGTTCTTGTACCAATCTGGGATTCGGTTGCGATTCCTTCCATATATTTTCTTTCGTCTGTGTTCGTGACTTCGATCGTGTCTACCTGATCGGCGGAAGTACCGAAGTATTTGTACATAGAAGCTTTCTGCTCGTCGGATAAGTTCGCTCCGAGAGTGACTACTTTTGCGCTGTCAGCCAGGGCAGTTACCGGCAGGCTTACAGATGCCAGAATGATTGCCAGGCTAAACGGCAGAACCCTTTTTAATTTTTTCATACTCATAATTATCCTGTGGTGTCAGACGCCACATCTCCTTTCTGTACACCCAATAATAGCATACTTGTGTAAAAGTAAAAAGTAAAAAATTCTTAACTATTTCGAAAGATTTTGTTACGGCTTGTGTACATCTGTGGACTAAGACAGGATTTCCAGCATTCTGGATTCAAATGTGTGTTCATCCACCATTCCCCCCATGACACTGACTGCCTTTTTATCTTTGAAGAGAACAAATGTCGGGACGATTTCCGGAGCGTATTCTGCGGCGAGTACTGCAGATTCTTCAATTTCGACTTCGCAGAACTTGATCTTTCCGGCGTATTTCTTTTCGATATCCTCCACGACCGGCTTCATCATGGCACATTTCCCACACCAGATAGCGTAGAACATAACGACGACCGGGAGAGAGGTATCTTTTACTTCTATTTGAAAATTTTTTGCAGTTAAATGTAACATCAAATCAACCTTTCTGATCAGTGCCTTCGGCAGTCAGAACCGTGGTTCAGAATATCATATACTTCTTTCAGGGATTTCCTGAAACAATTGATCCACCTGTGCAGACACCGATTTCGATAAGTGTATTCAAAAAACTTTTGTCGGAAGTTTTTTTTGTTATGACAATTTCGGCTCATGGCGAACAGACTCCGAAGGCTTTCTCATTAATAATATATGCGCTGTAGCGCTAAGAAAGTCACAGCAGACATCTTCTTTTAGCAATGAGCTTGCAAATCGGGTGATCCATGGATGAAAATTTCTCTTCATATTCTGTCATAATGTTTCCAACGTTCATAATTTCATCATGGTGCAGGTCATAAGTACATTCGGAAATGCCCCATGTTTCGGATTCCCCTAAAGACTCAACGGAAAAATCAAAAAGATCACGGTTATCTGTCTTGAATTCTACCTGTCCGTCCTGGACAAGCACCTTGTCGTAACGTGCAAAAAAATCCGGTGACGTGAGGCGCCTTCTTGCATGGCGGGCTTTCGGCCATGGGTCGGAGAAGTTCAGATAGATCCGGTCAACTTCATTTTCAGCGAACACATTTGCTATGTCCTGTGCGTCCATACAAATGAAGCGAATGTTTGGCAGAGTGCTTTCGTTTTCTTCTATATATATGTTTAACTTTTCCACAGCACGGAGAAGGACGCTTGTGTAGCGCTCGATTCCGATGTAGTTGATCTGTGGATTTTTCTGAGCCAGTGCCATGAGAAAACGGCCTTTTCCCATGCCGATTTCAATGTGGACCGGGTAGTCATTCTGGAATACATCAGATGCCCAGTGACCACGGAATTCTTTCGGAGTCTCGATAACCTGACTGCACTCTTTTAACACGCCTTCGGCGCGGGGTATATTTCTAAGTCGCATATGTGATCTCCTTATTTGTTGTATTTCTTTATTTGCAAACTTCCCAAATCCGGGAGATTCTTGCCTTGCCTTAGTTTACAGGCTTTGGCAAAAAAAGTCAAACTCAATGGTGTATAGCGGCCATATCTGTATCATATTGCCGAAAGGAATATGCGTAACGACTAAAATTTTCCTGAAAAACACAAATAATTTGTGCAAATTTTCAACATATTAAGGAGAAGGTATATAAAACGGGAGGAAAGTGACTAAATTTTGGACAAATGAAAAAACTCAAATAAGAGAATATGCTTAAAAAATTGTCAAATAAAGTAATTGTTAAGAAAAAAAGAAATGATTGACATTTAAAAAACAGGAGAGTAAAGTAATCACGAAATTTAAAGAAGAAAGGGAGGGAGTCATACGGAGAAATTAACAGAGAGTCTGTTGGAAGAGCTGAATTGTGATACAGCATTTACTATTCCGTTATTCGGGGGAATTAAGATTAGTGAGTCCGTGGCGGTTACATGGATCATTATGGCTGTAGTTGTACTGCTGTGTGTCATATTCGTAAGGAATCTCAGTGTAGAGAATCCGGGGAAAGCTCAGCTTTTATTGGAATCCGCAATCGGAAAAGGAGTGGACTTCTTTGAAGATGTTATGGGCAAAGAAAACCGAAGATATATCCCATATCTGATCACGGTGCTGATCTATATCGGAATTGCCAATATCATTGGATTGCTTGGGTTTAAACCGCCGACAAAGGATCTGAATGTCACAATAGCGCTGGCTGTTATGAGTATGTGTCTGATCGAGTATTCCGGAATACATAAAAACGGATTAAAACACTGGGTCAAACATTTTGCAAAGCCGGTTCCGTTCGTCGCACCGATCATGGTACTGGAGATTGTAATCCGTCCATTGTCCTTGTGCATGCGACTGTTCGGTAATGTACTGGGAGCATTTGTAATCATGGAGCTTTTAAAAATAGTAGCTCCGGCGATTATACCAATCCCGTTTAGTTTTTATTTTGATATATTTGATGGATTCTTACAGGCTTATGTATTTGTATTTCTGACGGCGCTGTTCATGAATGAGGAACAGGAGTAAAGCCGGAAGATAAGACGAACAGACTTAAAAGGGATTTAAGAAAACATTTTTAGACAAGAAGAAAAGGAGATTAAGATTATGTTAGTAGCAATTGGAGCAGGTATCGCAGTTTTAACAGGTTTAGGAGCAGGTATTGGTATTGGTCTTGCAACAAGCAAGGCAGTAGACGCTATCGCAAGACAGCCAGAGGCTGAGTCAAAGATCAGCAAGAACCTGATTCTTGGTTGTGCCCTTGCAGAGGCAACAGCTATTTATGGATTTATCATCGGTCTTCTGATTATCCTGATGCTGAAATAATTAGCAGTTCGTAAAGAAGCAGGAGAAAAGAAGAAAGGCAGGTGGGAAAAGGTGATAAAAGTAGATTTGAGCCTTCTCTGGACCATAATAAACCTTGTAGTCTTT
>OLPW01002623.1_pt1 | contig 15543 bp, 13 predicted proteins | sample 1672161 | NCBI WGS metagenome assembly OLPW01 (sample SAMEA3136654, study PRJEB25190) | human gut metagenome
AAATAAGCCAGATCTTTTACCGCTTCAAGACGTTTCCGGCAATCTTTGTATATCTCCTTGTAAGGTTTTCCTTTCACAATTCCAAGATTGACCTCATGCAGGATAATTTTTTCCATCAATTTATTAATTCCTCACGGCTTTCTCACTGCTTCGATCAAAATATTATCGACTGTTCAAGCACTTCCGGTTCTCGCCGCTTCCTCGCCGCTTTATTCCATTTTTCACGGATTCCTCACGGCTTCGGTGCGGCTTTCCAGCGGTTTCACCTATCTCATAACTTTCTAAAACGACGAAGCTACTCTAATACGTTTTTCGTCTGTCCCTCACCTGTTCAATTAAGCAGTAAACAATCTAATCCTTATGATGAATAATAAAATAGCACCCAATACCAATTAAGGCGTTGAGTGCTTTACTTATTTTGTGGCTTTCTGTACCCCACATTTTACCCCACAAAATTTAAAATTATAAATTTTCCATACTTCTATGTTTATATTTCAGGCACAGGAAAGCCAAGGTGTTCATAGGCAAGTGCAGAAGCCATCCTGCCTCTTGGAGTGCGGTTCAGGAACCCGTTTTTCAGAAGATATGGCTCATAAACGTCTTCCAATGTACCGGAATCTTCACCGATGGCAGCTGCCAGAGTATCAAGTCCCACCGGGCCTCCTTTGAAGTTTACGATCAATGTAGTCAGAATCTGACGATCCAGTTTATCCAGACCATACTGATCCACCTCCAGAAGATTCAGTGCAAAACAGGCCACGTCATAGGTAATTTTCCCATCGTATTTTACCTGGGCAAAATCACGTACACGCTTCAAAAGGCGATTGGCAAGACGAGGAGTTCCACGGGAGCGCATGGCAATCTCACCGGCACCCTTTACGTCGATTTCCACTCCAAGCACCTGAGCGGAACGCATGATAATAGTGGTCAATTCTTTCTTACTGTAAAATTCCAGATGATGGATCACGCCAAAACGGTCACGTAAAGGTGCGGAGAGAAGTCCTGCCCTTGTAGTTGCTCCCACCAGGGTAAACCTTGGCAGATCCAGTCGAATGGATCTGGCAGAAGCGCCTTTTCCAATTATAATATCTATGGCAAAATCCTCCATAGCGGGGTAAAGCACCTCTTCCACCTGACGGTTCAGACGGTGGATCTCATCTACAAAAAGAATATCTCCTTCCTGAAGATTGTTCAGAATTGCTGCCATTTCTCCCGGCTTCTCAATTGCCGGACCTGAAGTTACCTTCATATGTACTCCCATTTCATTGGCAATAATTCCTGACAAAGTAGTCTTTCCAAGGCCAGGAGGACCATAGAAGAGGACATGGTCCAGGGAATCGTGACGCTGTCTGGCAGCTTCAATATATATTTTTAAGGTATTTTTGGTTTTTTCCTGGCCAATATACTCGTCCAGGGTCTGTGGGCGAAGATTCCCTTCCAGAGAAAAATCCTCTTCCATAACATCAGTGGTTATGATACGATTGTCCATTTTTTACCTCTTGAAATTAGTGTTTGCATTTATATACCGGGATGCATTTCATTCACGATAGCACCCTTTGCGAAAAAATTTATGGAATCTAAAAATTCTTCAACGCAGCTTTCAGGATTCCTTCTACATCCGTCGGCTCCACATCTGTCACCTTGCGCACTGCGCGGAGGGCATCTGTACTGCTGTAGCCAAGTGCCACCAGTGCTTCTACTGCTTCCTGTCTGGCATCTGTCATTCCTGCTCCAGCTGCAGCTGTAGTAGCCTGAACCTGTTCATTGGCAAGCTTCTGCTCAAAGGCTTCTTCCAGACTGAGCTTATCCTTCAGCTCCAGGATCAGCTTCTGGGCTGTTTTTTTACCGATTCCAGGGGCTTTTGACAAAGTTTTCACATCATCGGAAAGAACAGCAAAGCGAAGCTCATCTGCAGTGATTCCTGCCAGAACTCCCAGAGCAGCTTTCGGTCCAACTCCGTTTACACCAAGAAGAAGTTTAAACACCTGTAAATCATCTTTATTGAAAAAGCCATAGAGAACCATTGCATCTTCTCTTACCTGAAAATAAGTATGAAGCTTCACTTCCTGTCCAATGTGTAGCTGTGCCAGTGCGTTTCCGGTCATATTTATTTCAAATCCGATGCAATTTGATTCTATGATTGCAGAATTCTCGGTAAGGTCTGCTACTGTTCCTCGGATGAATGAGATCATGGGGAGGACCTCCTGTTTTATCTATTGTAAAGAGTTATATTCGAAATTCTTTGTCATCATACCATATCTAATAAAAAAAAGCAAACATTCATTCGGGTAAAAATAAATTCAAACGGACGCGATGGAGCCAGTCATATTCCACGCGGACCGCCGCAACGTTCCACCAAGCTAATGGCCAACTACAACTAAGACGTTCAGGAGAGCCTTCACGTCTAAGTTTACGTAGGCCATGGATCTTGGCTTCACTAAAACCACGGCTTAAATGGTCTGCTTAGGAATAGGACTGGCCCCAACGCTGGTAGTCGGCTAAAACTAATCTTTTCCCGAACAGTCATAAAATACTTAACAGTCCTTTTTCACAATTTTTCCATGATAAAGAACCGTACAAATAAGAACCGTCAACGGCACTGAGAGCACAATGCCGAAACTTCCCGCCAGCCCCTGCATGATGGCGATTCCAATGTTATTGGAGTTGATAATCTGCTGGTAAGGAAGGTCGTAGGCGTAGTCCAGGAGGAGCATGCTTACACTGCTTCCGGCAAAAGCTAGGATCAGAGTGTTGCTGTCTGTACCCATCATGTCACGGGCTACATGCATTCCGGCTTTGAACAGGTCGGCGCGGCTCATTGCCAGGTTTTGATTATAGATTTCGTACATGGAACTGCAGACAGACATTGCCACATCCATCACGGCGCCCAGACAGGAAATAAGAAGGCCTGAGAAAAGGAGACCGCCTACCTGGATTCCATTTGTGTTCCATAAGGTCATCAGCGTCTCAATATCGGAAACATTGTAGCCTGTGATTCCAGATGCCATGCTGAAAAGCCAGGCGGAAATTCCGGCGATTACTACGCCGGCTACGGTTCCTGCCGTGGCTGCTATGGTTTTTCTAGTAGCTCCGCCGATCATGTACATTGTCACCAGCGTAGTAATAAAGCACATAAATACGGCCGCTCCAAAAGGAGACACATTCCGATAGATCAGTGGCAGATACACAAAGATCACGCAGAAAAAGGTAAACACAAGCCCGATACATCCTTTTATACCCTGGCGTCCGCCTATAGCGCACAGTGCCAGGAGATAAAGTGCTGCAAAAATGTAGATCACCCATTCCCTGTCCTGGGTGTACACACTGGCGATGGTGGTATCTCCAGCCACACTTTGCATCACGATTACTTTCATTCCAACTTTACATGCAGCGCCGAACAGGTAACCGGAGCTGCTGGTTATTTCAAGTTCCTCTCCTTTTCGGACACCGGTCAGCATACGCACACGAACCTTTTGCTCTCCCACACGGGTTCCGTTGTCCTCCAGATTATCCTGAAGAATTTCTGTCACTTCTGCTTTTTCAAAGGTCTGCCCTGTACGGACAACCAATTCTGTTTTGTCCACCTGGTTCAGTTGGTAAACAAAAACTCCAAATAATACAATTATTACTCCTAAGATACAGCGCCAGACTGCTTTTTGGGAAAAGCGAAGTCCGGCGTTGTTTTTATTTTGCATCTGATTCATTTTTATTACTCATTTCTGTCACTTATTTTCTTGGCTTCCAGCTCTTTTCACACTTTTTTCTGCGTTAAAAACGCTTACAGTAAGTGTTAAAAAGGGCTGTTTGCATATCTTTTACTGCAATTTATTTTGCAGTTTTCTCAATTGTAAAGGTATCATCAATTGCCTCTACACTTCCGTCATCTGTGATCTGATAAGTATCAATGGTAAATTTCTCTGCATCCATTGTGATAATGGAATAGCTTGGAAGCCAGTTCTGGCTGCGGGCTGCAATGTAATCCTGCTGTGTGGAAACAAGCTCATAGTATTTGGAACCGGAAGCAGAGTTTGCAGTCATGTAAAGAGTTCCCTGTGGATCTGTTACGGTATTGCCGTCTACATCTTCAATGGTGTAGCACTGGTTGTCCTCTTTGAATGCGTCAAGTGCAGCCTTCGCTTCCTCGTCGCCGTCCTCCGGATTTAAAGTGATCTGCTCGCCAGTCTCAACATTTGCAGCGTGATCCCAGTCATAATCAGTTCCATCTGCATTTAACTGGAACTCATAGCTCTGGTGAGTCTGTCCGTCACCATAAAGAAGTTTAGAACGGCTGTATGTATGGTCATGTCCCTGAAGTACTACATCAATGTCATTTGCATCAAATACAGGAGTCAGCTGTGTACGAAGGATCATACCGTCTGTATCAGAATGGTCAAGTCCAGAACCGTAGATATCCTGATGGATGGTTACGATACGCCATTTTGCATCCGGATAAGCCTTTACAGCCTCTTCGATAGTATTCTGATGCTCTGCTACATTGTAATTGTTGGTATTCAGAACAATGAAAAGTCCCTCGCCATAGCTGTAATAATAGTCTCCGCCAGCTGCTGTTTTTCCATTTTCTGTGTTGTTCGGGTTATTGAAATGATATGCGTAGTCTGGATTCAGGGAATCATGGTTTCCAATGGTAGTTGCTACCGGAAGGCTTGCAAGTGCATCTGCACTAAGATAAGAAGCATACTCTTCCTCTTTTGCAGCACCGGTTTTGTTTACCTGGTCACCGGCAGAGATTACAAAGTTTACGTCCGGGTTTTCTGCAAGTGCAGTATTTAAGGTACGATTCCAGGAAAATCCGTCATTTCTGGCTGCTGTGTTTGCTACCCCATCATCTGGAACCAGTTCAGCACCGTCCTGTGTCTGACCTTTGGAAGCGCCTACCTGCGGGTCACCAACATAGATCATTTTTACTGTGTCAGTGCTCTTTGTTGTATATTCAACAGGCTCGCTCTGCTCACCATTTTTCTCAACTGTGTAGTAATATGTGGTGTTTGGCTCAAGACCTGTAACGGTTACATGATTATATTCGTAAGCTTTATCGCCGGTAAGATCCTGGTCAACATCTCCAGCCTCTCCTTCGAAGGTATCCAGAGCCTCTTTGTCAGTTCCGAAATGAACAACCGGTGTTGCTGCTGCATCTGTTTTTTCACTGTACCATGCAAAGTTCAGTTCAGTGTCATCTTTTCCCGGGGTAAGAGAAACCTTCGTAAAATCCGTGGCAGTTGCATCCCAGTTTGCCACCCATTCGTCCCAGCCGCTCTCAGCTCCAACTGCACTGCTGTCGGTATAATGCTCAGTAGCACCAAAGGCTGTGGAATAAACAGTTGTCATTGCAAAAACAGTTAAAATTGCGGCGATATATTTTCTTTTCATAATAATAAAATACTCCTTTCAGATGTAGGAAGGAAACTTGCGGGCCCTTATTTCCTTGTCCGAAAGGAGTATAGCACTCTAATTTTCAGAAAACAATAGTGTTTTCTGTCTTTTGACGCATATTTAACAGTACTGTCACATGTGCATTCTGTTCTTTTTTTAATTCTTTACACAGTTTACATTGTTTTTACAATTAATACTTTTATCTGGGTTTGACACGTATTTGAAAAAGGTTCTAATCCACTTTTTTCGCTTTCGGATATACCTGTGCCATCCGACCATCATCAAAATGTTCATCTACCCAGCTTTCAAAACTGTTTGCAGCTTCTATTCCATTGCTTCTGGCATTATAACGTGCCAGTGCTGCACTGGATATAATTCCGTCTGCAAGCATAAATATGATCAGAAGCCAGGTAATGATTTTTCCAATTTTTACCGGAATCTTCTCGATCAGCCTGGAAACAGGCGGATAGAATATTTTAAACCATGCCACTGCTGCAAATCCCCAGAAGAAACAGTACAAAAGATTGATTCTTCCACCAAGGTTAAACGGGATATCACTGTAATCCCAGAATACAGTTCCAAATACGATTTCTGTGAAAACACTGCAGATATATTCATAGGCACCGCCAAGAAATGTGCCCATCCAGAAAAGGAACTGCTGGGAGCGGTTTCTGTATTTGTAGAGAAGAGCTGTAACTGCTGCAATGGCAAGGCCCCACACAATACTGAAATCTCCCCACACCACACTGCTGCGGCTCATCCAGTATCCAGCTGTAATCCGGCAGAAAATAGTCTCTGTAATATCTCCAAGAAATGCGCCAATAAAAAACAGCAGTACAATTTTATAAAAGCTGCAGCCGTAGGCAAAAATCTCCGGATGTGCCTCTTCTTTCTCCGTGTGCTGCTTCTGAGGATATGCTTTGGTAATTCGACGATTTACAACATCATCAATTTTTGCCCCAAGCTTCTTTGTTACGGAATCAATATCCCGGTCAGCGGCGATCCATCTTTCAGGATTCTTGCTGTGTCCAAAAAGAATGGTCAGCGTGGCAATGGCATCCACTGCAAGGAAGCCCAGAAGAACCAGTATGATAATTCTGCTTATAAGACCTGGAAGCATGCCATATAAGGACATACAAAGCCCGTTTCCAATTTTGATCACAAATACACCAAGAAGACCCCAGACACAGGAGGTTGGAACACTGACATATCCATCCAGATTCCATTTGATCTTCCGGTAATCCCACCATCTTTCATGGTACCACATTTCAATTAAATGTCCTGCGATCCACTCAAGCAGGGAGGCTACAATGGCACAGCCAAGAAACAGCCAGATACCGGTCAGTTCTCTTGTAAATGCGGTAATGAAGAATCCGCCAAATCCATAGATCAGACAGAATGGACCATTGATAATACCTCTGTTTGCAAATTTTTTCTGTTTCAGGGAAGCAAGAACTGTCTCAAGGACCCATCCTGCGAAGGAATAGATGAGAAACAGCCAAAGTAATTTCCAAATCATATGCATGTCTCCTCTTTTGTGTGTGATATTTAATAAAAAAACCTTGCAGTATTCTTTATCTGCAATTATATAATCCTGATTGGAACATCATATCACACACGAAGTAAAGCGTAAACAAAAAGATGGCTATCTGAAAGGCTTTAGAGCGTGTTTGAAAAAAGCTTTCTGCAAGATGTGCGTCACAATTTGCAGAAATGATTTTTCAAACACGCTCCGCCCCCAAGAATAAAGCCTGTATTCCAGCTGCTGGTTCTCATAAAATTTACATTCTATGCCAACAGTCTGAAAATACAGGCTTTTCATTTTTATTTTATGCCTCCCGGATAACCCCTCTCGGACAGGCCTCCTTACAGGCTCCGCATCCTGTACACTTCTCATAATCAATATGTGCACAGAAATCTTCCACGGTAATTGCACTGTTTGGACAGGTCTTTTCGCACTTCTTACAGCCGATACAGCCAATCTCACAGGCAGCCATTACCTGTTTGCCCTTGTCATGAGAACTGCAGTCCACAGCCACTTTCTGGTCGTACGGAATCAGCTCGATCAGATGTCTCGGACATTTGGCAACACATTTTCCACAGGCTTTACAAGCTTCTTTATCTACTACTGCAATGCCATCTACAATATGAATGGCATCAAATGGACAGACCTTCACGCAGCTTCCAAAGCCACAACAGCCATATGTACAGGACTTTGCACCGCCATTTGGCACGAAAGGAAGCATCTCGCAGTCTTCCACGCCAGTGTAAACATACTCTTCTTTCGCTTTTTCACAGGTTCCGGAGCATTTTACATGAGCTACCTGACGGGCAGTCTCAACTGCCGCCTGTCCCATAATACCGGCAATTATTTTCCCAACAGGCTCTCCGCCTACCGGGCAACGGTTTACAGGCGCTTCACCTTTGGCAATTGCTGCTGCCAGACCATCACAGCCCGGATATCCACAGCCGCCACAGTTATTTCCAGGAAGAGCTTCTCTTATGGCAACTTCCTTCTCATCAATTTCAACAGCAAATTTTTTTCCAGCTGCTCCAAGAAAAACACCGATGAAGAGGCCTACTGCTGCAACCAGAATTGTTGCTGCTATAATCGCACTAATATTCATCCCGACGCCTCCTTAAATTAATCCTGAAAATCCGAAAAATGCAATCGCCATCAGTCCAGCTGTCAAAAGAACGGTTGGAAATCCCTGGAATGATTCCGGAATATCGTTGTAGGCAATTTTCTCACGGATTCCTGCCATCAGCACAATAGAAATGGAGAAACCAAATGCTGTTGCGAAACCGTTTACAGTGCCTTCCAGAATATTGTAATCCTTCTGCACGTTTGTAAGAGCCACACCAAGAACTGCACAGTTTGTGGTGATCAGAGGCAGATACACGCCAAGTGCTTTATAAAGAGAAGGCATACTTTTCTTCAGGAACATTTCTACGAACTGCACCAGTGCTGCAATGATCAGAATGAACACGATGGTCTGAAGGTAAGTCAGATCAAGCGGCTGAAGGATCAGCTTGTAGATCACACTCGTTACAAAGGAGGACAATGTGATTACGAAAATAACCGCACCGCCCATACCAGCTGCAGTATCTGTAGTCTTGGAGACTCCAAGGAAAGGGCAAAGTCCCATAAACTGGCTCAAGACTACGTTATTTACCAGCGCAGAGCTTACAATGATCAGTAATAATTCTTTCATCTTCTCTTACCCCCTTTTTCCCGAACACATGGAATTTCCGCAGGAAGCACAGCCGCCCTTGCAATCCGGATTGCTTGGATCAATGCCTCGTTTTGCAGCACCAATCTTGAATTTGTTCTGAAGCGCAGATAAAAACGCAAGGACAAAAAATGCGCCAGGTGCAAGAATAAAGATAGTTACCGGCTCATAGCCTATTTTTCCCGCTGCAGCATCTGCAAGAGGAAGGATCTGTTTGCCGAAAATACTGCCGGCACCGATCAGCTCACGTACCGCACCGATACAGGTGATACTTAAAGTAAATCCAAGTCCCATTCCAATACCATCAAAAAGTGAAGGAATCGGTTTGTTCTTGGATGCATAAGCCTCTGCTCTTCCCAGAATGATACAGTTTACAACGATCAGCGGAATGTAAATTCCAAGGGAAGAATACAAAAACGGGATAAAACCCTGGAGAAGCATCTGCACAATTGTTACAAAGGATGCTACAACAACGATGTAAGCAGGCATACGCACACTGTCCGGAATAAAATTACGGAGCAGGGAGATCATCAGGTTGGATGCTGCCAGAATTACCGTTGTGGTAAGTCCCATTCCGATACCATTGATTGCGGATGTGGTGATGGCCAGTGTTGGACACATACCAAGCATCAGCACAAAAGTAGGATTTTCTTTGATAATACCATTTATCAGTCGTTCAGATGGTGTATTCTTTTTCATTTCTGGCTGCCCCCTTTCTCATAACGGAATGCGGCAAGTCCTGCATTGACGCCATTTGTCATGGCATTTGTGGTAATTGTCGCACCACTTAACGCATCGATCTCATCATCAGAGGTGGCACCAGTTTTTGTGTAGGTAAATTTCTCTACGTTCTTATCCTTGAACTGATTTTTAAAATCATCTGTAGTTGCACGCATACCAAGACCAGCGGTCTCACTGATGGATAAAATGGAAATTCCGTTCAGAGTTCCATCATCCTGAACGCCCATGGCAAACTGAATATCTCCGCCGTAGCCTTCTGCTGTGGTTACGGTAAAGGCATAGCCAAGTTCATTTTCCTGGTCATCCTTTGCAAGCATGACTTCATCAATATTCTGAGCCTTGTAACCGTTTTCATCCAGATAGCTTTCCAGATCAGTATCCTCACCGCTTGTAACAGTCTCGAAGCTGGCTGCATCAGCAAATACTGCCTTATATGCCTCTTCCTTCTCTTTCGCCTGCTGGCTTGCAATCGGACCTGCTGTAATATCGTTTACAAGACCAAGAAGCAGTCCGGAAACCAGTGTGATCACGGTCAGCGCAAGAGTATCTTTTACGATCTTATTTTTCATTTCTTTGCGCCTCCTTTTCCAAAAGCAACCGGGCGGGTGAACCGCTCAATCTGAGGTACCAGAAGGTTGCAGAAAATAATCGCATAGGAAACGCCCTCTGCGGAAGCTCCGAAAATACGGAAAATTCCGGTAAGAACACCAAGACAGACGCCATATACATACTGCCCCTTTGGTGTAATGGGGCTTGTAACGTAATCTGTTGCCATAAACCATGCACCAAGCATAAGACCACCGCCACAAAGATGGGTGAGCAGATAATTTACATCAAAGCCTTTGCCGGAAGCAAGCATATAGATGATCACAAATACTGCAAAGCTGCCAATATAGGTCAACGGAATTCTGGCGCTGATCACTTTGTAGCAAAGCAGGATTGCTGCACCGATCAAAATGGCAATTACAGATGTCTCTCCGATGGTTCCCTGGATATTACCAAAAATCAGATTCTTAACCGGAACGGAGGAGCCTGCCACAAAGCCATGGTCACGAAGAGCGGCCAGAGGAGTGGCTCCTGTCACACCGTCAACAGCACCTTTAAAGCTGTCTGATACAGAAAAATCTGTCATCTTGCCGGCAAAGGAAATCATAAGGAAACAGCGGGCTGCCAGGGCCGGGTTCATAAAGTTCTGGCCAAGACCGCCAAAAAGCTGTTTTACCACAATAATTGCAAAAATACTGCCGAGCACCGGGATCCAGAGCGGAATTCCTGCCGGCATATTCAGACCGATAAGAAGTCCGGTTACCACTGCACTGAAATCCTTCACCGTGTTCTTTTTGTGCATAAAATGATCATATAACCACTCTGCAAGCGCAGCTGAACCGGTGGATACCACCAGAACGGCAAGAGCCTTTAATCCATGATTATAAATTCCCATAAGGGCAGCAGGCAAAAGCGCTATGACAACCAGCTGCATGATTTTTGCAGTGGTCATCCTTGCCCGGACATGGGGATTAGATGATACATTAAACATTTGTTCCATTCGTTTCTTCCCCCTTATTATTTCTTCTTCCTGCTTGCCAGAACCATTTTACGCATGGACTTAATGCTCTGGGTCAACGGACGTTTGGCCGGACAGATGTAACTGCAGCAGCCGCATTCACAGCATTCCATTCCATCAAACTTCTGGAAGCTCTCCATATCGCCGCGCTGTGCAAAGGTCGCAAGTCTTGCCGGAATAACATGTCCGGGACAGACGCTTACACAGCGTCCGCAGTTAATGCAGGCTGTCTCTTCCTCTTTCGCATCTGATACCGGGTCACTCTGCATACACAGAAGGGAAGAAGAGGTCTTCACACATGGTACATGAAAATCATACATGGCAAATCCCATCATAGGACCGCCGGAAATCACCTTACCGGCATGCTCCTTCAGGCCACCGGCTGCGTCGATCAGTTCGGCCATATCCGTTCCTGTACAGACTTCAAAATGTGCCGGACGGTTGATGCCCTTACCGGTTACTGTGAAAATCCGCTTCATGATCGGTCTTCCAAGTGCCACTGCGTCATAAATACTGCATATTGTTTCAACATTATCTACAATACATCCGGCATCTGCTGGAAGCATGGAGGAGTTGATTTCTCTTCCTGTCACTGCATAGATCAGGGTACGCTCACCACCCTGGGGATATTTGGTCATCAATTCTTTTACTTCGATATTCGGGACTCCGGCAGCCAGTTCTTTCATTCTGGCAATACAATCTGGCTTATTGTCCTCAATGCAGATACAGCCCTTTGCATTTGGAAAAAGTCCGACTACAATCTTTAATCCTTCCACAACCTTCTCCGGCTGATCCATCATGCGCCTGTAATCACTTGTAAGATAAGGCTCACATTCTGCACCGTTCACCAATATGTATTCAATCTTGTCAGACTCCTTGGGGGAAAGCTTCACATGTGTGGGGAAGCCTGCACCTCCAAGACCTACTACACCGCCGTCGCGAATCCTTCCGATAATCTCCTCACGAGTAAGCGAAGCCGGATCTGCCGGGTGGAATTCCACCTCTTCATACAGTCCGTCATTCTCCACTATAATGGAATCTACCATACTTCCGGTAGCTGTCAGACGTTTCTCAATACATTTCACTGTACCGGATACAGAAGCATGAACAGGAGCAGATACAAATCCGCCTGCTTCAGCGATCATCTGACCAGCAAGCACATGGTCACCCTTTGCAACCACAGGCTTCGCCGGAGCACCAATGTGCTGGGACAATGGGTATGCCAAATCTGCCTTAGGAAGATATTTCTCCACCGGACAGTCCTTTGACATTTCTTTCCCCTCGAAGGGGTGTACGCCTCCTTTAAAAGTTAATCGCACTAATATTCACCGCCTTTATTTTATTGATTACTGACTCTTTTGTCCGCAGCAACCTGATTTATTGTCTGTTTGATTTATATTATTAATATCACTTTTGTCTGAGTATTTATTCAGCGTCTTTATTTCTCCTGCCAAATCCATATTTCTTATGGATCTTATATCCACGGTTCAAATTCGGATATGCCTTTACAAAACGCTGCATGTTGTGGCTGACCTTTCCTGCCATAGCCTCTTTACGCTTCTGAAGCTCTTCAGAGATATCTGACAGCATAGCAGTTCTCTTCTCTTCCAGTTCCTTGATCAGTGCAACATCATCAAGGCGTCCCAGCTTATTCTCCAGCTGTTTCTTGGAGTTGTTGGAGAGGTTGCGCATGCCGGACTCGCCAAAGCCGAGAACGATCAGGCCACTGCTCTCTTCCAGATTCTCCATCTTCTCACGTGCCTGTACAAGCAGTTCTACACGCATCTGATCCAGCGCCTGCTCCCATGCAGGAATACGCTCGTGAATATGGAATGCAGCTGCAGCTGAGAAAGCGAAATCCACTATGTAAACAACTGTGACCACACAAACTGCAATCTCACCTGTTTTTCTGGAGTAAAGCTCTACAAAATCAGAGACCACCGGATGAAGGACTCTGAAAAGCCCTACTGTAAATAAGCCCCATCCAAGGGAACATCCCAGGCAGATACGTCCCTGAAAATTAAACTTCTTATCACTGTAGTCCCACCATGACGTATGGAAAATATTCTCCATCAGAGCTGCTGTCACATATTCCAAAGCCGTTGCAACTACAACTCCTCCCACAAACAAAAGAAGCAGATCCCCGCTTACAGGAAGAAGAATCAGATAAACAGCAAGTGCTCCGCAGCCATATATGGTACATAAAGGACCATTGATAAAGCCTCTGTTTATCAGCTTGCCTTTTCTCACCGATACATAACAGGTTTCCCACAGCCATCCAAGAAAGCTGTATATATAAAACCAATTGGCAATGTGATAGAAATCCACTCCGTTAATTGCTAACTCCCACATAGGTTTCTCCTTTTCTTTATATATTCTGACTATTCTATACATTCTACTATACCGCATTTTATGAAAAAATTCACTACCTAAAAATAAAAAAATTGTGTATAATTAAATACAATCCATGAAAGGAGTATAAACATGCTGATTGTTAAAAAAATGCCGATTTTACAAGGTTTTCCGGACTTTGAGACTGTTAAAAATTTATCTGGAAATGCTACTGAGAATGTCAATTTTTCACCATTATTTTATGATATTGAAACCACTGGATTGGGACGAAATTCATCTTTTTTATATTTAATTGGTGCAGTTTGCTATGAATCTGGTTCCTGGCAGCTTTATCAGTGGCTTGCTCCCGATTTCCGGGAAGAAAAAGCATTATTGGAGGTTTTTTCAGAATTTATAAAAAATTTCAGCTGTACCATCCAATACAATGGAGATTCTTTTGATCAGCCTTACCTTCAGGCTCGTTATAAATTCTACGAGCTGCCAGATCCTTTTGAGGGGATTTCTTCTTTTGACCTGTATAAAATGCTTCGCCCTCTGAAGGGATTTTTAAAGCTCCCAGGGTTAAAGCAGGAACAGATGGAAGCCTTTCTTGGAGAACAGAAGCGCATTTACTGTAATGGCGGTGAATGTATCAGAATCTATAAAAAATATATGGCACACCAGGAGCAGACGGACCTGGATACGGTTATGGGACACAATATGGAAGATCTTCTCGGACTTGGCGATGTGTTTAAAATGATGGGGTATCTTGCACTCAGGGATGGTGAATTTACTATTCGCGGAACTGATTTTGACGGTGAAAATCTAATTTTGCAGATGAACCCCCATTACAGCCTGCCCGCTTCCTTTTCTAACGGCACAGAAGAATTCTATATTACAGGTCAGGACAATCTGGTAAGCCTCCTTGTAAAGCCTTTCAATGGCCGTATCCGCCAATATTACAGCGATTACAAAAGTTATGATTATCTGCCCGGAGAGGACATGGCAGTACCTAAATCTATTAGCAAATTTATGGAAAAAGGACTGAAAAAATCTGCTACAAGAGAGACCTGTTATACCTGGTTTCCATGCACAGAAGAATTTCTGGAAAATGAAGAAAAGCAAAAGCAATATTTAATACATACCCTGGAATTTTTATTTTGGAAATTAAAATAAACTTTCAACCCATATTCCAAAATTCCCAAAACCTTTTTCAAACATACTCAAACTTCCAAAGCACGTAAAATCTCACGTAAAAAAGACATCATCCCCAGAGCGTATCTGAAAAATCATTCCCGCAAATTGTGACGCACATCTTGCAGAAAGCCTTTTTCAGACACGCTCTAACAGACAATGTCTTTTTACTAATATCATATTCAAGATATCAAAACCAACCGCCATTCACAAATCCTGTGAATGGCGGTTATTTACATGGGATAAGAGAAATGCACAACACTTCCCTCTTAGTTAAATTATTCCTCTACAGACTCTTCCTCAGCCGGAGCCTCAAGAGCTTTCATGCTAAGGCTGATTTTCTTGTCTTCGCCATTGAAATCAACAACTTTAGCCTGGATCTCCTGTCCGATTGTAAGCACATCAGATGGTTTTGCAACGTGCTCTCTGGAAATCTGAGATACATGAAGAAGTGCATCTACGCCAGGTGCAAGCTCAACAAATGCACCGAAGTCTGTCATACGTGCAACTTTACCAGTTACTACGTTTCCAACAGCGAAATCCTCAGCAGCTGTAAGCCATGGATTCTCCTCCGGGAATTTCATTGTAAGAGCAATCTTCTCGCCCTTGATATCTTTGATCATAACTTTAACAGTCTCACCAACTGTGAAAACCTTCTTCGGGTTCTCTACTCTGCCCCAGGACATCTCAGAGATGTGAAGCAGTCCGTCAGCGCCGCCCAGATCGATGAATGCACCAAAATCTGTAACGTTCTTAACAACACCCTCTACTGTATCGCCAACATGGATACGCTCCATAAGCTCCTGCTGTTTCTTAGCTTTCTCAGCAACAAGAAGCTGTTTGCGGTTACCAATGATGCGGCGTCTTCTTGGATTGAACTCTGTGATAACGAACTCAATCTCCTGATCAGCATATTTGCTGAGATCTTTCTCATATGTGTCGGAAACAAGGCTTGCAGGAATGAATACACGTGTCTCCTCAACGTTAACACATAATCCACCGTCAAGTACCTGAGTTACAGGAGCTTTTAATACTTCCTGGTTCTCGAATGCTTCCTCAAGACGTTTGTTTCCTTTCTCAGCTGCAAGT
>OLPW01002626.1_pt1 | contig 15522 bp, 16 predicted proteins | sample 1672161 | NCBI WGS metagenome assembly OLPW01 (sample SAMEA3136654, study PRJEB25190) | human gut metagenome
GTTCCGAAAATGGGAAATACATACAGTATTCCTCCATTTTCGGAACTTTGAATTGAAACAAAAATCCTGCCTGAGACTTCTTGCCGAATTGTGCGGTGCTGCCCTATCCATTTTTCTGCATTTCGCAGCCCGCGATCTCCATGCGGACCGTTCCGTCTTCTTTTTCCGTGCAGGTGATTTCCACGGGCGCGTTTGCGTTCGGGTACTGCAGCAGCACCCGAAGGGCGCCGCTTTCATCCTTATCCACCGCGTAGGTGCCGCTGCGGGTCATACTTGCCTCTTGCTCCCCCAGCGCGATATGCGCCTCACAGTCAAACGTTCCGTTTTTATGAAACGTATATACCGCGGTCGTCCCCTCGGACATCTGAACGTACCATTCGGAAGAAACCAGCGTTTTTTCAAAACTGTCCCCCGCGCTAAGCTTGTAAAACGCAAACGCCAGGATAGCCACCAGAACGATCCCCGCAATAATCAGACAGATACGACGCTTCATACTTTTTTCTCCTTTGTTTCTTCGGCTATTCCCAGTTTACAGGATTCTTTCCGCCCTGTCAACTGCCGCCGGAATCGAGCGCGAATTTTGTTTGTTTTTTATAAAACCGGTTGAATTTCCGCATACTCCCTTACCGTGAACCATGTGAAAAACGCCTCCGGAAATACATCCGGAGGTGTTTCTCGGCTTTCGCCATATATAGGAGTAATGGAAATGTCATTTTTCGCTGGCTTTCTTACTGCCAAAATATTTTTCAAAGGGCTGATTGACAAAGGCACAGCCCAGAAGGCAGTTGAACGCACACAGGATGATGATATAGAACGGAAGCGCCTGATAGGTAAACAGCAGCAGCATCAGATCCAGCAAACCCGCTGTGATCAGCAGCTGCAGCGTGGTTCTCCATTCCACGACCGCCATGATGCAGGCATTTTTGAAGTTTGCCCAGATATCTACGTCCAGCAGCACGAGCAGCGGATAAAAATACTTCGTGATGCAGAAATAGAGGAGGACGGAAATTGTCGTGGTGATGACCACCGCGCTTCCTTCCATGCCAAAGATGATCGGGTAGCAGGCGATGGACGCCGGGGCAAGCAGGAGCAGGAGGCCAAACACGGTCCTTTTCAGGAAGTGGGTCCGGAATTCCGCAAAGAATCCGTGGAACACCCCTTCGTACCGGGTCTCCCGCACCATATTCAGGATGACCCTGTGCAGTCCGCAGGTTGCCGCCGGAATGGTGATCACCGGCAGGCAGCACAGCAGATACAGAAGATTCAGTCCGATCAGCCTGACCCAATACTGGCTCAGCACCAGCCGGACGCTCTCCCACCCGGAGGCTTTCAGTGCCGCAAAAACACCGCGTCCCTTTTCTTTGGAAGGAAATGCCATAAATCAACCCTTTACCGCGCCGGCGGTCATTCCGGACACCAGATACTTCTGGAAGAAAATGAACAGCAGGACGATGGGCAGAGAACCGGCCACAGCAAACGCCATCAGTCCGCCGTAGTCGTTGGAGTACTCGCCCAGGAAGCTCTGGGCAATGCCCACGGGCAGCGTGCGCATTTCGTTGGACTTCATGATGGTCAGCGCCATCAGATAGTCGTCCCATGCGTTGAGGAAGGTGTAGATGCCCACCGCGACCAGTCCGGGAACCACCAGCGGAAGCAGGATATGCAGCAGCACCCGCATCCGGCTGGCGCCGTCGATTCTCGCCGCCTCATCCAGAGACTTGGACAGCGTATCAAAGAAGCTCTTCATCAGCGTAATCGCCAGCGGAAGCGCGAATGTCGTGTCCGCAAGGATCAGGCCACGATACGTGTCCAGCATGTGCCACGAATTGTAAAAACCGTAAAGCGTCGTCAGGATGACCACCACAGGGAACATCTGAACGGAGGAAACGGAGCTGAGGATCACGCGGCGGCCAAAGAAATTATAGCGGGACAGTGCATAGCTCGCGGGAACCGCAACCAGCAGCACGATCGCGATCGTTCCGAAGGAGACGATGAAGCTGTTCTGGAAAAAACGCAGATAGGACGCGCGGGTAAAGATCTGCGAGAAGTTCTTCAGCGTCGCGTTGATCGGGAAGAACCGGGGCGGCACGCTCATGATAACGTTGCTCGGAAGCAGGGAGCAGTTGATCATCCAGTAAACAGGGAACAACAGCACGAACAGAATGATTGCAATGACCACATACTTGGCAATCTTTTTTCCAGTATTGCGCTTTTTCATTTCTGCTTCCCTCCTTAACCCAGATCTTCGGAATACTTATCCGTAAGCTTGTTGGAGAACATGGTGATGATGAATAGAACGATCAGCCACACAACGCCGATTGCCGCGCCATAACCGAAGTTATAGGACTGGAATGCGGCATTATAGGCTGCAATAGACAAGGTTGTAGTCGCACCGACAGGACCGCCGTTGGTAATGTTGGCGATGATGGTATACATCTGGAAGTTTGCCATCAGGGCGATCCAGATGGAGGTAATCAAAACGGGTCGGATGGACGGAATGGTGATATGCAGCAGACTCTGCCAATAATTCGCGCCGTCGATCGTACCGGCTTCGAGCAGGGACTTGTCAACAGACTGCAAACCGGCAAGGATCATGACCATCATGTAGGGAAGCTGGCGCCACACGGCCGCAATGACGATCAGTGCCATGGCGCTGCCGCTCTGCAGCGTCCAGGAGTAGTCCAGAGTGGGGATCATTCCCAGTTTATAGGCGATCCAGTTGATCACACCGTAGCTGGAGTTCGTCATGAATCTCCAGACAATCGCGGTAACAACAGAGGGGATCGTCCAAGGAACCAGCATCAGGCCGCGCAGCGTACCGCGCGCCTTGATCTTGCTGTTCAGCAAAAGCGCGATACCCATGCCCAATATGAGCTGGATCACGACCACCAGTGCCACAAAGACAAAGGTGTTCTTGAAATAGGAAAAGATCTGATTGTTCTGGAGCATGATTTTGTAGTTGGCAAAATTGTTCCATTTCAGATCGAATATGCCCTTCCTCAGTTCTTTCAGCCCGTAATCACAAAAGCTGGCGTAGATACCTTTCAGAATCGGGAACGCAATAACGACGAGCAGAACAAGAAGGGCAGGCACCATCAGCAGAAAACCAAAGGTACTGTCGGACATTCTACGCGTTTTTAATTGATTTTTGGAAGTCATATGCCTGTCTCCTTCTGGAAAGTGGGCCCTCTCTCCGCCGAGAGAGAGGACCCACCCGCTTAGCAATCTTTCAAACGTGCTTCTTTACAAGCCGATTATTTGTTGTACTCGTTCTGAATCTGGGTCTGCCACTTGGCAAGAATCTCAGCGACATCGCCGCCCTGAGCCAGCTCAGTCAGCATGTCGGTCAGCATGGCGTCGGCATCCTGGAAGTGGATGTTGGCGGAAGGCAGAGCCTTAGCGGAATCCATAGCCTTTACGTAAGCGTAGGTGTAGCCGCCCTTTTCCTGCTTGACAGCGGTGCAGTCCTTGAAGACTTCCGCCATGACGGTGGAGCGGGAGCTCATCTTGCCCTGGCCGTTCCGGTAGAAGATGTCAATGACCTCAGCGCCGGACATGAAGTCCAGGAAGTGACCCATGGCTTCCATCTTCTCATCGGAGCAGGAGTCGAACACGACCAGCTCATGAGCGATCAGGTAGCCGTGACCGGCAGCGTCAGCACCGGGGATGGTCATAGCCTGCGTACGGGCATAGTAAGCAGCCTCATCCTCAGCAGCGGAAGCAGCGGTAGCAATACCGGACTCGATGTCCCAGTAGAAGCCGATCTTGCCGGCGCCGAACAGGTTGCGCAGCTCCTTGAAAGAGTTGGCACCGGCGGCGGTGGAGATCTTCTTGACGAACAGGTTCTGCAGATCGGTGTAAGCAGCAACAGACTCATCGGAGGTCAGCAGGATGGTGCCGTCCTTCTCGAATTCGCCGCCGCGGGCCCACAGAGCGGGGAAGGTGTTGTAGCCTTCGCCGGCCTCAACGCCGTTGGAGTCGGGGATCGCCAGACCGTAGATGTCGCTGCCCAGAGCGGAGATCTTCTCGGCAGCCGCCAGCAGGTCGTCCCAGGAAGCGATGGCGGTGTAATCAACGCCAGCCTGCTCGCACAGGTCGGTATTCACCAGCAGCGCGTAGGTGTTGGAGAACCAGGGCAGTGCCATCATGGAGCCGTCAACGGTGACGGAGTCGATAGCGGACTGGGAGTAGTCGGCGAGGACGTCAGCGGAGATGTAGCCGTCCAGAGGCTTCACAACGCCCAGAGCCAGCAGCTGGGGCAGCCACTCAGCCTTGATGTGAGCAACGTCGGGGCCATTGCCGCCGGCAACGTCGATCAGCAGGGTGGAGAGGTAGTCAGCGTAGGAATAGAAGTACTCGGTGCTGATGGTGGTGTTGTACTCGTTCGTCTCGTTGTACAGATCCGCCGCTTCCTGATAAATGTGACGGATGGATTCTTCCGCGAACGCCCAGGAGCCCCAGGTCAGGGTCACAGGCTCAGCAGCGGGAGCAGGTTCTTCGGTCTTTTCAGTCGCGGCAGGCTTTTCTGCAGCGGTCTGTGCCTTTGTCTCAGCGGGGGCGTCTGTCTTCGAGCCGCAGGCGGCAAGAGACAGAACCATGGCCAACGCCAGAAGCATTGCGATAAACTTTTTCATGTTTCACTTCTCCTTAGTTTTTAATTTTTATACACGCAAAACAACCTTTTGCGGGTAATACAAGATGCGTGACCGGCTCACGGGCGATTTTGGAACGGGTTATTCATATTGACCGTCAATCCGGGGTGCGGTCGTCCCGATTCTTCGCAGCCTGACAGGTGGCATGACATTTTCGCCAAAAGAGTCGGTGTCATTCTCTTTTTTTTGTGTATCTTGACTATACCATCTCCGCAAGCAAAACACAATACACATTTGAAACACGAACTTGCAAAAAACAAACATTCCGGGGTATATTTTTTCTTTTCACACCGCAAAACCCGGCACGGCATGAGCGCTGCGATTGCTGTGGAATCCGGCATTCCGCTCCCGGTCCGCCAAAAATGCGTCCGTCAAGGTTTATTGCCACTTTGTACTATTATAGTCTATTCTTCTTTTCTATTTTGTTCAATTTTATAAATTCACAATTATTTTCTACAAAATTAGTATTGATTTTTTACCGAAAGTGTGTTATTATACCTCGCTTGAAAGTGTTCATCCGCTCACCTCAGCAGCGTCACAAGCTATTGCGGTTCACTCCGGTCGGCCGCAAAAAACCGATCACCCGCCATGCGGCAGTTATAATAGAAGCGAAATATCTGGAATTGCTGCGCCGGGGCTATGAAGTGACCGTTGGCAGAACGGGCGATAAGGAAATTGATTTTGTATGCGACAAGCGCGGCGAAAAGCTGTACGTTCAGGTGTGCTATCTGCTCGCCTCCGACGAAACGGTCAACCGCGAGTTTGGTGCGTATGACTCTATCCGCGATAGCTTCCCGAAGTACGTTGTTTCTCTCGATGAGTTCGATATGAGCCGAAACGGGATCAAGCACCGGAATATCCGCGATTTCCTCTTGGCTGAGGAATGGAACTAAGTCGAAGCCCAACATCACGTCAATGTCGTGGTGCTGGGCTTCTTTTTTGTCATGCTTCGGGCCTTTTTTGAGGATAAAACCGCCTGTGTGCTGTTTACTTTTCTTTGTCATATTGACACGCCGCCCTCTGCCCATCACGGCAACTGTACGTCCTCGGAACAAAAAATGAACATTTCCTCTGTATAGGGAGAAAGTCAGAGAGGAAAAAGCGGGTGAGCGCAGGCTGTGGGAACGGTGCGTAAACCGCTTGCGGTTTTCCACGGTTTCCATAGCCGCAGCGAGGGAGAAAAGGGAGAGATGGCTTTCTCGATCAGGCGGCTTGCCGCCGCTCTTTTTCTCTCCCTTTTCTCCCTGAATATCAGGGATTATTCTGCGTCACTGCTCGGCGTAACAGGGCGAAAGTCCTCCTGAACCCCTTCATTGAGGTCAAAGCACATGGTTTTTGCATCAGCAACCCAGAAGCCACGCACCTTGTAACGCTTGCCGGGAATCCAGTCCTCGCCGGTGACAGCGCGAAGCGGGTCAAGCAGATTCTTGTTGGAGATCGTAACAACACCTTTCTGTTCGCCTCTCGGCTTGGAGAACTTGAAGCCCTTCGGTTCGTTGCTCTTGCAGGAACGGATCGCAAATACCCTCGCTTTCGCATCCAGCAGACACAAAACAAAGGCGGGATAGCCCAAGTCCTCAAGCACTTTCTTGGTGAAAGTCACGCCATTCTGATTCAGGAACATATCCGGGTAGGCGTTGATGGTGGAGTCGATGGTTTCAAAGTTCAAAGCGGAAAAATCGAAGTTCATAGTTAAAATCCTTTCATTTCATAGTGTTTTGCGCCTCATCCACGATTTTCATAAACTCCTGACGTTCCATAAAAGACCAGCGGGAATCCATAATCAGATAGCCCTTGAAAAGACCATCCTTTACGCGGTATGCGACGAAGTGATTGCTCAAACGGCGCAATGTAGCTCGTTTTGCTGTGCTGTGCCGCTCTGACAGCAGCTTTTGTACCTTGATCCAATCCTCTTTTTTGATAATCGCTGTGTGGTGATTTTCCTTGAAATACATATTCAAATCTGTATTTTTGACGGATTTATGGGTGCGAAAATCCTTCGTATAGGTTTTCTGCATCAAGGCATCACCGCAGTATTTCTCGTTTCGGAGGATGCTGCGGACAGTACCGGCAGACCAGAGATCGTTCCCCATTGGAGACTTGATACCCTGTTCTGTCAGTGCGGCGGCGATTTCTGCCGGGGTTGCACCCTCCAAGCAGCTTTCATAGATGTACTCAACAATTCTTGCCTCGGTCGGCTCAATGACAAGCCGCCCGAAATGATCACGATAGAAGCCAAGCGTATTCTGAACGGAGAACTTGTAGATGCCCTCCGCCATGCGCCAGCGGATACCAGCCTTAATTGCCTCGCTCTTTTGCTGGGACTCCATTTCAGCCAAGGCTGCCAGCAATGAGATCAGCAGATTATTCCGCCCATCGCCGGTATAGGTGATTCCTTCTGTCTCAAATTCAACGGAAACGGGCGGGTTCAGCGCAGAAAGCGTTCGCAGATTGTCCAGAATATCCACGATATTTCTACCAAAACGGCTGATACTTTTCGTGAGGATCAGATCAATCTTCCCGTCAACTGCGTTGGCAATCATTTTCTGAAAGCCAAGACGTTTTTCAACGGTAGTTGCGCTGATGCCCTCGTCTTGATAAATCTCAACCAGCTCCCATTGCGGATTTGCCTCAATCCTCTTGGTAAAATGGTGGATCTGCATATCAAAGCTGCCGACCTGCTGTTCCTCCTGTGTGCTGACGCGGCAGTACGCCGCAACACGGAGTTTGGGCGGCTCCTCTGCAAGTTCCCGTCGTTTCTGCGGTGGGATGATGATAACACCATTTCCACGCTGGTTATAAGAAATCTCGTCCTGCATCTGGCGGCGTTTCTGTTCCCGGCGTTCAGCTCGGCTGCTGGTTTGCCGCTCTGCCTCTATCGCTTTGGGGTCAAGCGGTTTTGCCATATTCCGCCTCCTGCATCAGAATCCGTCTGCATTTTCTGCTTTGCATCGGCGCACCACCTCCTTTGACCGATTTCCAATTTCATCACTACCACGCTCCTTTTTGAAAATTATGACAATCCGCAGACGCAAGGTGAGCGGAACAGTCACCCAAATCATAACCACCGGCCGTGCCGGTGGTTTGCACAAGCCCCCTTAGGGCATTTTTCTGGCCGAGCCTAAAGGCCCTTCGAAGGGTCTGCCAACCGCATTCTTTTCACGGGCTGCCCCTAAAGGGGCTACTTTAAGTTCGCATATTTTTCGAATATCATTAGACTGCTTTTCCCACTTTAGATATCCCATAAACTGCGATACACTGTATTTCGGCGGCATGGATATGAGCATATGGATGTGATCCTTACACGCTTCTGCTTCTATGATCTCTACTCCCTTATACTCACACAGCTTTCGTATCATCTGTCCGATATCCTGTCTTATCTTTCCGTAGATGATTTGTCGCCGATATTTGGGCGCAAATACTATATGGTATTTGCATTCCCACTTCGTGTGTGCTAAACTATTTGTGTCAAGTTTCATCCAGACTTGATTCCTCCTTTGGTTCTTTGAGGCGGTTGGCAGACCACCTTTATTCTACCAAAGGAGGATATTTTTTCTACTCATAGCTAAAGCTTTTTGGAACCACCAGCCGGGCTGGTGGTTTTCTTTAACCAAGAAAAAGGCAGCAGAATTGCTCCTGCTGCCTGAATCTGTATAAACTTGTAAGGAGATCAAAATGATCAACGATCTGCTCACGATGTCCGAAATCATCCAGTGCGTCGCAGATATGCGCACGCAGGATGTGAAGGCAATCCGCGAGTTCGGCAAGTTCGTCCCCGCCTTCGCTGCCTTTGAGAAGAACCGCCTGAGCCTCTATCGTGAGGCAGCGAAGGAAGCCGAGGAAATCTTCGACCGTTGGGCGGACGAGATTGACGGTCTCGATGAGGACTACGAACCGGACGAGTTCTTCTCCGACTAAAAAACTGCCCACCATGAGCTGATCACGGTGAGCAGTTTTGTTTTGAGAGGATTCAGACAAGCGTGTCATCCAGCAGGAAGTCGATGACGCTGATATTGAGAATGCCGTTGTCATCATACCAACGCTTGCGAATGTCGTGACGCACAATAATCTTCGGGAAAGAATCGCCGGTCAGCGCGAAGGGCTTATTCTCGGTGATTGCCTTTTCCTCTGTTCCCAATGCGTAGGCAGACTGAATGTAGGTCTTCTTGCCGCCGGAGGTTGCAATGAAGTCGATTTCCCGCGCAACCGGAGTGACCTTTCCTTTGGCATTTTTCTCATTGCCATAGACGATGCCAATATCAACGGAGCATTCACGGATCATCAGCTCATTGAAAATGATGTTCTCCATGATGTGCGTCATCTCCTGCTGACGGAAGCCGATACGGGCATTTCTCAGTCCAATGTCCTCGCAATAGTATTTGTTGGGATAGTCAAAATAGCTCTTGCCCTTGACATCCCAGCGTTTGCATTCGGTGAAGAGGAAGGAATCCGACAAGTGATCCATATAAGCCTTCACGGTGTTCAAGGCAACGACGCTTTCTCCACTGCGCTTCTGCACGGTGTTTATGGTGGCTGCAACCTTCGTCGGATTGGTCAGAGAACCGATAGACGAACACAGCAGATTAAGAATAGCAGACAGCACATCCTCACGCTTGATCTTCTTCCGCTCTACAATGTCCTTCAGATAAACCTCGGAAAACAGCGATTTCAAATAAGCCATCTTTGCGGCGTCTGTGGGACGGGAAAGAATCAGCGGCATACCGCCGTAGAAAGCAAACTCGTCAAAAGCGTCCTGCTTATCTCCGCCGACAGCCGTGTAGTATTCGGCAAAGGAAAGCGGATGCACACGGATCTCATCGCTGCGCCCTCGGAACTCGGTCAGTATATCAGAGGACAGCATTTTGGAGTTGCTGCCGGTCACATAAATGTCCAAGTTGGACAAGGACTTCAAATCGTTGAGCGCGTCGTAGAAGGTAATCTTTTTTCCGTCCGGATTATAGGGATTCGGGACTTCGTCGGACATCTGAATCTCGTCTACAAAGAGATAATATTGGTCTGTACTGTGTTCTACGATCTCCCGGACATGAGCCGCAAGCTCCAACGGATTGCGATAGCGAATATCACGGGTCAAGTCCAACTCAAAGGACAGAATATGATCTTCGGTAACACCCTCACCGAGAAGATAACTCTTGAACAGATTGCGAAGCAGATAGGACTTGCCGCATCTGCGGATGCCGGTAATCACCTTCACCTGACCATCCCACATAAAGGAGATGATTTTCTTCAAATAGCGATCTCGTTTTATTTCCATAATTCAGCCTCCATTGAAAACTTGCTGGTATTATCATGCTACTTTTCAATGGATATTATACTCCAACGCGAGAGGAAAATCAACAGTTTCGCTGAAAAGTTTACAAATAAACCCATCAACATTTCAATGAAACGAGCAAGGAGGTACACCACCATACAACTTGACATCATTCATACCGGCGATTGCCTCAAAATCCTGAAAACTCTGCCCGATGACAGCGTTCATCGCTGTGTGATATCCCCGCCGTACTACGCGCTCCGCGATTACGGCATGGAAGCTCAGATCGGCAGAGAGACAACGCCGAAGGAATATATCTCGCGCCTGACGGAAGTGTTTACCGAAGTCAGGCGCGTTTTGCGTCCGGATGGAACGCTCTGGCTGAACATCTCGGACACCTACGCCGGAAAGGGCAATCAGGGCGATTTCATTGACCCGAAGAACCCCCACGGCAGAAACGGTCAGGCTGTGGCTCTCAACAACAAGGCTGAGGGCTGCAAACCAAAGGATAGGTGATGCCCTTTAAGCGCATCTCGATGATGCCCAGGATTGTTGTACTGTTTTGCATTGAAAATGATACTCCTTTCTCGTAGCAGCTGCTACAGGAAAAATGTATCATATCCATGCTCAAGCCACACCGTTCGTCCGAAATGTCCGCACCGTCTAAACTGAAACGCTCACACCGCTCGAAGCGAAATCCTTACAGCGTTCGGGCGAATTCTGCAATGCAGCCGCAGGATCTCTTTGTAATTGGTCATGTGCAGACCTCCTGTAATAGATTTGCATCTTGCGATGCAACCCCATTATACAGAAGGTGTCGGAGAGGCGGAAAGAGTGTAGGATTTGAGAGGAATGGGTGTCGGACTTGCGCGGTCAAACTGTCGGTTCCGGCTCGGCGTATTCAGCCGGGCGCACAATTGCAAAGAGCGGACAGCCGAAACTGTCCGCTCTTTCTTAGGGAAAAGGTAGAATGCGGTGCTTGTACAATATTACCGCATCACAAATTGCCGATGCAGCGGATCTCACAGTGTGTAAAACAGTCACAATCCGTAAATATAGTTACTGATCAAAACCAACGCTGCACCGCGGGCTGCTGCATTGGGGCCATGTACGCCTCTTCGGAAAGAAAACGTCATGTTTTTAAAAGAGGCAACCGACGACACTTTTTTAGCGAGCATTTGTAAGTGCTCCTGCGTCAGATAGGGCTGCAGAAAACCGGCAAGGATAAACTCGCAATCAATAACCATGCGAATGTTGTTTATTGCCAATGCCAGATAATTCAGAAATCTGTCGAATACTTCCTGACAGTGCGAATCTGAATGCTTTAGTTTTTCAAAGAATGTGTTAACATCCATCCCGGCATCGGATTCCAGACTATTGATGGAGCAATAGCCATCCAGACACCCGTATTGACCACAGTAGCACTTCCTCCCGCCAGGAATCAACCGCATATGCTCAAGGATACAGCTGTTTACACCGTCTCCGTGAAATACCTGCCTGCCGACAATCAGAGCTCCACCCAAGTTTTGATTCAATGCAATATACACCGCGTTCTGAATATCCGGAAACTCCCATAATTCCGCATATGCAGCAACTTCTGTATCATGAAATAGTCTGCATGGCAAACGGATGTTGTTTTGAAAAACGGATCGGTCTGTACCCGTATAGCCAAGAAGGTCACCGCTAATAATGGTTTGCCCGTCTTGTGACACCAAGCCCTGAACCGCCAGACCGATGCCGAGGATGGCGTTGTCCGGATACTTCAGCTCATCTATAAATTGGTTAACTGCTTTGCCGAATGCACGATAATAGGCATCGCTGCGCTCAAAGGAAATGTAACATATTTTTTCTTTGATCGGCTGCCCATACAAATCCAAGGCGGTTATCGTGATGAATTCGCGTAATAAAGAAACGCCTATTGCAACCTTTGCTTTAGATGCGACAGAAATCACTTCTGCCTTTCTGCCGCCGGTAGATTCAAAATAACCGTTTTTCTGGATAATCCCCAACGTGTATAGTTCCTTCAAGGACTGCCCAACGGTTGGCAGACTAAGCTGAAGCAATTTAGAAATTTCCTGCTTCGATATACTCTTTTGGAAATAGATTTCCTGAAAGATTCGATTCGTATAACTGATCTCTGATTCCGTCTTGTAAAATGTATCAATTCTCATTCATAGTCTTCTTTCCGAAATGTGCAAAGCCAATTATAGTCTTCGCTCGGTTTTTACATGTTCTAATTCGTGGTAATACAATTGTAGCAGGGCCAATTTATACGCTCTTGCGATCGCCGGGCAAAAACTCTCCACAACCTGATATGGGGGCAATCTGCCCTTTTTGGAAAATGGAGCAGAAAAGTAGAGATATATTGGCTATTTTGCGCTAAAATTGCCTTAACCAAGCGAAAAAGTGGCCAATATTTCGATTAGGAACAGAATGTGGGTTTTTAATTCAGAGGTTCCCTAGTTTTTGCGTTTCTGAGCTTAAATTAACATATATTTATTATAATATAGCAAAACTATAAAAAAGTAAATGCTTTTTTTAAAAAAACAGTTTTTAAGAACAGAGTAAAATGACGGGCGTATTCTGCTCCTATGTTGCGGAAAATACCTTGTCAGCTACAGGTGCGGAGTGCTGCGCAGGAACATATCCACACACGTTTGTGCAAGGTATACAAGTTTCTTCTGCAAATCATGTAGGAAAATCATATTGACATTTTTAATGATAAATGGTATATTGCAATTATATCTTATGAAAAATGAATTTCTAAAAGATAATTCGAATATATTGGGATGAGACACCGTTTATTGGCACCCGCAGTGCTGTTAAACAATGCATGTCTGTGTGGCATTGCAGGCTCTGCGGCTGCTTTGCAGGCGGGTGACTACATTGCCGTCAATCCGATAAAAAGGAACGGCGTCTATAGTGCTCTTTTATTAAACCAGATGCGCATGGCTGCACGGTAGAACTGGCAAATTCGGGTAAGATTAAGATTGCTCTGCATTTGACACGAAAGCGGCTGCAAAATTTTGAATTGACGAAGTGATTATTCAGTCTGAGCGCAAACCCACTGAGAAAAGGAGATAGTTCTTTATGGAAAAGGAAATGGTTCAACAGATTATGCGTGCGCCACACCAGGTCGGTTTTCGAAAGGTACCTGTGCCGGCTGTATTACCTGGGCAGGTAAAAGTTCGGATCCAGATGATTGGTATCTGCGGCAGCGATATTCACGTATTCCATGGCACACATCCTTTTACTTCTTATCCTGTTACACAAGGACATGAGGTTTCAGGAGAAATTGTTGAGGTTGGAGAAAATGTAACCAATTTAACGATCGGTCAGCGTGTAACCATCGAACCGCAGGTCGTGTGCGGCAAGTGCTACCCTTGCCGCCATGGCAAATACAATCTTTGTGAAGAATTAAAGGTTATGGGGTTTCAGACCACTGGCACCGCATCGACGTATTTTGTCGTCGATGCAGCAAAAGCAACGCCATTGCCCGAGGGTATGGACTATAAAGCTGGAGCTATGCTGGAACCGCTGGCTGTCGCGGTTCATGCTGTTCGCAGAGCGGGCAATGTAAGCGGCTTGAAGATCGCTGTTTTGGGCGCAGGGCCGATAGGTAATCTGGTTGCGCAGACTGCAAAGGGATTGGGGGCTGCGTCTGTTATGATCACCGATGTTTCTGATTATCGTTTGGCACTTGCAAAGAGCGTGGGTGTTGATTTTGCTGTTAACACGAAAAAAGAAAACTTTGGTGAGGCCCTTGTTCGATGCTTCGGGCCGGGCAAAGCAGATGTGATTTACGACTGCGCTGGAAACAATACTACCATCGGTCAAGCGATTGCTTATGCACGCAAGGGCAGCTCCATTATTCTGGTTGCGGTTTTTGCAGGTATGGCGCAGGCAGATCTGGCTGTCCTAAATGATCACGAGCTTGATCTGAATACGACAATGATGTATCGCCACGAAGACTACGTCAAAGCAATGGAATTGGTGACAAATCAGCTTGTTGCGCTTGAGCCACTTCAGAGTAAGGTGTTCCCGTTCAGTGAATACCAGCAAGCGTATGAGTTTATTGATGCCAACCGGGAAACTTCTATGAAAGTCCTGATTGATGTTCAAGATGACAGCGGCATTGAGTTGTAATCACCATTTTAAACCGTACATAAAAAGCTCATTTGTGAATTGAGTGAAAAGAAAAACTAGGAGGATGGGTTTTATGCCTGATTATCGGATCAAAAGCGTTCATGCTGTGCAGGTTCAGTCCAGGCGGCACAATATGGCCGTTTCTGCGCGCGTGGAAACAATGGATGGCGCCGTTGGCAAAGCACTTTGCTATGCCGGCGTTTCCGTCGGAACACACGAAGTACATTTTCAGTATGACGGAGGAAACCGATGGGGCGGACTTGGTTGCATGAGTGCGGTGCGAAATGTAAATACGATTATCGCGGATACGATTTTGGGTATGGATGTTCGAAATCAATTTGAGATTGATCAAGCTATGCTCTCTATTCAAGGTAATGGCAGTGCCTCGGTAGGCGGCAACGCAATTGCTGCGGTTTCGGCTGCGGTGTTAAAGGCAGGAGCAGCTGCCACGCAGATGCCGCTTTATCGTTATATAGGTGGAGAGAATGCCTGCATGCTTCCGGTTCCCGGTGCACCAGCTTTTTCAGGGGGTGAGCGCTGGGGCGGTGCTGTACATACACATGGTAATAAGCCGACCGGAGCCTTTCAGTGCTTTGGCTATGATTCATTTTCTGAGGCGTCAAGCGCAGCGTGGGACATGTACCATCTGTTTGCGAAAGAGCTTGAAAAACGGGGCGTGACGGAAGGAGACTGGTTCTTCTACCGGATCCCTGCCGGAATCTTCAAACATTCTGACGAAGAGCTGTTTGAACTTATGGCTGACGTAATTCATAAGACCGGAAACGATGGTAAAGCCGGTATTCAAATCGATGTGGCTGCCGACTGCTACTATGACAGGAATCGCAAACGTTATCGGGGATTGTTCTCCAAAGAGGAGCGGGATCGGGATCAGCTTCTTGCATATTACCTGAAACTGATTGATACTTACCCGTTTGTCAGCATCGAAGATGCGTTCTACGAGGATGATTACGAAAGCCATGCCATTCTCAGGGAAAAATCTGGTATTCAAATTGTGGGCGATGATTTGTATACGACTATGCGTGAGCGGGTTTCTAAAGGCGTGGAAACGGGAGCAACAAATGTGATGTTGCTTAAGGTCAATCAGGTCGGATCTATTTCCCAAGCGTTTGAGGCAGCACGTTTCGCACACGAATGCGGAATGGGCGTTATGCCCTGCGAGAGCCGTGGAGAAGATGAGGACATTGCAGATTACTGTGTTGGCCTTGGCACGGAGTGCGTACGAGAAATGGCAATCTTGAACAACGGAGCAAATCGGTTCCTCGAAATTGAAGATGAACTTGGCTCAAAAGCAAAATTCTGGGGGAAACGTGGCCTGAAGGGAAGAAAATTTCAGGAATAATTGCGCGTAGTGAACCACTGGAATCCAGTGAAAATAAAATAAAAAATGCTTATCGACTTAACACAGCAAGCCACAATATCTTGAAAAAGTCCGGT
>OLPW01002627.1_pt1 | contig 15521 bp, 9 predicted proteins | sample 1672161 | NCBI WGS metagenome assembly OLPW01 (sample SAMEA3136654, study PRJEB25190) | human gut metagenome
ATGATGGTATTCGACTTCATTCCGGTGGCTCCGGTGACAGCAGTAATGATTGCGGGTATCTTGATGGTATTGACAGGATGTTTTCGTAACGTGGAAGCAGCGTACAAGACTATCAATTGGGAAAGTATCGTACTGATAGCTGCCATGCTGCCTATGTCATTGGCTTTGGAAAAGACAGGAGCTTCCGAATATATCTCGAACAGTTTGGTCAGCGAGTTGGGGGCTTACGGACCTTTGGCTTTGATGGCAGGTATTTATTTTACCACTTCTCTGATGACGATGTTTATCAGTAACACAGCTACTGCGGTGCTTCTTGCTCCCATCGCAATGCAAAGTGCATCACAGATAGGAGTGAGTCCTGTACCTTTTCTTTTTGCTGTGACATTAGGGGCAAGTATGTGTTTTGCTTCACCATTCTCCACTCCGCCTAATGCATTGGTGATGCCTGCGGGCCAATATACTTTTATGGACTATGTAAAGGTAGGTTTGCCGTTGCAGGTTATTATGGGTATCGTGATGGTACTGGTACTTCCATTGCTGTTTCCTTTTTAAGCTATATATTTATTCTTTGGAGTACTGTCGAAGTTTTTTCTCGTGATTTCCGGTTAGGGATTATACGGTTTACACGGATAGATTCAGGTTCTTTCTGTGTAAGCTGTATCCGAATAATGTATGTCGTTACTCCTCAGCTTTTTCCTATATTTATAATAAATAATACCAATCATATCAGCTATAAACCATCCGATGGGGATAGACCACCAAATGCCGGTTACTCCAATAGAGGGGATGGCAGCGAGCCAATAGGAAAGAGCAACTCGTGTTCCTAGCGATGCAATGGTCAGTATTACAGACATTTCCGGCATACGGATGGCCCGATAGTATCCGTATAGCAGGAATAAAATCCCAATGCCACAATAAAATACTCCTTCGATGCGCAGATAACCGATACCTACATTCAGAATCTCCGTTTCATGCGGAGCTACAAAAATCAGCATGAATGGTTTGGCGAATAAGAAGACCAAAACAGAAATGAACAGGGAGAAGACAATTGTTGTAATCAGCGCACTTTTTACTCCTTTGCGGATTCGTTCATACTTTTTTGCTCCGAAGTTTTGAGCGATAAAGGTGGAAAAAGCATTTCCGAACTCCTGTACCGGCATATAAGCAAAAGAGTCAATTTTTATTGCTGCCGCAAAAGCCGCCATCACCATAGAGCCAAAACTATTGACCAGTCCTTGTACAATTAGAATTCCCAAATTCATTACCGATTGTTGTATACAGGTCAGGGTGGAGAACGAAGTGATTTCTTTCAGGCAGTGGCGGTCGAAATGCAGGTCGTTGCGATGCAGTCTCAATTCGGGACATTTTGCGTAGGTATATCCCATAATTCCCAGTGCGGATACTCCCTGTGCGATAATTGTAGCAATGGCAGCTCCCTTGATTCCCCAATCCAACTGCAAGATAAAGAACAAATCCAGCCCGATGTTCAGTACAACGGAAACCGCCAGAAACCAAAGAGGAGTGACGGCATCTCCTATGGCACGCAGCAATGCCGCATAGAAATTATAGATAAAGGTAAAGCCGATTCCCCAAAAGATAATCCACAAGTAATCATACATCATACCATAAATATCTTTGGGAATCTGCAATATCCTGAGGATGGGATGAATCCAGACGAAAACCGCTATATTTAGAATCAATGTTACTGTGCCGATCAGCAGGACGGATACATAGATGCTACGGCGTAGGGAATCCGTCCGTCCGGCTCCATATTGCAAGGAAAAAACGGTTCCGCTTCCCATGGACAATCCCAGCAGGATGGAAATAAGGAAAACCATCAGCGTGTAGGCGGAACCGACGGCGGCCAATGCGCCGGAACCTATACATTGTCCTACAATCAGCGTGTCGGCTATGTTGTAACACTGTTGTAGCAGTGAGCCTATAATCATAGGTAAGGTAAAACGTAGCAGAGTGCCGGTGATGCCTCCCTGCGTCAAGTCTATTTTAGATAACATGATGTGCGTCTGTTCGATTCAATTTCTTATTTATTTTGAAATTTATTGCGAAGGTAGGGAATAAAATATCAAACAACAATAGTGATTGTCTATTTAATACCCGGAATGTTCTTTCTCCTTAAAAAGAGTTAACTTGATAATATTTTCCATAGGAAACTTTTTATTATAAGAAATATCATGTATGTTTGCATAAAGTTTCCATTGGAAAATATTAAATCAAATAAAATAGTTCGATTATGAAGTATATAGTAATAGGAGGCGTAGCAGGAGGTGCAACTGCTGCCGCACGTATCAGAAGAAACACGGAACAGGCGGAAATCATTTTGTTCGAGAAGGGAGAATACATTTCGTATGCCAATTGTGGTCTGCCTTATTATATAGGAGGTGTGATTGCGGAGCGGGAAAAATTGTTTGTACAGACTCCGGAGGCTTTCGGGAAACGTTTTAACATAGATGTGCGTACCCGGTCCGAGGTAATAGCCATCCACTCTGCCGATAAGACAGTGGATATTCGTACTTCCGACGGGAAAACTTATACGGAGAGTTATGACAAATTATTGCTTTCTCCGGGTGCGTCGCCTGTTCGTCCTCCCTTGCCGGGCATTGACAATGAAGGAATTTTTACCCTACGTAATGTGAATGATACCGATGCTATCAAGAGTTACTTGCAGCAGCATAAGGTGAAACGGGCGGTAATCATCGGGGCCGGATTCATCGGGTTGGAGATGGCGGAGAATCTGCAGGAAGCCGGTGCGGAAGTGGCGGTTGTAGAGATGGCAAATCAAGTCATGGCTCCTATTGATTTCTCTATGGCTTCTTTGGTGCACGAGCATTTGTTGCAGAAAGGAGTGCATCTCTACCTGGAAAAGGCGGTGGCTTCTTTCGAGCGCACGGTCAACGGACTGGAGGTTATTTTTAAATCGGGCGAAAGGCTGCCTGCCGATATGGTGTTGTTATCCATCGGGGTACGTCCCAATACCTCATTGGCGACAGAGGCCGGACTGGAGATAGGGGAGATGCGCAGCATTAAGGTGAACGATTACTTGCAGACTTCCGACGAGCATATTTATGCGGTGGGCGACGCTATCGAGTTCCGTCATCCGCTGACTGATAGACCGTGGTTGAATTATCTGGCTGGTCCGGCCAACCGTCAGGCGCGTATTGTGGCAGATAACATGGTTTTTGGAAATAAGGTTACATACGAAGGGGCTGTCGGTACTTCCATTGCCAAAATTTTTGATATGACTGTCGCTGCTTCAGGCCTTCCGGCAAAGCGGTTGAAACAGGCAGGCATTGATTATTTGTCGGCAACCATCCATTCCGGTTCGCATGCAGGATATTATCCCGATGCTTTACAGATGTCCATTAAAATAACCTTCTCTCCTGTGAACGGGAAATTACTTGGAGCGCAGATTGTGGGGTATAACGGAGTGGACAAACGTATTGACGAATTCTCGCAAGTGATTAAGCATAACGGAACTGTATATGACTTGATGGCTTTGGAGCAGGCATACGCTCCTCCTTTCTCTTCGGCTAAAGATCCTGTAGCAGTAGCCGGATATGTAGCCGGAAATATACTGAGCGGAAAGATGAAGCCTCTTTATTGGCGCGAGTTGCAGGCTGCCGATTTGAGTAAAGTTACGTTGGTTGATGTCCGTACTCCCGATGAATTTGCACTCGGTGCTTTGAAGGGGGCTGTCAATATTCCTTTGGATGATATGCGCGAAAGGATGAAAGAGATTCCTCAGGATAAGCCGGTCTATTTGTATTGTGGAGTGGGGTTGAGAGGGTATCTGGCTTCTAATATATTGTTACAGAATGGCTTTGGGGAAGTAAGGAATTTAATAGGAGGTTTGAAACTGTATAAAGCGGCAACGGCTCCTCTGCCCAAGCCGAAGGAGTTCTCAAATTCCGGATCTTCAAGTTCTGATTCTTCAAAAGTTGATCATTCTGAACACAGTAAAGATTCTGCTGAAGCTTATACTATTGCCTCTTCCGTCATTCCTTCTATGAAAGCAATAAAAGTGGATGCTTGTGGCATATCTTGTCCCGGTCCTATCATGAAGCTGAAGAAGAGTATGGAAGAACTGGCGGACGGCGAACGTCTGGAGATTGTCGCTACGGATGCCGGTTTCCCCCGCGATGCCGAAGCATGGTGCCAGACTACCGGGAACCGTTTTGTCTCAGTAAAGTCAGGAGCAGGAAAGTATGAGGTAATTGTTGAGAAAAGTACTCCGCAATCTTCTTCCTCGGAGGTTTGCCGGGAGGATAAAGGGAAAACTTTTATTCTGTTCAGTGACGACCTGGACAAAGTTTTAGCTACTTTTGTACTCGCAAACGGTGCGGCGGCTACGGGAAAGAAGGTGACCATCTTCTTTACTTTCTGGGGGCTGAATGCTATCAAAAGATTGGACAAGCCTGCGGTGAAGAAAGATATCTGGGGGAAGATGTTCGGCATGATGCTGCCTTCCAGTTCTTTAAAGCTGAGATTGTCTAAAATGAATATGGGTGGAATGGGAGCCAGGATGATGCGATATATCATGAATAAGAAAAACATCGACTCACTGGAATCTCTGCGTACTCAAGCCATTCAGAACGGAGTGGAATTTATTGCTTGCCAGATGTCAATGGATGTAATGGGTGTGAAACGTGAGGAATTGCTGGATCATGTGACTATTGGCGGAGTGGCAACCTATATGAACCGTGCCGAACAGGCGAATGTAAACTTGTTTATTTAAATTTGCATGGAGAAAATAAAATCAATATGTGTCATGAGAGAGCTGTTCAAGGCTCTCTCTGAACTTGAAACCCGCTTGATGGAACAATATGGAGTGTCATTGAATGAGGCAATGGCACTTTGTTGCATTGGCGGAGATACGCTGACAGCCAGTGTGATATCGGAAAACACAGGTCTGTCTGCTTCGCATACTTCTAAAGTCATCCGTTCCATTGAAGAGAAAGAATTAATCGTCCGTAATTTGGGGGATAAGGATAAACGGCAGATGCATTTTACTTTATCCGATAAAGGGCGTGAATGTTTGGAAGCGCTGAAAGCAAATGAAATAGAAATACCGGAACTATTAAAGCCATTGTTTAAATAAACCCTTCTCTTTTCCATTTGTTTATTCCGGATATGAAACTGGAGAAATGGAAAAACAAGTGGAAGGAGTGGAGCAATCTGCGCAAATGGCAAATATGGAAACTGAAGCTGATTGATGCCCGTCTGTATTTCGTGAGCATATTCGTGGGGCTGCTTACGGGACTGGTTGCTGTGCCTTATCACTATCTTCTCTGGTATTTCTTTGATGTGCGGAAAACTTTTTTCACGGCGCATTATCCGTGGTATTGGCATGTATTGTTGTTTTTTATCTTATGGGGGATTCTGATCTTTGTCGCTTCTTTGGTAAAACGTATGCCATTGATAGCCGGAGGCGGTATTCCTCAGACACGTGCGGCCAATAACGGTCGTATCCGTTATGAGCATCCTTTTAAGGAACTGGTGGCCCAATTCTGCGGAGGTGTGTTGGCTCTCAGTGCGGGGCTGTCCTTGGGACGCGAGGGGCCGTCTGTTCAGATAGGGTCTTATATAGGAACACTTATCTCCCGTTGGGGACATATCCTGAAAGGGGAACGGAAACAATTGCTGGCTGCCGGAGCCGGTGCGGGCTTGTCTGCCGCTTTTGCCGCTCCGTTGTCTTCTTCTTTGCTGGTAATAGAATCCATCGAGCGTTTTGATGCGCCTAAAACCGCCATTACTACCTTGTTGGCCGGCGTGGTAGCCGGAGGAGTGGCTAGTTGGATGTTCCCCACGACTCCTTATCATCTGATTAGTGCGGTCGTTCCCGGTTTATCTTTTATCCGTCAGGCAGAGCTTTATATTATCTTTGCCGCCCTTATGGCTGTCATTGCAAAGTTTTATTCGCTCATCGTTCCTTTCTTTCAAGAAAGGATACCTGCCATGAAACTCTCCATTCCTGTCAAGATGTTGTATTTATTGATCATAGCTTATGCCATATCGTTAACAGAGACGAATCTGACAGGTGGCGGAGAGCAGTTTTTGATGATGCAGGGAATGAATGGAACTCATGATATCCGGTGGCTTACTATCATGATGCTTATTCATTTTGTTTTTACGCTGTTTTCTCTTTCTTCGGGTTTGCCGGGAGGAAGTTTCATTCCTACCTTGGTTACGGGAGGATTATTGGGACAAATCTTCGGGTTGGTATTGGTACAGCGCGGATGGATAGGGTATGAGAATGTGAGTTATATGATGCTGATCGGGATGGTGGCTTTTTTGGTGGCTGTGGTGCGTACCCCTTTGACTGCCATTGTTCTGATAACGGAGATTACCGGTCATTTCGAGGTGTTCTATCCTTCCATCGTGGTAGGTGGGTTGACTTATTATTTCACCGAATTGTTACAGATAAAACCTTACAATGTATTGCTGTATGACAGGATGTTCCGTAGCCATAATCCGGAGTCTTCCGAAGAGGCTGGTGCCCGCTATCATCTTTTTGTCGAGATAATGGATGGGTCTTATTTTGACGGAAAGGAAGTGGATACATTGGCTTTACCTAATCATTGTATCATTCGTAGTATACACCGGAATCGTAAAAACTTACTTCCTCAGGGGCAAACCCTGGTTCCCGGTGATCAAGTGGAGATAGAAATGGATGCGCAGGATATAGAAAAATTATACGAACCGTTGGTCAGTATGGCAAATATCTATTAAATTTGCCGTATGAAAAAGAAATTCCAGCTTGAAGTTCCGGGAGGAGCCGACAAAGTGTTGCTTCATACTTGTTGTGCTCCTTGTTCATCAGCCATCATAGAGTGCTTGATGCAGCATGGTGTCACTCCGGTTATCTATTATTGTAATCCCAATATTTATCCGTTGGAGGAATACATTATCCGCAAGGACGAATGTACGCGGTATGCCCAGTCCTTGGGATTGGAAATTATAGATGCCGATTATGATCATGATGCCTGGCGTTGTCGAATGGCAGGAATGGAGCAAGAGCCTGAAAGAGGAGGCCGTTGCTTGCGTTGTTTCAAGATGCGACTGCAGGAAACCGCACGTTATGCCCACGAACATGGATTCCCGGTTATCACTACTACGCTTGCTTCCAGCCGTTGGAAAAGTTTGGAACAGATAGAGGAAGCGGGCCGATATGCTACGGCTCCTTATCCGGATGTCACTTATTGGGAACAGAACTGGCGTAAAGGTGGATTGAGCGAGCGTCGCATTGCTATCATTAAGGAATATAATTTTTATAATCAGCAATATTGTGGCTGTGAGTTCAGTATGCGGAAAGAAGAAAAGGGAGGATGACGGGAATGAAGATGTTCAAACTGTGGATGGTTGTGATGTTATTGGGACTCTTGCCCGTTGTCTCAGAGGCGCAAGAAGACATAAATAATGCCATTAATGTACAGTTGGAGTATCTGAAAAAGTATCCTAAAGATAAAGACGCGCTTCGGAAAGTTAGTTTTCTCTATCTGAATAAAGCAGATTATGATCAGGCTATCTTTTATGGTCGACAATTGTTTGAGTTGGGTTATAATGAACGGGATTACAATGGCGCTGTAATTTATTCTCATATTTGTCTGGGGCAGGCCCATATGATGAAGGGAAATGTAAAGGAAGCTTATAGTCATTTAGGGCAGGCCAGGCTGATAGGTGAAAGTAATAAAAATGATTCCGCCTTATGTTCCGTATATAATGGGCTGGGACTTTATGCATCGAATGTCCAAAAAGACTATTATCGTTCACTTACTTATTTCTTCAAAGGAGTTGAAGCTGCAAGACGTTGTCATTATGACAGACTCTATTCCATTTTGCTTTCTAATATTGCCGGTATTTATTATTTGAAAAATGATAGCACAGGATTGAAATATGCCCTTGAATGTTATGAACTGGGACATGAACGGAAAGATCCTTATCTGATTTATAGTGGTTCAACCAATACCGCTTATATGTATTATTTGAAGAGTGACTATAATACAGCATTGAAATATATTCAGGAGGCGGAGTTCACCATGGTGCAGAATGACTTTTATGATCAATCAAACGTTTACAATCTTTATGGATATATTCTGCATAAATTGAATAAAGATGATGAAGCGCTGGGCTTTTTCCGGAAGGCTTTGGATTTGAAAGAACAGGGAAATATTTCTTCAGTGATGAATTCTTATTTGGGCTATGCCGAAATTTTAATGGAGCATCACCAGTATGACCGGGCTGTCCGGATGCTGAAAGCCGGAATAGAACTGTCTTACCAACAGGCTAATGCCATCTATCGAAGTGACCTGTTGAAGGCTTTATCCCGATGTTATGAAGAAGATGGTATGCTGGTAGAGGCGTTGAAGTATCATAAGCTCTATCAGCTGGAAACAGATAGCTTATATAATGCGGAAAAGGAACGTGCTGTGGGGGAGATACGTGCAAAATACGATATGGAACGGCAGGAAAACGAGATAAAACAAAACCGTCTGGAATTATTGGAAAAGGAAAATAAGATGCAATTGCTTATAGCCGGATTTATCTGTATCTTCATAGCTGCCTCTTTACTATATTACTTATATTACAGAAAAAATAAGCTGTACCTTACCATTGTGAAGCAAAATCAGGACGCTATCCGGCGTGAACAGCAATTGCAGAACAAAATAGACGAGCAGTTTGCAGAGATAGGCCGCCAGTCCGCTCTTTTACAAGAATATCTTACGGACTCGACGAAAACTTCTTTGCCGCAACCTGAGAAATATGCTTCATCCTCGTTGACAGATGAAAAGAAGCAGGATTTATTTCTGCGTTTGGAAACGCTGTTGTGGGAGGAGAAGGTATTTACAGACAATTTGCTGACCAAAGAGAAAGTAGCGGAAATGTTGGGAACTAATCGTACTTATCTCTCTCAAATTATTAATGAGCAGACCAAGCAGACTTTTACTCAATTTGTAAATGGTTTCCGCACAAAAGAGGCAGTCCGTTTACTTTCCGATCCTGATAACCAAACTCCGCTAAAGGCGATTTCAGCTGAATTGGGCTTTAATTCCATGACTACTTTTTATAGCCAGTTTCAGGCGGCTACTGGTATGACTCCCGCTCAGTATAGAAACAAAGTGCAGGAATTGCATAAAAATAGATAATCTATTAATTTGCTATCATAAATTTATCCAAATGCGGCAATTGCTGTATTTGGATAACCTATTTTTGCTATAATTTAAAATTTTATGCATTAATTTGCTATCGACGCAATATAAGCTGCAAAACTGTTTTAACAATAAAACGGAACTTAAAAAGTGATTATAAACAGTATTAATATTAAATCTATGAAGAGTATGAAACATTCAGATTACCACGGAAAGCTACTTCGACTGGCGATGGTTTTCGTTGCATTGTTTTTGTGTGGAACAATGGCATATGCACAAACAGACCGGATGATCAGCGGTATAGTTGTAGATGAGAATGGAGATCCCCTGCCTGCCGCTCACATCCGTCAGGTGAGCCAGACGAAAGGGGAGGAACTAGCTGCTGTCATAACCGATATGAACGGGCACTTCCGGCTGACCCTGCTCCGCACAGCGAAAGAGATAGAAATCTCTTACTTGGGCTATGAATCAAAGAAAGTAAGATTGACAAGTGCGAACAGTTACAGAATTGTCTTGGAGCCGGCCTCCGAACTGCTGGACGAGGTGGTGGTAACCGGATATCAGACTATCTCCAGGGAACGAGCTACCGGTTCATTTGCGAAAGTAGATTCGAAAAAGTTGGAAACTCAACGGTTAAGTAGTGTCAGCTCATTGATGGAGGGAAGAATAGCAGGTTATAGTGACGGTAAGATACGTGGTGTGACTTCGATGAACGGACTTACTACTCCTCTGTATGTGATTGATGGGTTTCCGGTAGAGAAAACTATTTCTGACGGACTGGGCAACTGGGTCGAAAATGTGCCTGATTTGAATATAGAGGATATAGAGAATATTACGGTATTAAAAGATGCCGCGGCTACGTCTATCTATGGTGCTCGTGCTGCTAATGGTGTAGTAGTCATCACTACTAAAAAAGCCGGAAAGAATCAGCTGAATGTATCATTTTCAGCGACATTGACAGTACGCCCTTATAATTTTTATACCGGTCACTTGGCCGGTACGGCTAACATGATAGAGATGGAAAAGGAGTGGGCGGCCATGAATCCTAATCTTCAAGGAGAGGGAGCATCCCAATATGCACAGAATTTGTTGGACAATGCATCCATGTATTCCTGTTTGGGGGTACAGGCTATTTTAAAACATCATACAGGTGCGATCAGCGAAGCACAAATGGAGCAGACGCTACATGAACTGGCTTCACAGGGATTCCGTTATTATGATGATGTGAAGAAATATGGTAAACGAAATCCGTTTTCGCAACAATATAACTTGAATATCGGGCGTGGAACGGAAAAAAATACATTTAATGCTTCGCTGTCTTACAGGAATAACCGGGAAGAAGATAAATATACTGACAGCGAGAGTTTCGGATTGAATTTGCAGAATACTACCCGGCTTACTTCATGGCTGAGTCTGGATTTGGGAACGTATCTGAATTATGGAGATGGTACAACGCAGAGTTATAATCTGACCTCACCCGGATATAATTATGTTCCTTATAGTTCGTTGTTGAATGGCGATGGAAGCTACTATACTAACACGGCTGCGGACCGGTACAGTAAGTCACAACAGGAAATTATTTCTTCTTACGGATTGTATAGTATGGATATTACCCCTTTGGACGAATTGGGAAGAAACTTGTCGAAGAGTAAGAATTTTAGTAATCGTACTTTTGCGAGACTTAATTTTAAATTCACAGACTGGTTGAGATACACTGCTTCGTTCCAATATGAAGTAGGGGAATATAAGACAAGCCAATTGCAAGATAAGGAAAGCTATGCTGTGCGTAATAAAGTAAATACATTTGCTACTGATGCAAGTGGGAGTGGCCAGGCTACTTATAATCTTCCTTATGGCAATATTTATACAACGGGAACTAATAGTATTCGTGCTTATAATTTCCGTCAGCAATTGGATTTTAACAAGACATTTGCAGAAAAACATGATGTGACCGCTTTGTTTGGTATGGAAGTACGTGAAAATAAGACGGAATACAATAATCGGAAATATTATAATTATGATCCGGCTTTACTAACTTATGATCTTATTGATGAACGGGTGCTGAGTAATACTTATACCGGAGTTTTGGGAAACTATGTATCATTCAATAAAAATGATATCTCCAATATCTATGAACTGGTAAATCGTTTTGTTTCTTTTTATGGGAATGCAGCTTACACGTATGATGGTAAATATATGGTGACAGGAAGCATTCGTTGGGATCGTACCAATTTGTTTGCTACTGGTTCCAAGTATCAGAAGAAACCTATCTGGTCGGTAGGTGCTGGTTGGAATCTGGACAAAGAATCTTTTTTTAAAGTTTCATTTATAAATATGATGAAACTGCGTTTCAGTTATGGTATCGGTGGTAACATCGCCAAGAATTCTGCTCCTTATATGACGGCTTATTATAATAATAATACCCATGTGGGTGGCATACAAGGGACTATCAGCAACCGTCCTAATCCTGATTTGCGGTGGGAAAAGACAACTACAGCTAATATTGGTGTAGATTTCTCTATGTTTAGAAATCGATTGAACGGTTCTATTGAATATTATAATAAGTCGGGCGTGGATTTGTTAGCCAATACCAATGGAGTACCTACCGAAGGTTTTGGTTTTTCTACTTATACCATGAATAATGGTAAAATGAGAAACCGTGGATTCGAGTTGACTCTTTCCGGTGATGTCATTATGGGAAAAGATTGGAATTGGAATGTAGGTGGTGTGCTGGGATACAATAAGAATAAAGTGACTTATGTCAATGTAAAAGCACCTGCTATTTTTCTTCAGTTCGATTATCCTGCCGCCTATCCCCGTGTTGGAGTGCCTTATAATGCCATTTATGGATATCTGTGGGCAGGGCTGGATAGTAAAGGGCAGCCTCAGGTGTATGACTCGGAAGGAAATATCCATGTAAGCAGTTCACCGCAAAAAGTGGAGGATGCTGTGTATTTAGGAACTTCTGTTCCGGTTTATAGTGGGGCTATTAATACCAATCTCCGTTATAAGAATTGGGAACTGGCTGCTCAACTGCTTTTTGAAGGGGGGCACAAAATGCGGAATACCAATATAGCCTATCCGGGATTAGGAGTGACAAGTAAGGATGTGAGTAAACGTTGGCGTCAGCCTGGTGATGAGGCATATACCGATGTACCACGCTATGTTCCGTCAGAAAGCAAGGATTATAATTCTTACTCATCCGATCTTTATAGCAAGGCTTCCATTCATGTACTTGATGCCGATAACTGGCGCTTGAAGAATCTCTCTGTTACTTATCATGTTCCTGCAAGTGTATGTCAGAAGTTTTATGTAAAAAATGCACGTATCATGCTAGGTATGGAAAATGTGTTCACTTTGGCTAAAAGTCGTGATGTGAAATGGATGCTTGGGGGATATAGTAAACCAAATTATTTGTGTAATGTCAATTTGAACTTTTAAATGAGAGCAATATGAAAAAGATACTATTTATGATAATGACAGTGTTGGGGTGGATAAATCTGACTTCTTGTAATGATTATTTGGATATTGTTCCCAAAGGGAACAAAATTCCTACTACCTTGGCTGATTTTGAAGCATTGCTGCGAGATGAATATACCATTGGCTATATTCCTGTAACGAATAGTCTTTATCTGTTGAATGATAAATTTGTAGGACAAAGCAGTCTGACTAGCGTTACCCTTACGAGTGCCAATTATCTGTGGAATGAAACAGCGGACAGAATTGTACTGAACAATCAGGACGAAGGGACTTATTACCGTAGTTATATGGCTATTTCCACTTGTAATCTCTTGCTGGAGCATGTTCCCGTTGCAACCGAAGCGACTGATTCCGAACGCAATGAGGTAATGGCTTATGCCAAAGTGATTCGCGCTATGAGCTATTACATACTGGCCAATTATTATGCTGATACCTATGTGTCTGCAACTGCCGGTACTAAACTGAGTGTACCTTTGATAACCAGTGCCGATATTAATGCTCCTCACAAGCAGGTCACTATTCAAGAAATCTATGATTTCATGATTAAAGATGTAAAAGAAGCCATACAACAAGGATTACCCCAACAGTCAAGGACTGTTATCCATCCCAATTTGGGAGCAGCCTATGCCTTCTTGGCACGGATCTATTTGCAAATGGCGAATTATGAAGAAGCGCTGAAATACGCGGATATGGCTTTGGAACAGAATGATACTCTGTATGATTGGATATCTTATTACAACAGTCATAAGGAAGCTATTACAAAAGAAGACAGTTATCCGTCGTTACCGTCAGCGACAGGGTATGATTATGTGGAGAATTACTATTTCCGTTGTGGAGAGGGTAACCCTAACTATGCTACCAGCGAACTTAATATTCCGGTGGAACGTGCGGAGAGTTTCGAGGGAGGGGATGCGCGTTTTCTTTCCCGCTGGAAACTGCGTACGGTAAATCAGGATACTTACTATCAAGGTTTGGCCAAAGGATATTTCAACGGGGCTGGTCTGACCACTTGCGAGGTATATCTCATCAAGGCCGAATGTTTGGCACGTCAGGTCACAGGTAATGATTTCTCTGCTGCTATGGATGTGTTGAACAAGGTACGTAAGACCCGTATTCTGCCGGAGATATATCAACCCTTGCAGGCTTCAACTTTGACAGAAGCCATTGACTTGATCCGACGTACGAAAGACAATGAATTGATTTTCACTATTGTGCCATTCGCTGATGCCCGGAGGTTTAATGCCGAAGGTACTTTTGCACGTGCACTATCCAAAACATGGGAAGGGCAGACTTATACATTAACCCCGGCTTCACATCTTTGGATTATGCCTTTCCCGGCAGGTGCCGTTCAGAATCCGGGTAATGGAACTATCACTCAAAATGTATCTAAATAACCTATAAAAACAGACTTTATGAAATTGATGTATTTATTAGCAACATTCGCCGTTGTTTTGGTGATGATGGCATCTTGTACCCGGCAGTCGGTAACGGGGTACACACTGACAGCTGCAATTGATGGAATTCCTGACGGATCCCATGTACAGCTATTTCCTGTAAGTCATGGTCATGAAAAACCGGTGGCGGATACTACTGTTGTAGATGGAAAATTTATATTTAAAGGGGTGGCGGATGAACCTCTGGCTGTACGGTTGATGGTGAAAGATGCATACGGTTCCATGCCTCTGATGTTGGAGAATGGCAGTATAAGCGTGGAGGGTAAGGTGACTTCTGAAAACCTTAATGGAACCGTGAATTATAATTTTTCACAGGTTTCAGTGACGGGATCTCCTTTGACGGACAAATATGTAAAATTATTGAGCACACGTGATGCCTTGGATTCTATTTATGTGACGAATAACGAGAAGTTTAAGGATATCCGTGTTGCCTATGCTAAAGCGAGAGTTGCCAAAGATAAGATCTTGATGGATTCTGTCGTTGCTACGGAAGCTTACAAAGCATCTGCCGTGGCCGATAGTTTGTTCTTTGCTACGGTAGATGCCACTTACTATAAATTAGTTATGGACAATAAAGAGTCTTATTGGGGGCCTCTGATGATGATCAGTTTGTTTTCTTATCTTACCGAAGAGCAGAAACCGTGGTATGATGCCTTGTCAGAAGAGGCTAAACATTCCCGCTATGGAAAAATGGTGAAAGAGAGTGTGGCTCCTGATAGTCAGATCGGTTCTAAAGTGCCTGTCTTTACAGCCAAGTCACAAGATGGGAAATCGGTAACTTTAACCGATTTGTGCCAAGGTAAGAAGTATGTCCTTATTGATTTTTGGGCATCATGGTGTAATCCTTGCCGTAAGGAGATTCCTAATTTGAAAAAACTCTATACGCAATATGCAGACAGGGGTTTCCAGATTGTAAGTATCTCTATTGATAAAAAAGAGGCGGAATGGACAAAAGCGCTGAAAGAAGAACAACTTCAGTGGCCTAATTTTTTGGATACTGAAGGTATTGCTGATATATATAAAGTGAAATTTGTTCCTACTATGTATTTGATAGATGCCCAAGGGGTCATGGTAGGAGAAAATCTTCGTGGTGAGGCTTTGGCAAATAAACTGGCTGAGCTTTTTGGAGAGATTGAATAATCATATTCTTTTTATGGTATTCTGACATAGAACGGGGCGGAGTCGATGAATAAGTTGGATCTGTCCCGTTGTCTTATGTTTCGGACTGACCCTTCTGTTGATTCAGCCCCCCCTGTACAAGACTATCCAGATTTATTTTGATTCAAATCCTTCATAAGTGTCTAATCCGCTTGCTTACAGTTGTTTATTATGAAGAATTTAAAGCACAATCCTTCATGAATCCGTCAGTTTTGGGTCAGCGGTCCAAATTTTAAGACTGACCCGTTTTCAAACTGAGCCGCCG
>OLPW01002632.1_pt1 | contig 15493 bp, 18 predicted proteins | sample 1672161 | NCBI WGS metagenome assembly OLPW01 (sample SAMEA3136654, study PRJEB25190) | human gut metagenome
TACAACGCAGATAAATGTATCAAGTTGTGGATTATACATCATGTAATTCACTCCTCTTTGTGATTTTAAATCATCTGAAATGCTTTCAGTGCCCCAATAATTGCCTCTTCTTTCCCCTTCGAACATTGTGGTTGCTTTGCTCCCTCTGACCTAGGAATATTAAAATTCTCCGCTAATTCAATTCCACACTTTCTCTTCACCTGTGCAATATACAGATTAGATACCTTCATCCCATCATTATACTCTGCAACATACTTCTTTATCTCCTCATAAGTAGCCTTGCTCTCAGCCGCCGTTAGATCCATCTCGTCCATGTCAAGTCTCACATTCACATGATGCTTCGCTTCGTGGAGTTTGGACAATAAACATACCGTCTCTACATGCGGAATCGTTTTTCACCGCTTTAACAGTACGCGGGCCCGCATAGTTACTGAGTTTTTACACTCTTTGACAGGTTGCTAATATCTGCAATCATAAGGTTAAGACATGGCGTACAGACCGTTTGACTTTGTAAACGTGTGGCGGGTACGCCGATTTGTTTTGGGCATTTTTGCGAATGGCATCAACACCCTTTCAATGTTCACTTTTATTGAAACCTATATTTTCCTTTTCCATGTCCGGTTACGGATACGATCACCTTGCTATCAACCAACAGTTTTATCAGCTCGGATGCTCTTGTTGATTTTAACCCGGTAATATCTTCTACAATCGTTCTGCCGAAATATTCTTCTTTTCCACATTTTGAAAACAGTTCAAAAGTGTGATTTATTGTTTTTTCTGAAATTATATCCGAAAAAGCAAGTAATTTATTTCGAATGTTCGCTTTTTGACTTTCAATGTCCGCTTCCGTATTCCCAATGTCCGCTTTTGCACTTTCAAAATCCGTTTCTTTAAACCTTCCACTAATGTGCATCGAACGATTATGAAGTTCATTCTTTTCATCCAACAGTAAATTTCTTAAAAACAATTCCAAATACTCAGTTGTCTCATGAACACCATTTTTCAAATCGTTATAATTGGCCCTAACAAGTGCATTTCTAAAATACCACGCATTTTGTGCAAAAATATCATTGGTTACGTCAAATCCCAGCGTTCTAAGATACTTAATAAAAAATACTGCTGTAGCTCGTGTGTTTCCCTCTCCGAATACATGTATCTGCCATAATCTTGATACAAAGAGTGCCAAGTGATGAATAATATCTTCCATACTCAGGTTTTTATAGCTAAACTTCTTTTCCTCTGCAAAATCATAGTCCAGAGTTGCTCGAAGTTCTGATGCACTTCCATAAAGAACCGTTGCTCCATTCAGCACCCATTCTTTTTTTGTGATATTATAATCTCTCAGTTTTCCGGCGTGTCCATAAATCCCAGCAAACAACTTTTTATGAATAGAGATATACTCATTCGGAGTAAAACTAAATGCTTTCTCCGATAAGATTTTTGCTATTCTAACAGCAACTTTGTCGGCCTCTTCCGTACGGTCTTCTGTATCTGCTTTTGGATTTTCTTCATAATACGTATTGAGAAGTTCCTGCGCTTCATCAATCGAAATATCACCTTCAATATTCTTTATTGCAGTATCAATCAAATACTTCGAAGTCTTTAATCCATCCACTGCTTGAAGTCCGATAGCTGTATGCCAGGCGTAACCTTTGTCTCTTTTATTCGGTTCTGATTGTTTTATATACTCTTTAAAAGGATCTTTATCCATCAAATTGCCTCCATTCATTTTTACCAATACCAGCTCTTTCTGATACTGTCTTGCAAAGATTTTTCCTTTTCTTCAGCATTTTTTTCGTGCTGACGTTTTCCCAGATATTCATCCTCAGTCGCTATAGACGGATCATACCAGTCAGCTTTCTTCCGGGCCCATTCAATCCACGCTGGAGTAATATCTTCATTTCCACTATCTATCATAGCCTGAATATATTCTCTTATTTCCTTTGCAATTCTATAGTCTTCAGCTTTGTTTACAAGTTCTTTTACAAGACGAATTTCTTGTTCTTTTCTTTGTCTATTTTCTTCTCTGCATCTCGCTTCTTCAACTCTCTTACGTTCTGCCTCTTCACGTGCTTCTCGTACAATTCTATTCTCTTCTGCCTTCTCATACAAGGTAACCAAAATATCACCCAGTCTATCTTCTAATTTTTCAGAATCGTTATCTCTAATGTAGCTTCGCTCCCCAAACACAATACGAAGTTTACCATTATATACCTTGTCATATTTTCTAATTTGCGGTTTTGAAGCCCATCTATGATTTTTGATATCATCATTATACTTTACGAGCTCCTGTGCCTCTTGCTTAGTCATTTCATGCTTTACTTGGTCTTTTTATCATCTAAAAATATATGTAATATCTTCAACACGAGTATCTTGAATAAAGTTAGATCCCAGTGTTACAACAACACCATTCTGATACTCCTTATAAAGAAAATATTCACCTATAACATCATGTGGTACTTTATATGCTTCTGCGACCTCAAAATCATTTCCAAATATAACAGCAATAAGATAATCAAACTGTTTTTCTTCATAATTTCTTATCACATTCAATTCACGACTATTTTTTCCAAGATGCATCCAACGGCTCTTAATCTGATATCTAATACCACTAGCATCATCAATTGCATCATAACCCTTCTTACTGTTTTTCTCTAGTAAAAGATTAAGCTTCGTACTCACAATCCATTCAGCATAATCTCCCACCGAACTATTATATGTCCTTACTACGCCAGCAGAATACAGTGAATTTATTATGGCTGCATAATCTTTTAATTTACTTACAACTTCCTGTTCTTTTGTCATGTTCATGAGCTTATTCATGTTGAAATCATTTACAAACTGCTGCCTTAACTCTTCCAATTCCATTTCTCTCGGCTATATTTCTGGCAGTTTCTTTATAAACTGAGTAATCAAACTATCGATTACCACACAATTTTTTCCAGATAATAACGACTCAATCTCTGCATCCATTGCTTTAGATTCAGTTTCCATTTTTTTAGATGCAACCTTCTTTCCAGCGGTTGCATCTAAAAAGTATCTGGCTAGTTCCTGCGAGATCTGGAATAAATAACCCATGTTTCCTGAACCATTTTTATCAAATGGACTGTATTTTTCCGGCAATAACAGTTTAATATCTTCCCAATAGTCTTTCGGTGCAATGGAATGACTTAATGCATAGAAATTCACATCTACGCGCCATCCTTCTTTTTCCCCATTTTCATCTGACAATTCTATTGTATATGCATCCGTTTTCGCTGTACTTACAGCGACTACATGCTGCTTATATCCATGAAAAATCACATCACCTTTCTTCACTTCTTTTAAGCGTGACCAGTGATGATTTTCTGTTCCATCTTTAGCTTGCTTTTAGCGCCTGAAGATATTCTCCTTTACTTTCTTCACCAAAACTCTGATTCTGAAATACATAAAAATACTGTGGAGTACCTACATTACTAACTACTGAATATCCATATGGCACCGAACTGCCACTTTTAATAACCAATCCCTGCTGCTCCATGAATGTAAGTTCTGCATGTACGTTAGCTTGCTGTTTACCAATTTCATACATGATATCCGTCAATTCTCTTGCAGTCACCGGACGATTATATGCGCGTTGTAAAATCGTAATTGCTTCTCGACGTGTTTTTAGAGCAATTCCTTTTTTATCATAGAAATGGTCAAAAACATTTCCCCCAGTTTCTATCACAGAAAATAAATATGCAGAAAGCTGCGAATTCACCTTACTTGGTCCCTGTACAGTTTTTAATCCATTCTCAATAAGTTTACTGCGTCCCAGTAACGGATTATCATATTTGTCCAATAAATGTAAGCGCATATAACGACCATAATTTTCGTAACTACTACCATCTAAAACGAATTCCGAATCATCAATAGTAGCTTCCGGCAATTCAACTTCCATTGCTTCACATTTATATCTAATCGCACTCATCGGAGCACCAACATATACTTCTTTTCAAAAGCGTACAATATCCCTAATATTAAATTATATCACATAACATCCGTTTTTTCATTCAGTTTTTTATGCAGATTGCCCAATCGCTGCTAGCTATTCTTTCAATAAAATATTTCTATTTTTATACTATTTTATGTCACCTGCTTTCTTGATTAACTTAATATCTGCGCCTGTAATCCCTCTCTTCCGATTATACCTACCTGCAAAATAACAAGCCTTACTACAAAATTTCAACTGTCGACCAAGCAACTCCTTCCCACAAACAATACACTTCTCTTGCTTCAATCCCGGCACGTAAAACAAATCATCCTGCTCCTCGTAATGCCAGTGCTGCCTACACCAAGCTGAACAATAATATTTGAATTTACTCCTTACATCAATTTTCTTCCCGCAATACCTGCAATTCTTTAACTTTTCCATCATGGTCACCTCCGATGGTATATATCACTCTAAATGTTGCAAATTACAAGTAAAAAATAACGCTGTACAAGACTTTTCTCATACAGCGCCAAACACCACCCGTTATTTACTTTTATTATTCTGTCTCACATTCAAATTCTGTTCCGTCATAAAAGCGGATTACCAATCGTCCCGATTCAAAAATCTTGATGTAATCCATAGCCATAATCATAAGCTCGCCATCAAGTTCTTTTATCTTTCCCTTCTTTGCAGCGTGTAGGATTACAATACATGTGTTACAACTGAATATAAAAAAAGCAGAGATGCTTCTTTTGTGTTATATTTTAGTCACCACAACAAAAAAACAAAAAAGAAGTTCTCTGCTATGGCTACTATAACACAAGATATGCGGTATCGTCTATCCTTAATCAAATACGCTGAAAGGTTTGGTGTCACCAAAGCTGCTATCAAATATAAAACCAACCGTCAATACATTTATCGTTGGAAACGACGTTATGACGGTTCTATTGAGTCCCTTCGTGACCGCTCTCGCAGACCCCATCATCATCCAAACCAACATACCCCTGAAGAGATCAAGCTGATCTTTGATATGCGCAGACGCAATCCCAATGCCGGTCTTGTTGTCTTTTGGGTTAAACTCAAGCAGCGTGGTTACTCCCGTTCCATCCCTGGACTATACAGATTTCTCCGTAAGCAGGGAATTATGGCAGTTCATCCGCCAGATCCTAAATATATTCCAAAGCCTTACGAACAGATGGATTATCCGGGACAACGCATACAGGTTGATGTAAAATTTGTTCCTTCTGCATGCCTCAAAAACCCCAAGGTCATCGGCAAACAATTCTTTCAGTATACTGCCATTGACGAGCATTCCAGATGGCGTTTCGTAGATGCTTTTGAAGAACACAACACGTATTCTTCTGCTATGTTTATAGAGCATCTGGTGAAAGCCTTTCCGTTACCCATTCAATGTATCCAAACTGATAATGGAGCAGAATTTACAAATCGTTTTACCACTCACCGTGACAAACCCACACTATTTCAGGTGCATCTGAAGCAGCATGGGATTCGCCATAAAGTTATACGACCTTTTACACCACGACATAACGGGAAAGTTGAAAGAAGCCACCGAAAGGATAATGAGCGTTTTTATGCAACTCATACTTTTTATTCTTTTGAGGACTTTGCCAAACAGTTGAAAGTGTATAATCGCAGGGATTATAACAACTTTCCTATTTGCATTAAACATGAGCCATTTTTCATCATCATCTGAAACAAAGCTGTTCATCATATCAGCCAACTCAGATTTTGTCATAACATCCTTCAAGCCTTCTGCAACATCTGAAATCTGCTTTTCAAGAGATATCATATCTGAGTTGATTTTATTAATTTCTATTCTGTTGTTAGCAGTTTCCATGCTTAACTGAAGTAGTTCCCGCTGACCTATTAAATCACGATTTTCTAATATGTAATCTTTCATTTTCTTAAAAGTTTTCACAAGCGCACGGCTTTGTTTAATTGCGAGATCGCCGTGTAAAACCGTCATAAGCATATATACACCCTGTTCTGTAAACACATAAGGTTTGTATTTTATATTTGAACCTCTTCCCATATTCAAGGTAAAATTTTTGCACCTTGAAAGATTTTCCACTTCTACATCATTCAATTCAAACATAAAATCATCGCCTTCAAATTTGGCAATGTTATTCTTATCCTCTATTTTCCATACACAAATCCATTTCCAATAGCTTTGCGAGATATATTGATTTGCCAATCTCCGCCGTTGCCTTGCCTCGTTCCAGATCTGATATAATGCTCACACTGAATCCGGTAAATTCAGCCAGATAAGCCTGAGTATATCCTAGTTCTTTCCTGCGATTTCGAATTGCTTCACCATATGACTTTGCATCCGTTATCTTCATTCTGCCTCCATATTGTATAGCCGTACGGCTAATATACACTTTCACAAATATAAAAAGCCGTATGGCTAATTTTTGATATACTTATTATATATCAAGCCGTACGGCTAAGTCATTTGTATGTTGTGTCTTTCCCCAGTTAAAATAATACTAACACGCGCTCGGCTTCCTGTTTTGGAATACCTGTCCTGCGAGATAATTCAATCTGGCTCATATGTAATATTAAAAGCTCATAGTTCTTATCTCCCCTCCACCACATTTGGCGTTGAATAATACTCTTCCCCAGTTTCCAAACATAAGGCAGCCAGTCTTCCACCAGAATAACACGCTCCACAATCAATTGCTATATGATTATTTCTCTGATAAATATAACCGGGGCGTGAATTGTCTGCAATCGTCTGCGTCGGTGTATGACCTGTTATAACATATGTATCTTCAAAATACCGCACATTATAATCTGCTTGTGTCCATACCAGTTCATGAAGTGAATAATCCTCTATGTCCTTCTCTGGCGAATAGTTGCCTAAGCCTGCATGGACCAGAAGATAGTTCTTATTATTAATTGATACTTCTTCATATACCCAAAACTCATTGATAAAATCTATAACCTCCTGTTTGGTCTCTGGATCTAATTGACTAAACTCATTGATTGTTGATTTGCTTCCATTGTATTGCCAGGTCACCAAATTATTCAGCATTTCTTTATCCAATTCCTCTATGGATATATTCGTAATTTCTTTCATCAGAAATTTCAGGCATTTTAAGGCCATAAGTTCATGGTTGCCTACCAAACATATAACATTTGGCATTTCCATGATTTTCCTAAGTGCCTTTATCGGGTGCGGTCCCCGATCACATATATCTCCTAGGATATACAATGTATCCGTTTCCTTAAGTTTGATCTTGTCCAACAACTCCATGAACATATCATATTGTCCATGAATATCTGAAATAACATATGTAGCTATAAAAATCACCTCCAGAAATCAATCCCACCAGATATGAAGTTCCGATTTTTCTTTTATTATCTTTTTCATCTCTTCATATCCACCACCACGATTTGCATTTGCGTAAAGATTCTTGCATTCATTGATCAAATCATCTGTCTCAGCATCGGGTAACACTCTCCCAAACCGAAAACCTACACTGTCATATGACATCTCAATTATTTCAGCAGCAAATCTACTCTCCCATTCCTTTGCTACATTATACATTTCATTTGAAGTTGGTGTTGAGTTCCATCCTCCCCAATAATTTCCAAGCAATAAAAATAATTCATATGTATGCTGAATGTTTTGAAAATCAACTTCCACGCCCGGATTATCCGGATAAGCATATTCGCCATCACAATAAAACTCATTTTTATCTGTTTGATGTACATATTGTTTAAAAAATTGGAACATAGCAGGCTCATTGCTGGCATTCACTCTTATCTTCTTTCCCATGAGTCAACTTCCTCGTTTTCTTCATTAAGGAGACTCTCCGGTTCTCCCTTTATACGTCTCCAAGTAGTAAGCTCTTTATCATTCAAATCACCTTCCATGACTATCGGAAGCTTCCCAGATGTCTGTATCTTCCAGTACAAAGTATCCGTCATTTGACAATTTCCACATGTCCGAGGTCCAAGCAGTCCAAAGAAACCCATTTTCGGCGGGTAATCCCACCCTCTATTGAACGCATCCTCTGCAGTCAAGAATTCTTTTTTGCCACATACTTCACAATGGTGCCAAAACGGGCGGGTCTTCATGCTCTCCAATAATGCTTTGCGTTTCCTTGATTCATCATCTTCTTTTTCTATTCGCTCTTTTTCGTCTGCAATCTGTTTTCTTGCACCTATCAGAAACTGCTCATCCAGAGGCGGATCTAACCTTAATTTAGCGCCGTCATCCGAAACTTCATAAATGGAATCAAAGCCTTCAATCGGATTCGGAAATTCTATCTCTGCAGCTTTCATCTCAAAAGAACCACTATTCTCTTCCAGTTTTCTTATCCTAAGATTTTCTTGCCATCTCTCTTCGCTTGGGCATATTACATATATTTCTATTTCAATTTCTGCATTAACAGATTCTCGTATCGCATCAACATAAACAATCCGGCGCTTTGCTTTAAAAAATGTCTGTTCTACAACAACATCTCTCCCACATTGGAGTTTTTCGAGGATATCTTTAAGAAGCATATCATTCGCTTTCAGTAAACATCGAAATTGTACTCCAATAGGCATCATGTTCTCGAATCCAGCCTCTTTATATGCCTTTTGCTGATAGTCCCAAATATTTAAAACATCTACATCTTTATCTGCAAAAAAATGTTCTATGAAATGTGTCTTACCGGAAGCCGTCGCTCCCATCACAAAAGATACTTTTTGCATAAACCCCACTTCCTTTCAACTAATATAATTCATGAATAAAATCTCTCTCCGGTTTCCAGACAGATACCCGCGAGTCTCCCATTTGGAAGACCACATCCACAATCCATCATGTACACATTCTCTTGTTCATTTAACCAAATTGAATTTGACTCTTCATCAAGATATCTCCCTTTAGGATTACGGTACTGATAACCAGAATCATGATGTCCAACCAAAGAAACATAACCTTTTATACCATGTTCCCAATACTCCTGCATTTCTTCAACTCCTTCAAGATACGACATTTTTTCCTGTACTCCATGTGTCGGATCAAATGTCATTGCATGTGCAAAAAGGTACTTCACTGAGCCAATCTCAATTTCAATCTGCAAGGGCAACCCCATTATCAGATCAGCAAGATTCAGCATGTCCACCTCAACAAATCTGCCCTTCAGCATCTCAAATGAATTATACCTGTATGGTTGCAAACTATTTCGCTTCTTTTGAATAGTTCCATAGTAAGAATAAATATACTCTGCCAAAAGTTGGTCATGATTACCACGGATCCATTTTATATTTGTGTTTAATCCTAAAATTCTAAAGTAAACACCAATCGGATCGGGATCGGCGCCTCCACGGTCAAAAAGATCTCCTAAAAGAATAACCTGATCTTGCATCGTAGGTGATATTAATTTAATCATCTTATCAAGTTTTTTTATTGAATTATGAATATCACCAATAACATAAGTTGCCATTCTATAGAGTCCCCCTTAGTATTTTTCATATTTCAATATCTGACCTCGCTGTATTTGACAAAACAATTACCATCCGCTTATTCAAATAAGAATCATACTTTCTTTTTTCTAACGCTTTTATGATATTCTTATCGCTTTCATCAAAATTATCCTCCATGCCTATACCATATAAATACATACCATCATAATCACCAGGAATATCATCTCGATATTCATATAATTTATATGACCAGTCTTCCCTGTTAACGACAGCAAAATTCCGACCTATTTGTAAGTACGGTTTAAAATCTTTGAATAAAAGAACCCCCTCTGCTTTTCTTTCTATATCACGCGGAGCTTCATGAAGAACAATCTCAATCGCAGGTTCTATAGTGTCATCCTTTGTTGAAGTGATTACGCCGTCCAAATCCTTTGGAGCAGCGTATAGATCCTTAGAAAATTCGATATCGATCATCCCCACTCCCCAAATATACAAATCCTTATACTTTTCAACCGGAATGTCAGAAATCATTAAATAATTGTGATAATGTCCGTCTTCAAAACAAATTGACAACCTAGCGTTTCTTGCAATGTATTGCCTGATTTCCTTAAATTGAATTGCTATAATGCATCATCTCACTTTCTCTTATTTTTTAATTTCAATATAACATCATATATCTCGATAATCTTATTGCCATGATTTTATATTCCTTTTCTATTTTCTCCCCATTCTATTTTTGCTCTAAAAAGTTATCATAAAATTGTTCAAATTCATCGATTAATTTATTTATTTTTTCACGGTCATAAAACCCTTGAACTTTCCAAAACATAAGTATTTGTTTAAATTCTGCTTTCCGTCTATCCTCAAATCCTATACACAATTGCCCATTATGTACCGCACTGTCATCTTCAGAGAAGCCAAAACATGCCGTATCTTCAATCAGTCTAGAACAATCACCACAAGTAAGTTCCTTTCTGTCAGGAATAAACCAGCAACTATTTTCAATATTTATAGGGAACCATGAGTTTGAATATGAACATATTGCAGAGCCTGTTTCCTCTGTATTGGCTATATTCTTTCTAAATTTACAATTTGTACATTTCAATTTATCTAACACTTTCTTTCATCTTTTTCTATTTTCTGTGAATGTTCTGCCAAATAATAAATTTGATATTGATGCTCCTAAGCCCAATGTATAGCTTCTAAGTTTTCAAGTTTTAATTTACAATGCATCAATTAAATCACACCAATTAATTATGTTCATTCGTAGCTTGCCTCTAATAATGGCATGATCCGAGATTTTTTCTGATATTGGAGTATCAATGATCTCATTATGATATACATCTATCACTGGTGCCAGCATACTACCCATACCATAGAAAACATAATCGATATGGCTATCCTTATGCTCAGGTGTTTTCCATGTTGCCATCTTCCTATCCTCTGGACGCGTTGCGTTAAATAATGTCGGTTCGACTGAGCCAGACAACTTCTGTATAAATTCGCTTTCAGGAGAACTGTTAAGATCGCCTATGCAGATCAATTGGATATCTCTGTCTCTTTTATATGCTATACACTCTTCGTAAATAGACCTCTCAAAAACTGTCCGTAGTTCTTTTCTTTCGCTCTGGTACCACTCGGGTCTGTCTTCATTGGAGATATGTGGCATATGAACATTTAATATCCTGAAATAGCCATAGTCCGTAGTAACACCCACATAGTTATACAACAGCGAATCTGGCAAATTGTCAAGCGTTCTGGTTTGGTGCTCATGGTACCCCTCTCTGTTAATCAGTAAAATATTTATTGCAGCTCTGTAATTACTACTTGTATACGCTTTTGGTAATACTACCACATAGTTCGGAAATTCTTGTTTAATTACATCTATATATTTACCATCTGTTCCAGGGATCACCTCAGACAATCCAACTAGCCATGCATTCGAAGCTTCACTCTTTATACACCTGCAAGCTCTTTTTAACCGCTCTCCAAAAGGTTCTTTTGTTAGTTTCCAGTTCCAGCCAGCGACATTAAATGATACAACATATTTTTCTGCATTCATTTTATAGACTCCTCCTTATATATAAATTGTAGGGATTAAAGTACCTAACAACCCGTTAGGGCTTTTCCCCCTCTCATCAATTTAGCTTCTTGCTCCTAATTATACATTTCGACCTGCTTATAAATCCGCACAAAATGCAGTTTTGAAAATAAATTTCATATAAATATGACATAGAGACTCTGCACTTCCTGCTTTATTTATCATTTTCTTGTTCCTTTTCTTCGGTATACGCCTTTACAAGTTCCCTTAACACCACAGCCGGCATCCTTTTTTCTACTCTACAAAGTGTTTTGAATCTAAAATACAAGTTCTCGCGTATCGTAAAAGTAATCTGGATATTTTTATTTTCGTTATACTTCATCCCTGTCCTCCTGTATAAGTATTCATCTTTTTCTTAATATGTGCTGATTATATCAACGGAATCTGTTTATAAATAATCACAAATATCAGTTTTCAGATTTTTAGGGTAAAAAAAGAGAGCCAATCGGCTCTCATGAATCAATATCCACAACTAGAGGATAATGATCCGAATAATTCATTGAAGAAAACACATCCCTTTTTCTTATTCTTCCAATAAACTTCTTACTATTTTGTATTAAAATATGATCTATTTGCGTTGGTGGATTATAATTTGTGGTTGCCATTCCTTGACAAACATCGATAAATCCCTCTGTTAGTCTTAAAAATTCCCCTCTATTTAATTCAAACTCATAATCACTATGATCTTTTATATAATTTCCTGCATTAATATCTCCAGCAATTATATCTGGTGAAAAATCTTTCATACAGTCTTGGCATAACCATTCTCTTAAAGCATAAGCATTTCTTGGATGAACCCCTATTAAATTGATATTCTTATTCTTATTATATAATTCTATATATCTGTTTGAATAATCCACTTTCTTATTATTGTACGAGTGTTCAGACAGACTACGTAATGTCCACTTACTACTTTTTGTTACTACTGCAATCGTAATTCCATACTCTGTATCTGCGCAAAATTTTTTATCCGATTCTTCATAATACCATGATGCTATTATCATACGGTCTTTATAATTGGTATCAAAATATTTTTTCCATTTATTCTCATGATATGGGAACTCTTGCAATATTGCTATATCATCATCCCCTTTAATAATTGAAGTTACTTTTTCAAAAATTTTGTTTGCATTTTCTTCTCTTTCTTTTATATCATTGTTTCCCCAACTATTTACTTTAGGATTCCATCTTCCCCCATTAAAATTATTCACATTCCATGTCATTATCTTCATTTTTCATTTTCCTCATACTTCTTCAAAGTTTCTTTTAATATCATCTTGATACGTTCTCTATATGAGCTATCACCGTTCCTGTCAGGAAGTACCTCAACACACCCACTATACTGCAAAACCCAGAATGTAAAACTATTAAGATTTACTTCTACTTCAATATCATAGTATGTGATATCATTTTCAGTATATCCTATTTTTATAACCTCAATATTATCAGAAAACCAATCCACTATCTGAGTAAACTGATCCGAATCAACTCTTATCCTCACCTTTTCCACCTTTCCAGTATACAAGTAAGGATTCTCCATCCGGTATTTAAACAAATTCTCTAACTCTTCAATTCCGGCTTCTTTCTTTTTCATAGCAGATGCTCTATTCACAGAAACATCCTGCATCAAATCGACACGATATAATTTGTATTTTTGATATGTATTCCTTTCTGTTTGAAGATCGGCTCCAAGCATATAATATCGCCCATTTGAATAAATGACCTCAAACGGTGAACATATTCTATGTACATCCTTTTTGTATTTCTCAGGAATCTCAGGAAATACCTTCCCTTGTTTTCCATAGGGAACCAATCTTACCTTTTGATCTCCATAATCATATACACATAGGTTAAACTTCACCTTTTTTCCCTGATTAATAGCTTCTCTTATTAGATGTACTTGTTTTATAACATTACTCTCAATATGACCAACATTTTCGTCTACATCCTCATCTCCAACAATATATGGTTGGTTATTCATTCTTTCACAATATTTTGTAAAAGCAGACAACTGTCTTCCTGCCAGCAACGTTACTCTTTTAGCAAGGTTATCCGCCTCTTTTTTCGTTAATATCTTACTATACAATATACTATCAATAAGATACATCCACTCGCTATCTGACAATGCTTCCATCATCCAATAACCTCTGGTTCGTCTTCCTGTCAGACCGATTTTACAAAAATAAATTTCACGCATATCCGCAGAAAACTGCTCTATTAGTTCATCGCATTCTTCCTCTGTCTCATATGGCTTAACCATCATTTTAGCCATAAATCCTTCAATCGCATTTCTTCCTATTTTATACCCCATATGGCCGGCTTTTTTCGATATTTCAGTTATTCCAAGTGCGTTTTCTCTGCTTGAATGTTCACGCAATATTTGACGGATCACATCATAATTAGTCATCTGACCTACTTCTGTACTGTACTTCATACCTAATACCTCTTTTCTAAGCTGTTTCAAGCAGCTCTAGCCTATTTACTTTCTTATTAACATTTCTCCTCCTTTTAGCTTGATTTTTCAGATTATATAGTATATAGTTAATTCATTGAATTTTTCCACTGAACTAATCTAACCATATGGTAGCATATATGTATTTTATTGTCAATAATTAATTGTAAAAAAACAATTAACTGTTTTTTTATAGTTAATATTTCAAAGGAGATCATAAAGAATGAAAATTAACCTAAAATTAACCGTTGCTTTAGATGTTTTAATTGTCTGTGATATATGCAAAGATAAAAAGATCACTGCAAATTATATAAACTCAGTAATAGGATGTGATGTTACTACAATCAGACAAGTCATGTTCGATTTAAAAAAAGCTGGTTTTATAGAAGGCAAACCGGGTCCCGGTGGCACAAAACTTATAAAAGATCTAAACAATGTTACACTTTTCGATGTGTATATTTCAGTTCTTGATCCAAAAGAAAACATCCTTAAATTCTATGAAACAAAAGAAAATAATAACAACCTTTCAAAAAATATACAAAACATATTAGATTCCCAATTTAATGAATATAGAGATCAATTGTTATCTGAAATGAAAAATACAACCGTGAAAAATTTATGTTGCAAAATACAAACAAAATTATAATAAGGTTACTCAAATGAGTATTAGGAAGTTCTGCTCTCACTTCGCTACACTCGTGACAGCAGAACTACGGACTCAACATGGCACGATACGTCCTGATTGATGTCAGTTTTCGGGAACCGATCCAGACTAATATGAAATGTTGAAAAGTATCTCCTTTTGTTTGCGGAAACATATCAACAAATTCTGTAGCAAAAAAGTATTGATACAATTCGCTATCCATATCACAGTCTGAACCTCGCCCGTCCACGGAAAAAGTTCAACTTTTTTATTCGTTTCTACTATTATAGTGATTCCAACATAAAAGTCAAATTTAACGAAGAACTGCCATCGCCTCCACCTTGTCTGTTCTTCGTACAGAGAACAGGTCAACAGCTATTTTTCGCCACAACTGATGCCCCAACTCCCATGCACTCGACCTTGGCAAGTTGAAATTTTAATAGCGATGCTACTACTTCTTCGCGTTCTCTTCCAGTTCCAGCATGTACTTATCAAAGTCCGACATAAACAATCTGTCCTGAATAACACGATATTTTTCAAATTCGGTTTCAGCTTTTGCCTTGGCAATCTCAGCTGTGATTTTGCCTGCATCCTGAAGTACCTCTCTGTCATCTGCCATCAGGAATAGATCCAGTCGTTTCGCCCAATCCTCCATTGTCATCGGAATATGACGTTCCGCACGGTCCTCTGCCAAATCCAGATAAGCAGATACAATACGCTCCAGCGAACGCATTTCCTGTTCGCTCAGATAATTCTTCGCAACGCTCACATCACTTTTTACGATCTTGCCTTCCGGCGCTGCTGCCCAAGTGGTTAATCCCATATGTGGCTTGTCTGCATCGGCCCGCTCGTAAATCAACTCCGCTGCTGTATGTCCGTGAACCGCATAATGCATCTTGT
>OLPW01002644.1_pt1 | contig 15461 bp, 11 predicted proteins | sample 1672161 | NCBI WGS metagenome assembly OLPW01 (sample SAMEA3136654, study PRJEB25190) | human gut metagenome
ACGGCTGGACGCACAACGACAACTGGTGCAGCGACAAGCCTCTGAACGAGTGGTATGGGGTGGAAACCGATGAGGAGGGATACGTCATCTCCCTAAAGCTCGCGGATAACAATCTGTCGGGAACTCTGCCGGAGCAAGTGGCCGACCTGTCGCGCCTTTCACATATCGACTTTAGCCGTAATGCGTTGGGAGGAAATCTTCCCGAATGGAAGACAATGGGCAAAGTACGGTACATGAATCTGTCTTACAACCATTTCGAAGGTTACATACCGGATTGGTCGGCTCTGTTCGAAAACGGTCGTTCGGTGGAGATTGTTCTCAACAATAATAAACTATACGGTTGGCCCGAATCTTTTATGCAATATCATGAACCGGGACGCCTATGTATGGCTGGCATAAGACAATACTATGATGGGAAACATACATTTTTTCTGGATGGATTGAGTGTGCCGGACTTTACGATATGCGATTTGGTTTCGGGCGGGGAGGTCAGTGTTCGCGACATTTACAGCCGGAACAAACTGACCATGCTGCTCGCATGGAACCCTCTACAGGAGGAGTCCGTCCGATTCATGGAGACGACGGTAAAACGTCTCTATACACTGTTCCATACGCAGGGCTTCGACGTCATTGCCGTCACGCCCGAAGGCGATGCGTACCGGACGGCGGCGCAGGTCTACGTGCAGGAACACGATGTGCCGTGGTACATTTGTACGGACTATCATGACGCGGACGGCGAACGGTTCGTATTGCCTTCAGACCCCTATCCCAGCTATTTGCTCTGCAAGCAAGACGGGGCGCTTGTGGCCGACATGTTTGTGGGCGGTCGGGCTCCTCACTTTTTCGAATCGCTCGGCGAACGGGAAACGTTCGAAGATATGTTGTCTTTTCAGCATGCGAGTGAGTTGAACACGATTGTCTGCGATGTTTTCGGACAGAGCGAGTATGAAAGCACGGACTTCTCGATGGACAAACAGTACGAGGTACTCCAGCGTGCTACACGCGGAAACGGTATCGGCATCGCGTTGATAGGCGAAGCCTTCACAGATGTCGATATTGCTACGGGCTGGTACCGGCAAATGATGGAGTTTGCCATGGAGTCGTTCTTCGCAATAGAGCCTACCAAATCCTACCGGGAATATTTCGATGTGTATATGGTGTATGCTGTATCAAAGAAGGATCATATTGCTACATCCATAATGGCCGGAGACACCGAAACGGCATTAGGACTGACAGGGAGCAATAATGACGATCTTGACATAATTCATTCATCAAGGATTTATATTCCCCAAAAATACGGTAGTATAAGCCCGGAACTCAGTAGTGTCGATGTATGGTCTGCAATGGTAAACAACATATATGCAGGCATGACTCATACGTATATTTCTAATACGGGATATGTGGAACGCCCCTCTTGTGCTTTTACGGGGTGTATCCAGGATCGTTTATACATGCGTGGAATTTTTATCCACGAGACTATCGGGCATGCTTTCGGGTGGTTGGCCGAGGAATACGGTAATTCGGCATTGCTTCCCAGTCAAGAGATACCGGAATATAAGAAACTTAGCTTGATAGAAAATCAGCAAAAATCAAGATTCTCTTTGAATGTTTCTGTATCGAACGATCCCGCAACCGTTTCTTGGGCGCATTTGATAAACCATCCACAATTCCCATATGTCAGCGTTTACGAAGGTGGTGCTGGATATAACCTTGGTGTATGGAGGTCTGAAAATCAAAGCATTATGCGAACATCAACGACGCTGTATTTCGCGGCGATTTGCCGAGAGTTGATTGTAAAACGGATATTGGAACTATCCGGTGAAGGTTATACGTTCGAAAAATTTCTCGAAAAAGACAGCGACGAAGGGAGAATGTTTTAAACCCTTAAATGATTTTGGGATGTGAAATTGATTTTCAGCTTCCAAGCTCAGAGTGTAACAGACTGTACAATTGATTGTTGTCAAATTCGGTGGCTCTTTGGGCACTGAGAAAGACCCGCGAACAGGATACTTGTCAGGTGTTTTTTAGTCTTCTTTTATATCACTGAGGAAATTAAGTCACTGTAAATAATGTCCTGTGCGCGTTGTCTGTGGAAAGAAGAGGTTGCTTTCGCTTCGCTCGTTTTGCTTTGTAGGGGGAATATTGCAAAGACGAACTTCTGGCAGGAAGTCCCTGAAAAAATGGAAGGCAACTTCAAGATAACTTGCAAGTTGCCTTTGTTAGATACCGTACCCTGCGGTGCGGTTCGTTTTTGGCGGAAAGAGAGGGATTCGAACCCCCGGTACAGTTACCCGTACACCGCATTTCGAGTGCGGCCCGTTCGACCACTCCGGCATCTTTCCCTTGTTTCGCAGACGAACGAATGTCTGCTTACGGGCTACAAAAGTAATAATAATTTGCAAATTAACCACCCGGTCAAAAAAATTGCGTCTTTAATTTGCCGGATTGTCCGGCGGGAGCGAACCTGCGGATGCCGTCGTGCGGTTTACCGCGCGGCGGTATCCGTTGCAGACCGGTCAATATTTTCGTATCTTGCAACGCTTTACGATTCAGTGTTGCAGCAATGGGAAAATTTCTCGATAAATTCCGGCCGGGGGATTACCTGCGGGAACTTTCGGTCGTAATACTCGGTGTCGCCGTGACTTTTGCGGGGTCGGCCATGATTACGAACCATACCGTCAGAAAAAACATCAAGGAGAATATGCGGCTTATCAAGATAGAGCTGGAGAAGAATGTCATGAAGCTGCACGAGGCCATGGATTATATCGCCGCTGACGTACACATAGGCCGTGAGATGCTTTCGAGGGATTACAGGAGCATTCCGCCGGATACGCTGCGGATGTACGCCCATGCGATATCGTATTTGCAGCCCTATTCCTATACGGATGATGCGCTGGAGATGTTGGAGGCTTCGGCGCTCATGCCGGACGTTCGGAACAAACATCTGTTGCTGTATATCATCCGGTGCTACGAGGCGTTCGGCAATTTCGGCAGCGTGATGGATTTTTATAACAGCAAGAAGCGCGGCGCCCTGACATACAATGACGATAAGGACTACCTTGTATTCCGCGACGGGAGCGTGTACGACCGGTGGGGGCTTTGGCTGGAAAGCGATTATATGTGCGAGTTTCTGTCCGTGAACGGTACGATAGTCGACGAGGAAGCTATCGAAGCAGTGCTCGGCGAGATACAGAAGGTCATAGACGGCATCGAGGAGGAGTATGGTGTGACCGACAGCGGTTATGACGGGATGGAGGAAAAACCGGACGGTCTCTTGACGGAGGCCGGTCCCGCGTCGTAGGAGATTCCTGGAGAGATACATGTACAGGGCCTGCCTTTTCGCAGTGGTGGGTGTCGCTGTGTATCGGAGCCGGTGCGGTGATAGGGTGCAGGGGGGGCGGTCAGCAGAAGGAGACGGTGCCGGTTATGCCTTGCAGTGCCCGGGGACGGAGCTCGGCGGCCATTACGAATTGCGGTGGAATGTCGCCTGTGGGCCGGATACCGTAACGGGCTGTGGAACGGAAGCCGAAGCGGTGGTAGTAGGCGGGATTGCCGCATAGGAATGCTGCCCCGAATCCCATGACGCGGGCACGCCGCATGCCCTCTTCGAGCAGTGCCGCGCCCAGGCCGATGCCGCGGTGGGCGGCGAGTACGGAGAGCGGTGCGACGAGCAGCCCCTCGAAGAGCCGGCCGTCGGGGCGTTCCACCCGTGTCCGGGTGAACATGACGTGTGCGACGGGCCTCTCCTTGCAGGTCGCCACGAGGGCGAGTTCCGGAATGTAGTCCCGGCTGTTGCGCAGCCGGGCGGCGAAATCCTGTTCCGTCCCGTCGCTGACCGTCGCTGTTTCGAAAGCCGTCCGGACGAGGCGGCAGAGTTCCTCCTCCTCGCCGGGCCGTTCGGGCCGGACGACGTATCCGCCTGAGGCGAGCAGGGCGGAGGCACGTATGTCGAAACGATAGATTGGTATCGCCCCTCCGTCCGGGCCGTATCCTTCGCCTATGTAATCGTAACCGTGTTTCTCGTAATAGCCCTCCAGTTCGGTCGAGAGATAGAGGGCCCGGTATCCCGAACGTTCCGCATCCCTGCGGCACCGTTCCAGCAACAGGCCGGCATAGCCGCGTCCGCGGAAAGTCTCTTCCACATACAGTGCGCACACCCACGGCCACAAGTCGCCACGGCTGATGAAGTCGTTGGAGATGAGCCCCGCACAGCCGACAATCCTCTCCGAATCCAAAAGGAGATACCATTGGGGCAGGGGGCCGACGGCATACAGCGATTCCGAAATACAATCATCGTAGAGCGCCTGCGGCACCTCCCGCCAGCGGGAGGAGATATATTCTATGGCCTGCCGTGCGTATTCGGGATGTTCCCTGACGGAGAGAATGCGGGGTTCGTGTTCCATGTTCGGTTCGAGTCGAAAATTGCGTGTCCGTTCGTATGCGGCCCCTGGCCGGAGATGGCCGGTGCGGTATCCGGCGGTTTCCCGAAGCCGGACAATGGAGGCCGGTGCGTATCGCCTCTGCAGCCTGCATTCGCGGGCCGTAAAGAGATAGGCCGCATTGCAGGATGCTGTCGGCATAGGAACGCAAGCCCGGTCGGCCAAGATAGTCGGACGCGGCTCCGCGGATGCCTCGTCGTTTCGCAGGCGGGATTTATCTGCGTTCGAGTTTCCGCAGCTCTTTCCATACCAGTGCCGATGCGCCGAGTATGGCCGCATTGGCCCGGTCGATACCCGAGGGGAGCAGTTTGACCATTCCCTTGTAGTTGCGGAGCATGTTGGTCTCCATGTGCCGTTTGGTCGGTTCCCACAGCAGGTTGCCCGATTTGGCCAGCCCTCCGAAAAGAAATATCGCTTCGGGGAAGGAAAAGGCTACGAAATTGGCCAGCGACTCGCCGAGTATCCGGCCTGTCTCCTCGAAGGCGGCCCGTGCGAGTTCGTCGCCGTCCAGGGCGGCTTCGGCTATCATTTTGGAGTCTATCTTCTCCACAGGAACGCTCCGGAGCCTGCTTGGTCGCGTATCGTCCGCGAGTATCTCCAGCATGGTACGCACGATGCCGGTGGCGGAGACATAGGTCTCGAGGCATCCCCGGCGTCCACAGCCGCACAGTCTCCCGCCGGGCCTGACCGTGATGTGGCCGAGTTCGCCGGCCGTCCCGCCGTAGCCGTACACCATTTCGCCGTTGGCAACGATGCCGCCGCCCAGTCCCGTGCCGAGCGTTATTTCGATAAAGTCTCGCATACCCCGCGCTCCGCCGTATATCATTTCGCCGATGGCGGCGGCATTGGCGTCGTTGTCGATGACGACCGGCAGCGACGGGTAGTGTTTCTTGACCGTCTCCACGAACGGGATGGTCAGTATCTGCGCTCCCTGCGAGCCGTCCCGGTTCCGTTCATACCACCGGATGTTGATTGGGTTCTCGGCCACGCCGCTGAAATAGTTGCCGTTCGGAGCCCCGATGCCTATGCCCGCGAGCTCCGTACCGGGGGCGATGCGCCTGAGCGACTCGATGTCCTGCACCAGGCGTTCCACGTAATCCTCGAAATAGGGGTACTCCCTGGTCTTGAAGCTGCGTTCCCCGTGCGTCTTTCCCTCCGTATCTACGAGTCCCGTCACGGTATTCGTACCGCCGACGTCGACTCCTATGGCCAGTTTTTCCGTCATGTCTCCGTTATCCCTTGATGTTCTGCCGGTTCGTCTCCCGTGGTTCAGCCGTACCCGTACCGGCTGCGGGCACCTGTCCGCGGAATCCCGCAAACCGGGATGTAAATTTATCCAAATGCAAGGATTGTGCAAAATAATTGTCCGGGCTTTACCTATCTTTGCATCGAAAACGAGAGCGGGGCTGCGGAGTCCCGACAATATGCAACTTACCGAACCAACCCGGAAAACATGTACAGCAAAGAAGAACTTTCAGCCATCATAGAGGAGTACATCCATGCACTTCCCTTTCCCGAAGAGCCGGATACGCTTTACGAGCCCATTGTCTATTCGCTCGGTAAGGGCGGCAAACGGCTCCGGCCGCTGCTGGCCATGATGGCATGCAACATATTCAGCGACGACGTGGCGTGTGCGCTGCCGTGTGCTGCGGCGGTGGAGGTTTTCCACAACTTCACGCTGCTGCACGACGACATCATGGACAATGCTGCCGTCCGCCGCGGCAAACCTGCCGTACACCGCAAATGGGGTGTCAACAGCGCCATCCTTTCGGGCGATGCCATGATGATTTACTCCTACCGTCTGCTCGAACAGGCCGACCCGGCCATCCTGCCCCGTATTTTCCGCATCTTCAACGATACCTCGCTGAAGGTGTGCGAGGGACAGCAGTACGACATGGATTTCGAAGCGCTCGAAAGGGTTCCCATGGAGGATTACCTGCACATGATATCGCTCAAGACGGCCGTCTTGCTCGCCGGTGCCGCCGTCATAGGTGCGGTTTGCGGCGGGGCCTCGCAGGAGGACTGCGACCGAATATACACCTTCGCTACGGAACTGGGCATGGCATTCCAGATACGTGACGATATTCTCGACAGTTACGGTACACAGGATTCGCTCGGGAAGAAGATAGGGGGCGACATTACCGAGGGGAAAAAGACGTTCCTGACCACCGCAGCGATGGAGATTGCCGACGAGGATACGCGCAGAAAGTTGGGAGGCCTGATGCACAACCGGGAGATGATAGCCGACGAGAAGGTGGCGCGGGTGCTGGCCATTTACGACTCGCTCGGTGTGCGCGAACAGGCAGAAACGGCCGTGGAGCGTTATACGGCCCGTGCGACGGAGGCGCTCGCCGCTCTGTCGGTATCGGGCGGGAGGCGGGAGCCGATGGAGCGGCTCGCGCTCGAACTGACCAAACGGCTGAGCTGATGCGGCGGGTTCCGCCGGCGGAGAGGGGTTCTGCCGCTTCGGCCCATTAACGATTACGATATCATGGCGATAAAACGCAGCGACATAGAGATAATGGCCCCGGTCGGTTCCTACGAATCGCTCATGGCGGCCGTGGCGGCCGGTGCCGATTCCGTCTATTTCGGCGTGGGACAGTTGAACATGCGTTCCCGGTCGGCGGCCAATTTTACCCTCGACGACCTCGCGCGCATCGTGGCGACAGCCCGGCAGTACGGTGTCAAGACCTACCTGACAGTCAATACGATACTTTACGATGACGAGGTGGAGGAGATGCGTCGGGTCGTGGACTGTGCCCTGCGCGAGGGAGTGGATGCAGTGATAGCTTCCGACCAGTCCGCTATCCTCTATGCGCGGAGTGTCGGCATGGAGGTGCATATCTCCACGCAGCTCAACGTGTCGAACACCGAGACACTGCGTTTCTACTCCCGGTGGGCGGACGTGGTGGTGCTCGCCCGCGAACTGAACCTCGGACAGATACGGCAGATATACGACAACATCCTCGCGCAGCGCATATGCGGTCCCTCCGGGCGGCCGGTCAAGATAGAGATGTTCGCCCACGGTGCCCTTTGCATGGGTATATCGGGTAAATGCTATCTGAGCCTGCACGAGTGCGGGGAGTCGGCCAACCGCGGAGCGTGCCGGCAGATATGCCGTCGTTCCTACGAACTGCGCGACCGGGATACCGGTGAAACCATCGCCGTGGAAGGACGTTACCTGCTCTCTCCGAAAGACCTGTGCACGATACCTTTCCTCGACCGGTTCATAGAGGCCGGCGTGCGTGTGCTGAAGATAGAGGGACGTGCCCGTTCGGCGGAGTATGTGAAGCGGGTGGTCGAGACGTACGACGAGGCACTGCGGGCCATCGAGGAGGGAACCTACTCTCCGGAACGGGCGGCCGTCTGGACGGAACGTCTTGCGGAGGTGTTCAACCGCGGTTTCTGGGGCGGCTATTATCAGGGTGCGCCTGTCGTCGAACTCAGTGCCAATTACGGGTCGTCGGCGACGGTACGGAAAGTATATGTCGGCAAAATCACCAATTTCTTCAAGAAGATAGGCGTTGCGGAGATACAGGTGGAGGCCTCACCGCTCGAACGGGGTGCCCGTTATGTGGTTCTCGGTGAAACGACCGGTGCCCTCGAAGGGAGTGCCGACGAGGTTTATGTGGCCGACCGTCCGGCAGAGACAGCGCCGCAGGGGGTGTTCTGTTCGGTGAAGACGCCGGGGCCTGTCCGCCGCGGCGACAAACTCTATAAAATCGTCCCCGCATCGGAGGTGGTCACGCAGTAGTGCGCCGTTGCTGTCCGGAATGTCTGGCGATGTTTATTACGTTTGCTGCGAATCGGAATTATTTCGGATTTCAATCTGTCACGGTGACAGACAACTCTATAAAGCGGCTGCTAATAATATACACATATCGGCGTAAAGAATCATAAATGGACAGGATTGGAAATTCTCGAACCAAAACAAATCTGTCTTCTACGGGAATACAATATATTAATCATCGCTTGTAAACCTATTTAGATTTGGTATGATGGTTTGAATTGAATAATCCCTGAACTATAAAGCCAACAAGTCCTATTACAGATATTGTCGTTCCTCCTGTCAAAGTTACAAGCACAGTATCATTCAATTCAAACTGTCGCCCCATCAATCCCTTAAGCATTAGTACTAAAAATGTCACCCCGCTCCATATACACATAAATATAAAAAACCGATTAGCATATTGTTTGCGAAGTTCCCGATAGTGAATAATATCTTTAATTCTTTCTGCTATAAGTTTATCTTTATGGTTTTCTATATCAATAGCTTCTTCAGCATTCAAACCAAATTCTACAGTTCTTGATTCTTTTGCGGAAATAGAAATCGCTTTGTCTAATTCGGATATTGAGGATTGTGTATCATTCATTCGCAGCTGATTTAATGCGTAATTGATAATATTCCTTTATCATGTCATTAGGAATTACAGCTCCTTTTGGACAGTTTCCGTTTTGCCATATTTGGTACCATGGTGTACCGGGACGGTGCATAATCCCGGATAGTTGAGCTGCATTAAGATATTTATATCCATTCCAGACAGAATCGATAACTTTCAATTCGTCGTTGGTTAAACTTTTAGTTGATATTTTTTCTACTTTATCTATTACTTTGTCATTGTTTAAGTAAATGTCGAGATAATGCTCTTCTTGGTTTTTAAGTATAGGATATTTGATTTCTCCTGCTCCATAAATTTTTAAATCATGATATAATGATGGTATTACCGCACCATATTTCCATGCTTGCACAGGTTCGTTTAATAATGGAATGGAATTAAAACCCAAATACCACGCATGACAAAAATAAACCAACTTAATTGCCTTCATAGGGGTAAGTGGTATTCCTTCTTGTTTTGCTTTCTCAAAGAGATAATTAAATATCTGCCGTGACTTTATATATTGCTCTGCCATTTGTTAATATTGTGTTGACAAATATATACTGAAAATTGGCGTTAGCCAAATACACTATCGAAATATATAGTAGGATATATATTGCGTCAAACCAATATTACGATAATTCATATATGTAATTACAATTATATTTTTTATTTGATATCTATATCATTAGAATATAAAATCGTTCCTGTCTCGGAAGTAGTTACGCAATAGGGTATGCGGCCGCTGGTGCCAGAGTCGGAGTCTTTTCCGTGTTCCATGTAATGGTGTCGGTTGCATCCACCGATAAATAGTCCGGCCTTCGTCCTTTCGGGACGAAGGCCGGACGAGCGTATGCCGGGCTGTGCGTGTCAGCTACAGCGCGACCAGCCGCACGAGGTGCAGTGCGGGCACTTCTCCTGAAAGACGAGCGACTCTTCGCCGCAGTTGGGGCATTTCTGTTTGCGTATCTTCGTGCCGTCCTTGATGTATTGCTTCAGGGCGCGTGCCACGCCGCTCTGCCAGTTGCTTATCGTTTCGCTGTCGAAGCTGAGGCCGTCCACGAGATTGACGACATCCACGATGGGCATTCCGTTGCGCAGCACACCGGAGATGAGTTTCGCATAGTTCCAGAACTCCTTGTCGAACAGACGCGATATGCCGCCGATGACGTGCGGGTAGCCGTACTTGTCCTGATAGCGGAAATCGTACCGTTTTTGTCCGTCCTCCTCCTTTACCTTGATGATGAATCCCTTGTTGATGGATTTGGGAATGTAGAGAGAGTCCTCCTCTATCTTACCGGTGAATATTTCGTAGGGGTGTCCGTTGTAGATGCCCACGAAGGCTATCCAGTCCTCGGTACCGTTCTTGAAACGCACCACGTCGGCCTCGAGCTCAATCGGACGTGCCAACGGCGGTTTGTATTCGTCGCAGTCGCACTCCTCCTTCTCCTTCTTTTTGGGTTTCGTGTCCACGAGCACGCCTGCCCGCGAACCGTCGCGGTAGACCGTCACGCCCTTGCAGCCGCTCTCCCAGGCCGCCTGATAGACCTTGCTGACAAGCTCTTCGGTGACGCTCTCCGGCAGATTCACGGTGACCGAGATGGAGTGGTCCACCCATTTCTGGATGGCACCCTGCATCTTTACCTTGGCTACCCAGTCGATGTCGTTGGCAGTCGCCCTGTTGTAGGGCGACTGTTCGACGAGCCTGTCGAGTTCGGCATCGCTGATGCCGTCGAGTTTCGACAGGTCGTAGCCGGTGACCTGCAGCCATGTGAGGAACTTGTGATGGAAGACATTGTACTCCTCCCACGAGTCGCCCACCTCGTCGGTGAAGGTGATTTTCACGTTCTTGTCGGTCGGATTGACCTTGCGGCGACGTTTATAGACGGGACGGAAGACCGGTTCGATGCCCGAAGTGGTCTGCGACATGAGCGATGTCGTTCCCGTGGGTGCGATGGTGAGCATGGCGATGTTGCGGCGGCCTACCTGCGTCATCTCCTCGTACAGGGCCGGGTCGGCTTCGCGGATGCGTTCTATCATCGGATTGCCCTCCTCCTTGAGGTTGTCGTACATCGGGAAGGCGCCCCTTTCGCGGGCCATCTTTACCGAGGCGCGGTAGGCTTCCACGGCCAGCGTCTTCTGTACCTCCACCGCGAAGGCTATCGCTTCGTCGGTGCCGTAAGTGAGCCCCAGTGCGGCGAGCATGTCGCCCTCGGCGGTGATGCCGAGTCCCGTGCGGCGGCCCTTGAGTGCCTTCTCGCGTATCTTCTCCCACAGGGAGAGCTCTACGCGGCGGATGTCGAGGTCTTCCGGGTCGTGTTTTATCTTGTTGTAGATGATGTCTATCTTTTCGAGTTCGAGGTCGATGATGTCGTCCATCAGTCGCATGGCCGCCTCCACATGGCTGCGGAACTTGTCGAAGTCGAACTTCGCCTGCGGGGTGAAGGGGTCGTCCACATAGCTGTACAGGTTTATCGCCAGCAGGCGGCAGCTGTCGTAGGGACAGAGCGGAATCTCGCCGCAGGGGTTGGTGGATACCGTGCGGAAGCCTTCGTCGGCATAGCAGTCGGGTACCGACTCACGGATGATGGTATCCCAGAAGAGCACGCCGGGTTCGGCGCTCTTCCAGGCGTTGTGGATGATTTTGTTCCACAGCGTGCGGGCATCTATCTCCTTGACGTACATCGGGTCGTCCGAATCTATCGGGAATTTCTGCACGTACTTCTCGTTGTTGAGGACGGCACGCATGAATTCGTCGTCTATCTTGATGGAGACGTTGGCGCCCGTTACCTTGCCCGTCTCCACTTTGGCGTCGATGAAATTCTCCGCATCCGGGTGCTTGATGGAGAGCGAGAGCATCAGGGCGCCGCGCCGGCCGTCCTGCGCCACTTCGCGGGTGGAGTTGGAGTAGCGTTCCATGAAGGGAACGATACCGGTCGAGGTGAGCGCGCTGTTGAGTACGGGGCTTCCGGTCGGCCTGATATGCGAGAGGTCGTGTCCGACTCCGCCCCTGCGCTTCATGAGCTGTACCTGTTCCTCGTCGATGCGTATGATGCCGCCGTAGGAGTCGGCGGGATTCCTGTGGCCGATAACGAAGCAGTTGGAGAGCGACGCTATCTGGAGGTTGTTTCCGATACCCGTCATGGGACCTCCCTGCGGGATGATGTAGCGGAACTCCTTCAGCAGGTCGTATATCTCCTGCGCCTTCATCGGATTGGGGTAGGTGTTCTCGATGCGGGCAAGCTCGTTGGCGATGCGCCAGTGCATCTGTTCGGGCGATTTCTCGAAGATGTGGCCGAAAGAGTCTTTCAGCGCGTATTTGCTGACCCACACCATGGCGGCCAGGTCGTCGCCCTTGAAGTACTCCTTGGCGCCCTCTATCGCCTCGTTGTACTGGTATTCGGTAAGGGTGCGCCCGTCAGCACCCACGTTTTTCTTAACGTCGGACATAAGTCAAAATATATGATATTGGTTCTTAGATAATTCTATTGCGATGGTCGGTCCGTGGCCGCCAAGTGCAAGTTTAAGTCCAATTTTCCGGACCGTCCGGCCTCCTGTCGCTTAGTTATCAACAGCCGATTAACAATTTGCAAAGTCTTTATCGGCAGAGTGTTACGGAAACCTTGCGTATTTTGCCCCCGAGAGGGGGAGCGAGCTTGGATACCGTCGCGCGGACATGGCGGAGCAGGGGAAATTCCGCATACAGTGCCTCTATGATGCGCAGGGTCACGTTCTCCAGGATGTCCGATTTCTGTTTCATGCACTCCGCGACGATGGCATATACTCGAAGATAGTTGATGGTCTTCGTTACGTCGTCGGCATGTGCCGCTTCGTCAAGTTCGGCGTCGAGGGAGATGCTTACCAGAAAACGGTTGCCGACCAGTTTTTCGAGGTCGTAACAGCCGTGGTAGGCTTTGAACTCCATTTCGTCCAGCGTGATGGTGTATATCATGGCGTATCGTTTTTCGTGCTGCGGGCGCCGGGCCCGTACCCTGCCTGTGCCGGGAGAACAAAGGTACGATTATTTTCCGGCATTGCACCGGTTTTTTTGTCCGGCGCAGGGCGGTGTTTTCTCTGTCCCGGGCCTTGCGTTCCGGCGGCAGCGGAAGGCAGGGCGCTCTCCGAAGAGGGCGGAAGGCCCTTTCCAGGTCTTTGGTTGATAAAAAACGGAGGTTCGCTGAATATTCCGTCTGTTTTTGTTTTCGTATGTTTATCTTTGACATCGGAACGCTCGGGGAGCCTTGCCCTGCCGGATTTTGCCTTGGCCGCGTTCGTCGCGGTCGAGGAAGCAGAGAACGGTTGATGGAGTTAAGGACGGCTCGGGATATTCCGGTTTGGAATCCGACACGGCCGGATGTACGGAGCCTCAGGGCTTTTTTCGTCCGTCCCGTGTAAACGGGAGGAGACGGGGCGGACGGAGGGCCGTCACGGCAGGAAGAATGCTTTTCCGGAGTTCCTCATAGGTTGATTTCCCGGAACAGGTTCCGGTACCGGAAGAGTCGGGTACCGGAATTTCATAGGGAAAGGGTTAATAGGTTGGTGCCGCCGTTATGCTGTCTTTGCATGACGGCGGCGTATGTAATGCCGGACGGCTTCCGGAACGATTGACAGCGCGATGAAACGACAGATGAACCAGACCATTCTCGAAAACGGCGTCTATGGGTTGCTGTGGGCGGTGGTACTCGTCGTGCCGCTCTTCGGGTACCACGACGGCAGCGGGATACGTTGGTGCGGCGTTTTCCATTTCTGGCTCGGCGTACTGCCCTTTGCGCTGCTTTTCGCGCTTCATAATTACCTTCTGGTGCCGTTGCTGCTGATGCGGCGGAGGTACGGCGTTTACGTATTGTGCGTCGTTGCACTTATCGGTTTGATTTTCACGGCTGTCCCTATGCTCGTGATACGGCCCGAGCCGCCTGCCTTTTACGGCCGGGAGGTGCGGGCGTATCCGGAGGAACCGGCGGCTGTGGCGGAGGTGCCGACCGCGCAGGTATTCCTGCCGCCGGCCGGTATCAGACCGCCCGGCATTCCCATGCCCATCAGGTGGGGCCGGATGTTCAACGACTGGCTGCTTGCCGTGCTGGTCATCGGATGCAACCTCGCGATAAGGTTCCTGTTCAAGTCGATACAGGACGACCGCCACCTGAAAGAGCTGGAGAGCCAGCGGCTGAAGACAGAACTGAACTATCTGAAGGCACAGGTCAATCCGCACTTCTTCATGAATACGCTGAACAATATCCACGCCCTTATAGACATAGACGGGGAGAGGGCCAAGGAGACGGTCATCGAACTGTCGCGCATCATGCGGTATGTGCTGTACGATGCCGACCGGCCGACGGTACCGCTGCGGAAAGAGATGGAATTCATCGACAACTACATCCGTCTGATGAGGATACGTTATGCCGGAGAGGTGGAGATACGGACCCTCTGTCCGGCCGACCCGCCCGACGTGCAGGTGCCTCCGCTTATGTTGATAACCTTGACGGAGAATGCCTTCAAGCACGGAATGAGTTACCGGGAGGGGTCGTTTATCGACATCCGGCTGACCGTGGAGGAGGGTGTTCTCTCCTATACGGTGGAGAACAGCGTCGCTCCGGATGCGGAGAGGGGAAGCGGCGTGGGGCTCGAGAATCTCCGGAAGAGGCTCGGTCTGCTGTACGGCAGCGCCGGTTCGCTCGAAACAAGAAATGCCGGAGGGCGTTACACCGCGAAATTGAAGATACCTGTAAAGCGATGATGCGTTGTATAGCGATAGATGACGAGCCGTTGGCGCTCAGACAGATATGCTCCTATATAGAGCGGACGCCGTTTCTGCGGCTCGCCGCTTCGTGCCGCAGCGCGGTGGAGGCTGCAGCCGCGATGTCCGATGCCGGTGCCGACCTGCTCTTCGTGGATATCAACATGCCCGGAATCAGCGGACTCGATTTCGTGCGGGCGCTCCCTTCTAGGCCGCTCGTCATCTTCACTACCGCCTATTCGGAATATGCATTGGAGGGATTCCGTGTCGATGCTACGGATTATCTCCTGAAGCCTATAGGATATGCCGATTTTCTGCGTTCGGCCGAGAGGGCCTATGCCCGGTTCGGCCTGTTGAAGGCGTCGTCGGGCCGTCGGGGTGACGACGGACGCAGCCTGTTCGTTCGGTCGGAGTACCGTACGCTTCGGATAGACATTGCGGATATCGTGTACGTGGAGAGCATGAGCGAATATGTCCGAATCTTTCCTGTGTCGGGGCGTCCCGTCACGACACTCGGAAGCCTGAAATCCTATGAGGGCCGGCTGCCTGCCGATACCTTCATGCGTGTGCACCGGTCGTATATCGTGAATCTGGACCGGATAGTGGCTGTCGAACGCAAACATATCGTGCTTACCGGAGACAAGTGCATCCCGGTCGGCGACGTATACGAGGATAATTTCCGCCGTTACCTGGCTGAACGTTCCCTCGGGTGAAAAGATGAAAATGCAGGAGCGGCACGGTCAATCCGTGCCGCTCCTGCATCGGTGACGGGAAAACCTGCGCTGCGGGCTCCCGTAGCGGTTATCCTATTTCCTGGTCATTTTCGCGCCGACCTCTATCTTGTTGAAGCCCTCCAGCATCGTGTCTACCTGGGGAATGACGGCTGTCAGGATGGCGGCTATCTCCGGATTG
>OLPW01002647.1_pt1 | contig 15453 bp, 7 predicted proteins | sample 1672161 | NCBI WGS metagenome assembly OLPW01 (sample SAMEA3136654, study PRJEB25190) | human gut metagenome
CCAAGATCTATACGCGCTACGACCGGTTCGAGTGTTACCGTTGCGGGCGGGTCACCGGCCGCGACGAGCACCACGGCCGCCCCGCAGCCGCCGAGAAACAGGTAGAGCACCACGAACGAACCGACCATGGCCCCTCCTCGCCCGCGTTACTTCCGCTGCTTGAACGTGCGCGTCTCGCCGTCGAAGCGGATACCGAACCGCTCGGCGAAGGCGCAGGCGAGGCCGAAGACGAGATCCCCCGCGCCGCGGAAGTAGTCGGAGGCGGCGTGGGAGGCCGCGGCATGGCGCCAGGGGGCGAGCCAGGGCAGCACGTGATCGACGAGGAACGCCTCCTGCTCCGCGGCGAGCGCCTCGGCCGTCGCCGCGTCGCCCGCCTCACGGGCGGCGAGCTCCTCGGCCACGAGCCGCGAGAGAAAGCCAAGCATGAGCCCCAAATGATCGTCGGGCTCGCGGCGGAAGTTCTCCACCTGCAGACCGTGACGGCGATAGCAGCTCCTCACGGCCAAGGTGCACTTCCCGAACATATGGCTGTTCGGCTCCACGTAGAACGACTCCAGGCACGACGCCTCGGGGGCACCGGCACCGGCGAACAGACGCAGCCATTCCCGGCGCAAAGCACCCACAGCTTCGATGAAGACGGAGCTTGCGAGCAGCTCCTCCTCCCCGACCGTCCCCGGATCGCATCCAAGCTCGACCGCGACGGCCGTCCGGGTCGCCGTGCACCAACGGGCCATGGCGGCAAGGCCCGCGGCCATAAAGGGATCCTCGGTTCCGAAAGGAGCATCGGAAAACTGATCCGTCGCCACCTGAGCCGCCACTTCGGCCGGATCCGGCTCGACGTACAAAAGGCTTGAGGCCACAGCGAGGCTCACCTCGGCACTGGCCAACTGCTCTATGGTAAGGGGGTGTTCCATGAGATACCTCATAAAAGAAAAGGGCGGGGCACCGGGCAAATCGGGAGGGAGGGGGGTGAATCTGTCCGGTACCCGCCTCAACGTGGGATTATACAGGGTTTTTCGCAAAATGGAGACGGCAGAAAAACGTACACAGAAGGGGCACAGGTTCGTGCCATCGCGCTCCCCTGCGCCCCTTGTCTCATGTTGTTGCTACAGCTCTTCCTCGAGGTTCACGAGCGAACCGGTACCGGAGCCCGACTTCTGAGCGTCGCGGTGCGGCTCGATGATGAGGTTCGCGCCCGTGGTGTTCTGCGGCAGGGGCTCGATCTCTACATCGCCCTCCCCGTACTTCTCCACCATCTCGTCGCGCGTGCCGAAGTCCAGCGCGCGCATGGGGCAGCCGGTCACGCAGATGGGCTTGCCGCCCTTGGCGATCTCGTCCTTGCACATGTCGCACTTCAGCATGTAGCCCTCCTCCTCGCCGAAGGTGGGGGCGCCGTAGGGACAGGCGGTCTCGCAGGTCTTGCAGCCGATGCACACATCATGATCGGTCCACACGATGCCGGTATCCGGATCCTTCTGCATAGCGCCGGTGGGGCAGTTGGCCACGCAGGCGGCATCAGTGCAGTGGTTGCAGGCCAGCGACACGAAGTAGCCGAACACGCCCTCGGGCACGTAATGGCCGGCCTCGGTGGGCTTCCACGTGCCTCCCTGGTAGTTCAGCACCTTGCGGTACAGGTTATTCGGACCCAACTTGTAGGTCTCCTTGCAGGCCACCTGGCAGGTCTTGCAGCCCGTGCAGCGGCTCGAATCGAAATGGAACGCGTACTGAGTCATGGCGCACCTCCTCTATTCCTCGATGCCCACGGGCATGACGATGGGCGTGTTCTTGTCGGGGTCGAGCGTCAGCGGGCCGGTGTACTTCTCCACCTGCACCAGCGTGCCCGTCCAGGACTGGGATGCCTCGCCCGAGGACTTCGGCGCCTGGAGAATGTTCGGGTCGCCGCCCAAGTCGATGCCGGTTTCCTCGTCGATGCGGATCCACGCGCCGTCTTGGAGCGCCACGGCCCCGGGCACGATGGTGGGCAGCACCTTGGCCGGACGCAGAACCTGGCCGTGGGGGCTCGTCATGAGCACAAGGTCGCCGGTCTTGATGCCGCGGGCCTCGGCATCCAGCGTGCTCATGAAGCACTCCTGGGGGAATGCCTCGCGCAGCGAGACGACGTTGTCGTTCACCGTGTGGGCGCGGCGCAGGGAGTGCGGCGTCCACAGCAGCAGCGGGAACTCCTCGGTCTGGGTGCCGGCGCCCTGCTCGGGGTCGCCGATCTGCCACTTCGCGATAGGCGAGATGGTGGAGAAGCCCACCGAGTTGATGTAGCCGGCCAGGCCCGCGCAGTAGATCTCGAACTTGCCGGTGGACGTGGGCAGCGGGTTAGCCTGCGGATCGGCGTAGAACGCCTTGTAGGGGATGCTCGTGAGCGCATCGCCCTTGGAGCGCGGGATCTTGAAGAAGCCCTTCTCCTTGAACTCTGCCACGGACATGAGGCCCTCCTGGGGTGCTCCCTCTACACCGAGCTCGTCGATGTCGGCCTGGGTGATGGTGAGCAGCGGCGCATAGCCCATAGTGTCGTGGTCGGTCATGTAGGCGGCCCCGGCCAGCGACGAGTAAGTGCGCTCTGCGTCAGTCATGGTATTAGCCGCCGTCGGGTCCACATCGAGGCGCTGGGCCAGCTCCTCGGCGATCCAGCTCTCCGGTTTCGACTCGAACAAGGGCTCCATGATGCGATCAGCCCAGTACACGGTGTCGGAGTTGTTCATCCAGGCGATGTTGCCCTTCTCCCACCACGTGGCAACGGGCAGCACGATGTCGCAGTACTGGCGCGAGGGATCGAAGAAGGGGTTCGCGCCCCAGACGAAGTCCATCTTGCGGAACACCTTAATGGCGGCGTTGGCATTGGGCAGCGAGTTCAGCGAGTTCTGGTAGGCCCCAGAGTAGATGACGTGGATGTCGATGGGCTTCTTGCCACCAGGCCACACGTCGCGGCCGTACTCGCCGTTCAAGATGGAGACCCAGCACTCGGAATGGTCGATCTTCTCCCAGGCAGAGGGATCCTCGATCTCGGCCCAGTTGGGGGTAGACATGAGCAGAGGCGGCGTAAGCGGGTTCACAGGGTTCTTGCCCGCGCCGTTGGAGGAGTCGCCGGCCATGCAGTAGGGCGAGGCCGACATACCCTCGTGCAGGCCCACCCACGAAGCGTAGTTGCCCGGAGTGCCCAGGCCGCCGTGCATCATGGCCAGGGTGTAGAAGGCCTGGGCGAACATCTCGCCAGCGGGAATCTTCGTCGTGGACTGGCCGGCAAAGAAGTTCACCTTCTCGGTAGACGCGATCTCCTCGGCCAGGCGGCGGATATCGGCGGCAGGCACGCCGCAAATAGCCTCGGCCCACTCGGGGGTCTTCGGCTCGCCGTCGTAGGTGCCCAGCGCGTAGTCCTTGAAGTTGTCCTCAACCGGCGCGCCCTCGGGCATGTGCTCGGCGTCGAAGCCGACGCAGTAGGTATCGAGGAAAGCCTGATCCTGCAGGTTGTTCTCGATCATATGGTAGGCCATGCCAATGCAGAAGGCCGTGTCGGTGCCGGGGATAATGGGCACCCACTCGTCGGCCACGGCCTGGGCCGTCTGGTTCAACCACGGTTCCACGATGATGACCTTGCCGCCCTGACGCTTGGCATAGTCGAGCTGGTAGGCGGTATTGCCGCCCTTGTTGGCCATCCAGTTGTTGCCGAAGTGGAAGTGCAGCTCGGAATCCTGAATGGCAAGCGAGTCGGGCGCAGCCAGCATACCGCCGGTCATCATCATCTCGGGCAGCGGCCAAGAACCAAGGGATACGGTGCCCATGTCGTGGTGTACCGCGCCACCCTTGGCGTTCAGCAGGCAGATGACCGGATCGAAGTAGGTATCGCCGATGTCATCGTAGCCTGCGGCCAGAATAGAGCGCGGCCCATAGGCGTCGTAGGCCTTCTTCATCTCGGCGGCGATGTAGTCAAGCGCCTCGTCCCAGCTGATGCGCTCCCACTCGTCGCGGCCGCGCATCTCGCCGTTCGGGTTATCGGGGCTCCAACCCTTGCGCTTCATGGGATACTTGATGCGCGCCGGAGACGTCATGTTGCTGATCTGGGCGCGGCCGCGCGGGCAGGCGCGGCGCTGCGGCACCTCGATGGAATCCTCGTCCTCCTCGTCGGTGCGGATCTTCAGCGGAACGCCGTCCTCCACATAGACCTTGAGCAGGCAGCGCGACGACCCGCAGCTGCAGTTGTTCATGCAGGCACCGGTCAGCCAGGTGCCGGTCTCCTCGGCAGACGCGGCGTCAGCGCCGGTCTGGGACAGCTCGCCCTCGTCCGAGGCGGCGCAGCCCGTGAATCCCACGAGCGCGGTTGCTCCTGCGGCGGCGGTGCCCCATTTGACGAAGCTGCGTCGAGTCAATGGTGTGACCATATCGACCCTCCCTCTTGTGATTGCATCAGGAAAGCTCCTGTTCAGGTCGCTTCCCCTCTTCCTCTTACACGACCTATGCATAGGCGCAACCGTCCTATTTCCCTATGACGGCTACGGCGCTCACTCTATCATACTCCTGTAGGACAGTCAATGGTCGGCGATCAAATTGATTATCTATCTTAAGGATAATAGAATACTTTGAAGTGAGCTCAATCTCTCCCATTTCCCCTATTGACAATCTGTTAAAGTGGTAAAGAATCTACTTTCACGCTCCATCCGTAACCACAGGGCTCCCGTAGCATCTTCATTGTAGTACTGACACCTCGTCTCCCCTTGTAATGCCCAATGTTGGGCTGACAAATCATCTATCCTATGCTATTGTGACAACAGAGAGAAATCAGCGGCCAACCCGTTCGATTCGAGGAGGCACCATGAGATTCGTCATCGCCCTTGTCCTTTCCTTTGCGCTCGTTTGGCTGTGCGCCAAGCCCCTGAAGAAGTATCCCGTACCGTTCTACCTCGGCGCCATCGTGCTCGTGGGCCTATACTTCTGGGGATCGGCCACGGGCGTGCGCGGCGAGGCTTGGTCGGTCTTCCAGCCGCTCATGCAGCGCTGCGCCTTGGCGTTTCTGCTGTTCTCCATCGTCATGTTCGTGGGCGTTCTCGGCGAGAGGAATCCCCTGCGCGCGCACCTCATGCACATCCGCCGCCAGCTGTCCATCCTCGCCTGCATCTTTGCCGTGGGGCACATTGCCTTCTACGCCTCATCCTACGTGCCGCGGCTCACGAGCGCCTTCTCCGGCAACCTCGCCTTCTCCCTGGGGTTGGCGGCGCTCATCACCGCTCTTATGGCGGTACTGTGGGTTACCTCGGCGAAGCGGGTGAAGCATGCCATGAGCGCCGTCGACTGGAAGCGCGTGCAGCGGCTGGCCTACCCCTTCTACGTGCTCACCTATGTGCACCTGGCCCTGCTGCTCATGCCGAGCGCGATGGCCGGCAACAATGTGGCCGTGCTCTCCATCGCCGTGTACTCCATCGTCATGGGCGCCTATGTGGTGCTGCGCCTGCGCAAGGCCGCTGCCGACCGTCTGGCCGAACCAGCCGCCGCAGCCTCCGACCTCGACCTGGAAGCCGCCCCGGCGTAAACGCTTCAGAACGTCGTGGGCCTTCTAAAACGTCGGAGGAGCCAGATGCATGGAGCCGAAGGTGCCACTTGTTTGCTCGGCAATGCAGAACGCCATGTAAAGAGGCAGATACCATATGGGCTTACCCTCGCGCTCACGCCGCTCCACATTCGCCGAGGAGAGCACGCAGGCCTCCCCTATCTCGAAGTCGTGCGTGCCCAACAAATTGTTGAGAGCCGTATGCAGCTTGTAGTCCTTCCCCGACTTGACCTCAATGGGCACAAGAGCGCCGTCGTTGCGCTGCGCGATGAAATCCACCTCGCCCTTTCGGCTGCTGCAGAAATAGAACAGATCGGGGTTCTCGTTACTGAGCGCCTGGGCGACGGCATTTTCGTAGACCGAGCCGAAGTTCACCGAGGGTGCGTCGGCGATGACATCCAGCATTGTCTGGGGCGCGTGCTGCGATAGCAAGAGCCCCGTGTCGGCCTCGTAAAGCTTGAACTTGTTCTCTTGGGCCGTTCGCCTAAGCGGGCGTTTCGGTTCGCTCACTTGATAAGTCGGCAGCACAACCGCCGCATCGATGAGCCACGCGAAATCGTTGGCGTAGCGATAGTACACGGCCCCGCTTTTCAAAGCGTCCATGCGAAAGCGCTTGTTCACCTTATCGAGTTGCGAGGGGACGGCATCGAATACCCGCCGAATCTGCGGTGCGCGACCTTGGGCATATTTCGCGATATCGAACCGATACTGCTCCACGATCTGCGAAGCAACAGCGCGCACCGCCATCATGTCGTAGGAGAAGTCGAGATACGCACTCACCGCCTCAGGCATTCCACCAATAGCTACAAAGTACCTGAACAAGCCGGAAAGCCTCTCGTGAAGTCCTGCATCCAGCCCCTTTCGAGCATCAAACGCCTCTCTGATGTCGTCGATGATCGCCTGTGGCACGTTTTGCGACCAGCAGAACTCCTCGAAGTCGAGAGGGAACATGCGCTCGATCTGCACATAGCCTACCGGGAAAGAGCGAAAGCCCTTCATTTCGGTGCCCAGCATCGATCCGGAGATCACCACCCGATGACGGCCATCCTCGACGAGGAACTTCACAGCGGTGATAAGATCGGGTGCCTCCTGGATCTCGTCGAGAAAGATGAGCGTCTTCCCGGGAACTACGGGCACGCCGCAAATCAGAGAGAGGCGCGAGACAAAGTCTTCCGTATCCTGTGCTTCCGAAAGAACCCGAATGGCCTTCTCGTCCTCCAGAAAGTTCACTTCGGCAAGATGAGCGAAGTGTTCGCGAGCAAATTCTCTCACGATATAAGTTTTTCCCGTCTGTCGCGCTCCCACGAGCAGAAAGGCCTTCTTTGCCTTGCTTTCGTTCCAGCGTTCAAGTACCTGAAGCATTTTACGTCGAATTGCAGCCATGGAAAACACCACTTTCATCAGGTAACTGTTTCCAACACAGAAAGAATATCACTTTGTATGTGTCTAAAACGGAAAGATTTTCGCCCAAAATGTGTCTAACACAGAAAATCGTGTTTCTGGACTTGCTTGCGAGTTCTTCGAAAGCGAGGGTTACCGCGTGCTGGCGACGCGCGACGGGATCGAGGCGCTGCGACTGGCCGAGAAGGGGCCGATCTCGTTTTGCTAGACGTGACGATGCCCGGCGCCGACGGTCTCGTGACTTGCCGGCACCTCGGTCACTGCCATCTTTGCCATTGGCGACAATTAGATAGCTGTCGCAATAGCGCGGCCACACTCATCAGCGAAACCCCTCTTTTTGCACGAGATCTCGAGTTGTAAGCGTCTTAAATGAACGATTCCTTCTCTTGCATCATTTTTGAACTTCCATGACCTGGGGTTTTGCGAAAAGCAACGGGCATTCAATCTAAAGCCCACATTCCCTGGACGCTTACAACTCGAGATCTCATGCAAAAACCAAGGGTTGAGCTGACTGGCAGATCTTATGCGGGCCGAAACGCCCCAAACTACGAGAAGAGTGCTGGGGAAGCTGGCTCCTGCTGTCATAGAGGCGCCGTAACTGCGATCTTGCTGCCGCAGAGGCAACGCAGCAGCGCCCCTATTACCGTAAATGCGACGACGGCCAAAGAAAAGGGAGCCCGAAGGCTCCCTTTTCGGTTGCGGCCTAAAGCGGGCCGGCACGTTTTGGCGTGCGCTCGCGCTACTCGGCGGCGTAGAGGTCCTTAAGCTTCTGCAGGTGCGACCAGCGGGCCATGGCGGCCTGCTCGTTCTCGGCGAACAGCTCCTCGGCGCGCTCGGGGAACTCGCGGGTCAGGCGGCTGTAGCGGGCCTCGTTCATGAGGAAGTTCTGGTACTCGCCCTCGGCCGGGTCCTTCGAGTCGATGACGAGCTTCTTGCCCGGAGCGCCCTCGGGGTTGAAGCGCAGCAGGTTCCAATAGCCGCAATCGACGGCCTTCTTCATCTCGTTCTGGCAGTTGGTCATGCCGCCCTTGATGGAGTGCATCTCGCACGGGCTGTAGCCGATGATGAGAGAGGGGCCCGGGTAGGCTTCGGCCTCGGTGATAGCCTTGATGGTCTGGTTGAGGTTCGCGCCCATGGCCACCTGGGCCACGTACACATAGCCGTAGGTCATGGCGATCTCGGCCAGCGACTTCTTCTTCACGTCCTTGCCAGCGGCGGCGAACTGCGCCACCTGGCCGAGATTGGAGGCCTTGGAGGCCTGGCCGCCGGTGTTGGAGTACACCTCGGTGTCGAACACGAACACGTTCACGTCCTTGCCGGAGGCGAGCACGTGGTCGAGTCCGCCGTAGCCGATGTCGTAGGCCCAGCCGTCGCCGCCGAAGATCCACACGGACTTCTTGGTCAGGTACTCCTTGTTGGCCAGGATGCCTGCCGCCAGCTCGGCCACCTCGCCGGTGCCCTCGGCCGCCGTCGTCAAGGCCGCCACATAAGCCGCAGCCGTCGTCTTGGAGGCCTCGGCATCCGTGCGGGCCTCAAGCCACGCGCGGGCCGCGTCGGCCAGCTCACCGGCCGCTCCGGCGCACTCGATGAGCGCCTCGGAATCGACCACGACCTTGTCCTGCACAGCCTCATAACCCAGAAGCATGCCCATGCCGTGCTCCGCGTTGTCCTCGAACAGCGAGTTGGACCAGGCCGGGCCGTGGCCGTCGGCGTTCACCGTGTAAGGAGAGGTGGCCGCCGGACCGCCCCAAATGGAGGAGCATCCCGTGGCGTTGGCAATGTACATGCGGTCGCCGAACAGCTGGGTGACCAGGCGCGCATAGGAGGTCTGGGCGCAACCGGCACAGGAGCCGGAGAACTCAAGCAGCGGCTTCTTAAACTGGCTCGCCTTCACCGACGTGCCCTCGAGCTCAGGCTTGGCCGCCACCTTGTTCACGCAGTAGTCGAACACCGGCTGCTCGTCCAGCTCATCGGCGATGGGCATCATGGTGAGCGAGTCGGTCGGGCACTGGATGACGCACAGGCCGCAGCCCATGCAATCCAGCGGCGACACGGCCAGCACGTACTGCATGTCAGCGCCCACCTTGCCCTTCACCGGCACGTGCTTGGTCTGGGCCGGAGCCTGCGCCATCTCGGCGTCGGTCAGCGCGAAGGGACGGATGGTGGCGTGGGGGCAGACGAAGGAGCACTGGTTGCACTGGATGCAGGTATCGGGGTTCCACTCAGGCACCGACACGGCCACGCCGCGCTTCTCATAGGCCGAAGCACCCAGCGGGAACTGGCCGTCCTCGTAGCCGACGAAGGCGGACACGGGCAGCGAGTCGCCGTCCATGCGGGCCACGGGCTCCATGACGTTGGTGACGAGCGCCACCGTCTCGGGACGGCCATCGATGTCGGAGGTCTTTGGCGCCGCTTCGGCCGTCTTCCACGCCTCGGGCACGTCCACCTGCACGAAGGCAGTGGCGCCGGCGTCAATGGCCTTGTGGTTCATGTCCACGATGTCGGCGCCCTTCTTGGCGTAGGACTTCGTGGCGGCATCCTTCATGTACTGGATGGCCTCCTCCTGCGGCATGACCTTCGCCAGAGTGAAGAAGGCGGACTGCAGGATGGTGTTGGTGCGCTTGCCCATGCCGATCTCGATGGCCAAATCGATGGCGTTGATGAGGTAGAGCTTGATGTCGTTCTCGGCGATGTAGCGCTTAGCGGCGGCCGACAGGTGCTCCTCCAACTCCTCGGGCGTCCACTGGCAGTTGATGAGCAGGGCGCCGCCGGGCTTCACATCGCGCACGATGGGGAAGTCCTTGGTGATGTAGGAGGGGTTGTGGCAGGCCACGAAGTCGGCCTTGTTCACGTAGTAGGGGCTGCGGATGGGGCTGTCGCCGAAGCGCAGGTGCGAGATGGTCACGCCGCCGGTCTTCTTCGAGTCGTACTGGAAGTAGGCCTGAACGTACTTGTCGGTGTGGTCGCCGATGATCTTGATGGAGTTCTTGTTCGCGCCCACGGTGCCGTCGCCGCCGAGGCCCCAGAACTTGCACTCGATGGTGCCGGGGGCGGCGGTGTTGGGGGCGGGAACCTCCGGCAGCGACAAGTTCGTCACGTCGTCGACGATGCCGATGGTGAACTGGCGGCGCGGCGCGTCCTTCTCAAGCTCGGTGTACACGGCGAACACGGAGGACGGCGGAGTGTCCTTGGAACCGAGGCCGTAGCGGCCGCCGATGACGGTGATGCCCTCGCGGCCTTCCACGGACAGCGCGTTCACGACGTCCATGTACAGGGGCTCGCCAATGGAGCCGGGCTCCTTGGTGCGGTCGAGCACGGCGATCTTCTTCACCGTCTCGGGCAGGGCGGCCACGAACTTCTCGGTGACGAAGGGGCGGTACAAGCGCACCTTCACGAGGCCCACCTTCTCGCCCTGGGCGGTGAGGTAGTCGATGACCTCCTCGGCCACGTCGCAGATGGAGCCCATGGCCACGATGACGCGCTCGGCATCCGGGGCACCGTAGTAGTTGAACAGCTGGTAGTTGGTGCCCAGCTTCGCGTTCACCTTCTCCATGTACTCCTCCACCACGGCCGGCAGGTCGTTGTAGATGGAGTTGCAGGACTCGCGGTGCTGGAAGAAGATGTCGCCGTTCTCATGGGAGCCGCGCATGGCCGGGCGCTCCGGGTTCAGGGAGTGCTCGCGGAAGGAGCGCACGGCATCCATGTCGCACATCTCGGCGAGGTCGTCGTAGTCCCACACCTGGATCTTCTGGATCTCATGGGAGGTGCGGAAGCCGTCGAAGAAGTTCAGGAAGGGAACGCGGCCCTTGATGGCGGCAAGGTGCGCCACGGCGGACAGATCCATGACCTCCTGCACGTTGCCCTCGGCGAGCATCGCGAAACCGGTCTGGCGGCAGGCCATGACGTCGGAGTGGTCGCCGAAGATGTTGAGCGCCTGGGTGGAGACGGTGCGGGCCGACACGTGGAAGACGGTCGGCAACTGCTCGGCGGCGATCTTGTACATGTTGGGGATCATGAGGAGCAGGCCCTGACTGGCCGTGTAGGTGGTGGTCAGCGCGCCGGTGGCCAGAGAGCCGTGAACCGCGCCGGCCGCGCCGCCCTCGGACTGCATCTCGCACACCTTCACCGTGGTGCCGAAGATGTTCTTGCGGCCCTGGGCGGCCCAGATGTCGACGAAGTCGGCCATGGGGCTGGAAGGCGTGATCGGGTAGATGCCGGCAACCTCCGTGAACGCATACGAGACATGCGCTGCGGCGTTGTTGCCGTCCATCGACTTGAGTTCTCTCGTCATGTTCCTCTCCTTATCTGGCCCGCACGGCATCGGCCGGCTTGCGGCCTCGTCGCTCAACGCGCGGGTGGTACTGTCGCGGAGAGGTCGGAGGGACGAAGCGCGTCCGACGATGCGGGTCGGATTTGCTCTGCGAACAGAAATACCTGTCCGATATTAGCAGCCCGCGCGCGCCAACGCGCCGTCAACGCACGGGCGGGCCGCGCTAGGCTTATCCCCGTCGGTCGGCGGGGCACCTGCATCTTTGTCATGGGCTTTCTTCGAGCTGCTCCAACTTTCTATATAATAGGCTGCGGAAAACAAAGAAGGAGCCTTTACGATGCTGAACTTCCCCCTCACGCGGCGGGCCTTTGTGGCCGGCGCTGGCGGCCGGAGGCGCGTTGACGCTGGCCGGCTGCTCGGTGGAGCAGCCCATCGAGCCCGGGCCCGCACCGGCAGATCCGGCCGACGACAACGCGCCCACCGAGCCCGTGGCCGCGCAGAGCGGCGTGGCCCGAACGCTCACGGCCGCCGTGGCCTACGAGGGGAGCGATCCGAACCCCATCGGCACGAGCTCCGGCGTCTTTCTCGCGGCCGGCTGGCACGTCTTCGAGGGGCTCTACGAGCTGAACATGCATACCTATCGGGCCGAGTGCGGCCTGGCAGCCGACGCGCCCGTTCAGATAGACGACTTGGAATACGAGGTGACCCTGCGCGAGGACACCGTCTTCTCCGACGGCTCGCCGCTCACCTCCGCCGATGTCGTGAACGCCTTCGAGCGCAACGGCGAAAGCGACCTGTACGGCGCGTTCCTCTCGTTCATCACGGCAGTGTCGGCCCCCGACGAGCGCACGGTGCACTTCAAACTGAACGCCCCCATGGGCTCGGTGCTGCAGGAGCGCCTGGCCCTCGTTCGCGTGTTCCCGGCGACGATCACCGACGAGGAGCTGGCAAGCAAACCCGTCGGCTCGGGTCCGTGGTGCTACGAGACCATCAACGCCGCCGACGGGGGCCGCATCTCCTTCACGGCGAACCACCGCTACACCGGCCCTTGGCCAGCCACCTGCGAGCGCATGGAATGGTCGGTGCTGCTGGACGATACGCGCCGCACTGACGAGCTTATCGACAAAGACGTCATGGTCATGGAGGCCGCCCCGGTCGTGCGCGCCGAGGAGCTGGCCGATGCGGGGGCCACGGTGGAATGGGTGCCCGGGTTCAACCTCCCCTTCCTCATGTTCAACTGCGAGAAGCCGCCCTTCGACGACGTGCGCGTGCGCCAGGCGCTGCTGTACGCCATCGACGTCGACTCGCTCATCGGCACGTACATGGCGGGCCACGCGCGGGCGGCCACGTCCCTTCTGCCCGATTACTTCCGGCATTACCACCGCGCGGCCACGGTCTACAGCTACGACCCGGAGAAAGCGCGCAAACTTCTGGCCGAGGCCGGCGTCGATGAGCTGCCGCTGACCTTGCGCGCGAACGACAACTGGGTGAGCACGCTCGCCCCCGCCATCGCAGAGGACTGGAAGGCCGTGGGCGTCACCGCCGAGGTGGTGCTCCTGGACACGACGGCCCTGTTTGCGGACCTATCCACGGAACCGGAGCCGGGCACGCTTCTGCCCTTCGACGTCGTGCTCTCCCCCGGCGACCCGTCGTGCTTCGGAAACGACGCCGACCTCATCATCAGCTGGTGGTACGGCGACAACGTGTGGACGCGCGCCCGCAGCCGCTGGGCCACCACCCCGGCCTTCGCGGAGATGGCAGAACTTCTGGCCGAGGCGCGGTCGAAGACCTCCGAGGACGAGCAGCAGCCCCTGTGGAACCAATGCTTCGACATCATCGCCGCCGAGGTGCCCCTCTATCCGCTGTTTCATCGCGAGACGGCCACGGCCTGGTGGACGGCCCAGCTGGACGACTACGACCCCATCTCGGCCACGGGACTCAACTTCCTCGGCACGACGCCCATGCGCGACGCCGATCCCATTTAGCGCCAGAAGACCACCGCGTCGAGCAGCCCCTGGTAGGCCCACGGGTACACATCCGAGTACCAGCCGGTTTCCGGGGCAAGGCAGAGCAGGGCGCTGTAGGCCACCGATACGCCGACGAGCACGAGCAGAAGCTTCAGCATGAGATCGTGAAGGGCCGCCCGGTCGGCCAGCGACTCGTTCACCACGAAGCACAGAAGCACGGCGGCGGCCAGGAACATGAAGCTGAAATCGGCATAGTACCGCTGCAGGATGCCCGCTAGCTCCGCATCGAGCAGCGCCACGAGCACGCCGGAGGCCACCAGCACCACGATGATGCCGAAGATGGTACGCGTCTCGGCCTGACGCGCCCGCATCCCCAGAATGCGCCGCGTGAAGGCGAGCACCCACAAAATGGGCAGGCAGGCGAGAATGCCGCCGAAGGTCACTTCCTTGATGGTCTGTCCCATGTAGGTGGTCTCGAAGAGCGCCGGCTGCAAAAACGGGAAGACGCCGGTCATGCAGGGCGGCTGTAGGAAGTAGGTGAAGAACGCCGGGGCCAGGCGACCGACGTTCATGCCGCGCTTGGTCATGTCGTTCACCGTCAGGTTGTAGTTCGCGCCGAAATCGGTCAGCGAGCCGAAGCGCGCGTAGTTGTAGGCCATGATGCCCGCGGCCACCAAAACGTAGGGGGCCGCCAGGCAGGCGAACTCCACGATACCCCGGCGGGTGGCCAGCCGGCGCTCGGTGATGTAGGTGCGCCAGAACAGCGGGAAGGCCAGAAGTGACAGCACGAGCAGCTGGGGACGGCAGCCAGCCACGAGCGCCATGCACAGCGACCCGGCGAACAGCCAGCCGCACTTGTGCGCGGCGAGCCGCGAGCGCATCCAGCAATACAGGCCCCACACCGAGAACGCCAGGCCGCACATGATGGGCAGGGAGTAGAAGGTCGGGAACTTCACGAGGTACATGATGCCGCAACAGAACACGAGCGGTATCTGAAGCAGCAGGTACACGCCGAGGCTCACCGAGCGGAAATGGTAGCGGGCGAATCGGTCGAGAAGGGCCGTGGCCCCCAAGATGAACAGCAGCGCCATGACGAGCACGCCGATGGCCGTGGGGAAATTGGCCCCGGTGAGCAGATAGAAGGGCAGGTAGAACAGCAGCACCGGCACCACGCCGAAGTAGACGTAGTAGTGCCCGTCGTGGTAGGCCACATCGAACAGGTAGGGCTCGCCGGTCTCCTTCTGGGCCTCGTCGCGGGCGCCCTTGTCGTAGGGATCCTCCATGTCCTTGAGCCACTGGGGCGGCTCCTCCTCCAGATACAGCTGGCCTTTGGCCATGGCCTGGGCCAGCATGGCGTACTGCTGGGCGTTGTCGCCGCCCACCTCGAAGGTGTTCACGAGCGACGTGCCGTTCCAAGCGCCGTAGTTGTAGGAAGAGGTGGCCACGCCCACGAGGTTCGAGCCGTAGAAGAGGAACGTCGTCGTAAGCGCCAGCTCGATGGCCACGGCGAAGATGATGCCCGCCTTCGACTTGCGCGGGTTCTCGACAATGCGAATGCGGTAGATGGCCGACTTGGGACGGAACGCGTGGCCCAAAAGCAGCAGCCCGAAAACGGCCACAAAGCGCAACGGGTTGAAGGCGAAGGGGCGGTGGGCATTCAGGGAAACGCCGTTCAAGAGGATGGGGTAGGAGACGTCCTCCCCCACTACCTCGATGCGCAAGTTCTCCACATACCCGGCGGTCTGCAGGTTGATGAACTTGCTCGGATCCACCACCGTGGACACGCTCGCATCGGGGATGCCGACGGTGTACTCCGTGGTGTCGAAATAGGTCTGGTGGGCCGAGTCGGTGAACTGGATCTTCACGGCGATGTTCTGGGCCGGCTGATCGGCGTTGAAATCGATGCGGATGTTGCGCACCTCGGTGTTCAGGCTGGAGAACTCGAGCGTGTGATCCACATCAGTGAGCAGAAAGGCACCCTCGTCGTTGCGCTGGAGCTGAATACGGTCGTCCAAGTTGATGGTTCGATAGCCCGACGAAGTGAAGAAGTTGATATTGAAGACGAAGACCTCCAACGCCAGGGCGATAAGAGCAATGATCGCCACCGCCCGGGCCACCTTCAACAAGGTACCGCGGTAGACGAGCATGAAATGCTCGAAGGTGTAGGCTATGTTCTCGCGCACAGTGGGCATGAGGGAGATTATACCGTAGGGGCTGACCTTGGTCAGCCCTCGCAAGCAGAACGACAGCGCACGACAAAAAAG
>OLPW01002657.1_pt1 | contig 15395 bp, 10 predicted proteins | sample 1672161 | NCBI WGS metagenome assembly OLPW01 (sample SAMEA3136654, study PRJEB25190) | human gut metagenome
AAAGCCCATATCCGTATCCACTTTCATATAAAGCGGCTCCTTCACGAAGGTTACGGTTCCCTTTGTAGTCATGCTGCCCCTTCCTGCGTTGTTCATTGCAATCGTGGCATCAAAATTTGCCATAAAGCTGTCCTGTCCTGCAAGTGCCGTTTTTGCCGCCTGCACATATTCCTCCGCAGAGCCGAGCGCCGCCTCCTGTGTACCTGCGCCACAGCCGGATAAAACCAGACAGACAATAATAAAAGTCATACCCAATCCTCTGCTTTTTCTTTGTTTCTTCATAGGGATTCCTCCTTCATGCCTTCGCGCCGCAGCCCGACAAAAGGCAACAGAACACCGCTTTTCTCAATCCGATTGTAGCGTAAATCTACACTCATTGCAAGTAAGTTCCCCTTTTCTTCATAAAATTCTAAGAAAATTGTAAGAATTGAGGGATAATTCTCCACTTCACAGATACTGATATCTCCTTCGCAGGGCGGAGAAAGCACCTATGGTAATCAGGATAGAGGCAAGCTCCGCCACCGTAATGGCGCACCAAACGCCATCCAAGCCGAAAAAGAGGGGCAAAATCAAAACTGCCGCCACCTCAAAAACAACTGTACGCAGGAAGGAAATTGCCGCAGAAACCATCCCGTTGTTCAATGCCGTAAAGAAGGACGAACCGAAAATATTAAAGCCGCTCAAAAGGAAGGAAACCGCATAAAAGCGAAGTCCTCTCACAGTCATGGCATAAAGCTGTGCATCATAGCCGACAAAAAGCCCCGAAAGCACGCCGGCAAAAAGCACCCCTATCGAAAGCAGCACAATGCCTGTCCCCAAAAGCAGCTTCAGGCTCTTTTTCAGCACATTCTGCAGCTCCGCCTTCTTCCCCGCACCATAGTTGAAGGCAACGATGGGCGCAGAGCCATAGGCATAACCCAGATAAATCGCAATAAAAATAAAATTGACATATAGAATCACGCCATACGCCGCCACGCCGTTTTCCCCCGCAACCTTCATCAGCTGTGCATTATAGAGCATTCCCACCGAGGACATGGAAATATTCGACACCAGCTCGGAGGAGCCGTTCGTACAGGTTCGCAGCAGCGCACCCCCCAGTAATTTTGTTTTTACCAAGGCAAGCCGACTGCTGTTTTTCCTTGCAAAATAAACAAAGGGAATCAAGCCGCCGACACATTGCCCCAATGCCGTTGCCACCGCCGCACCTGCCACGCCCCAGCCAAGCACCGCAATGAACAGCGCATCCAGAACCATATTCGTCAGCCCTGCCGCAACCGTTACAATTAAGCCAAGCTGCGGCTTTTCCGCTGCAATCAAAAAATTCTGGAACATATTCTGGAGCATATAAAAGGGAATCCCCAAAAGCACAAGCCTCCCGTAAATCATGCCGTAGCCGAGCATGGCATCATCTGCGCCCATTTTAAGAAGGATTTTTTTCAATGCCGCAATGCCGAGCATCGTCAGCACAAGCCCCAAGCCAATCGCAAAATAAATCAGCATGGAAAAAATCCGATTTGCCTCCTCTTGCTTGCCCTCTCCCAAGGTTTTCGCCACAAGGGCAGTGCCGCCTGTCCCCAGCATAAAGCCGAAGGCGCCCAAAACCAATGTGAAAGGGATCACAAGATTGACTGCCGCAAAGGCGGTTTTCCCAACAAAATTGGAAACAAACAGCCCATCGACCACGCCATAAATCGAGGTCAAAATCATCATGGCAACCGAAGGGATGACAAACCGAATCAGCCTGCGATAGGTAAAATGATCCGATAATTGGATATTCATACGTCTTCTCTCCTTTTCAATTCAAAAAAACAGCTCGGTTATTTGCATAGCCGAGCGCACTCGACATCTTTTCAACTTTGTAATTGCGACTACAAGTTCTCCGATGAAGATATATTTATTTGATGATGACTATTGTAACAGAAATAAAGGTGCTGTCAATCCCCTTTCTTATGCCCTTATGCCAAATCCACGCCGGCAATATGCCGGATGACCTCTCCTGCCAGAATCAGCCCTGCCACCGGCGGCACAAAGGAAAGACTTCCGGGAATCTGTCGTTTGCCCGTCTCCTGCGATTCTGCCGGCTTTTGGGGCAGCTCCTTGGAATAAACCACCTTCACGCCGCGAATGCCGCGCACCTTCAATTCCTTCCGCATCACCTTCGCCAGCGGACAGACGCTTGTTTTGGAGATATCCGCCACCTCAAAACGGGTCGGGTCAAATTTATTTCCTGTCCCCATGGAGCTGATAACCTCTGTCCCCGCTTTTTTCGCTTCTTCTATCAGAATCAGCTTGGAGGTCACCGTATCAATCGCATCCACAATATAATCATACGAAGCAAAATCCAGCAAATCCCTGTTTTCCGCACCGTAAACCACAGGATATTCCACCACCTCGGTCTCCGGCAGAATCTCATGAATTCGCTCTGCCATGACAGACGTTTTCCTTCTGCCAATCGTTTTCTGCGTTGCAATCAGCTGACGGTTGATATTTGTCAGGCTTACCAAATCTCCATCCACAAGGGCAAGGTGTCCCACGCCGCCTCTTGCCAGTGCCTCTGCCACAAAGGAGCCGACACCACCAATACCGAACACTGCCACACGCGCCTTTCTCAGTTTTTCTATGCCTTCCTCTCCCAGAAGCAGCTCCGCTCTGGAAAATTCATTCAATTCGCTCATATCATTCCTCTCATTCCTTTGGTTCTCTCAGCTCCTTGGGCAGCTTTTCCCAAGGCAGCCGCTCATACAAACGGAAAATCTTTCGCACAATGCTGTCGCCGCCATGTCCCTTTAACTGCCGCTTCGCCGCCGCCTTTGCTTCCGCTTCGGCATCCGCAGTTGCATAGGAAAGCTGTGCAGAGGTCAGCATGGAAAGATCGTTTCGGTTGCTGCCAAAGGCAACACATTTCTTCTGCGGGATTTCCTCCATCAGCCGCTCCAGCATATATTTCTTCGTTGCATTTTTATGATAAATCTTCAAATGACAGTATGTCTCCGGCGTTTCCGATTTATCCCGCAGGAAAAGCAGCTCCTGTTCGGTATCCATCTCTTTTAGTTCTGCCTCCAGTGCATCCGCATCCGCATCCTGCAGCACCAGCAGGATATACACCACAACACCATCCTCCGGCATTTCTCCATAAATATAATTGCGGTAAGGCGATCGGCGGTTAGAAAGATACAATTCTCGTTCCACCTCATTTTTAAATTCGCCAAAATAAATCAAAAGCACATTTTGCCAGACCACGTTCAGGAAATAATGATACTCCTTCTCCTTCACAAGGGTGCAGATTCTGTCCACCCATTCCTTCGGCAGTCCGCTTGTCGCACGGTATCGCTTATCCTTCACATCATACAGCACCGCCCCATCCATCGCGATAACAGGCAGGCGCAAATCAAGCCCCTTTAAATCCGCCATCAGCGAAGCGGGTGTACGCTCTGTCGCAATGGTAAACGGCAGGCCATCCTGCAAAAGCTGATTCAGCTCAAAGGAGGCATAGGGCGAAATACCGTTTTTTTCATCGTATAATGCCCCGTCAAAGCCCGTCACAAAGAGATAGTTCTCTGTCCTTTTCCGTGGCAGATGCAGATTATTGACCCCCAGAGAAACCAGAATCCCGATAATCGTTTCAACAGAACGATTGATTGCCCCCTCCAGCGGTGTATACCCCACATTAGAGAGGCAGACACTCAGCAGTACAATCCCTGCCAGCGCAGAAGCACCCGTGCGCTTCAATAAAACCGTCACATACATCACAGGAATGACCGCAAAGGAAATCACCAGATATCGCAGGATACGCACCTGATAGGGAATATATTGGATCAGATACAGCACCAGAAGCGCAAAGACTGCCCCCAGCAGTGTGCCGATAATACGGTTTATGGAAACCTGTATGCTGTTTTCCGCATAGGGCTGCATACAGATAATCGCGGCAATCGTAGAAAAAATCGGTACGCCTTCCTCTCCGCGCAGAACATAAAGAAAAAAGCAGATGGCAACCGCCAATGCTGTTTTCACCATACGCATACCGACTCTCGGAATATTTGCAACCATAGGATTTCACTCCTTTTCGCTGTTCTTATTGGCAAAGTATAGAGGAAATCCCTTCTTTCTGTCAAGCTATCTGCCAAAAAAATGCAGGAAAATGCTTATTTTACACGGTTTCCCCCTCACATAACAAAAAAACGCAGAATTTTCATCTGCGCTTTTTTTATAAATATGCCGTACCCTCTGCCACGATAGCAACGCTGCCCGTAATTTCAATTTTCGTAACCGCTCCATTCTGATAGGAAGCTGTTGCGCGCATCACGCCGCCGGGCTGCTTGAGGGAAACGGTAACATCCTTCTTCTCCCTTGCCGCCAGATATGCCCCGACAGCAGAGGTTCCGCTGCCGCAGCCTCTTTCCCAGATGAGACTGACATCCTCCACCGCAACCAACGGTTTCAAGCTTTTCTCCTGCTCATCAAACAGCAGAAGCCCAAACACAGGCGGCAGCTCCTACGCCCAGACCCTTGCCGCGTGTTCCGCCTTTTTTGCGGCATTCTCGCCCCAAAGGGACGCAGGGACGAGGATATGCGTAATGCCTGCGAAAACAACTACGGTCAGCTCAATTCTTTCGCCGTCCAGCGTAAATGCTCTCTTTTCGATTGTCTGCGGTAAGGGCATTGCCACTCTGCCAAGAAAGCGATGCTCCGCTTCTCGTTTCATTTCGCAGCGAACAAGCTCCTCCGCACCGGAAACCTCAAGCGTAATTTCCGTTTTTTCGCCAATCTGCAGATTTTTCTTCTGCGCCAGCCATGCCGCCAGAGAAAGGCTGGCATTGCCGCAAAATTCCCCCGCCATCATTTGCAGGCGCTTTTCTGCCGCAGGATTTTCCGCTTCCTCGATATAGCCTGCCTGCTCGGCGTATACACTGCCATAGGCAATCAGCCTTTCTGCCACAGCAAGCTGCTTCTCTCTTGCCACAGGCGTTTCGATGAGCAGCGTCATATTTTCCGTAGGGCTTGCTTTGATGAATTTCACTTCCATCCGACCACTTCCTTACTGCTGAAAACGGCTCAGGAAGGCTTTGGTACGTTCTTGCTGGGGATGATTGATGACCTGTTCGGGTTCGCCCTCCTCCACAATCACGCCGCCATCCATAAAAATAATATGATCGGAAACATCCCTTGCAAAGGACATTTCATGTGTCACGATTACCATTGTCATGTGTTCCGCCGCCAAATCCTTGATAACCTTCAGAATTTCGCCCGTCAGCTCAGGGTCAAGCGCGGAGGTCGGCTCGTCAAAGAAAAGAATTTTCGGCTTCATCGCCAATGCACGCGCAATGGAACCACGCTGCTGCTGTCCGCCCGAAAGCTCACAGGGATAAGCGTTTTCCTTGTCCGCCAGTCCCATTTTTTTCAGCAGCTCCCTTGCCTCGGCATAAATTTCCTCTTTTTTGCGCTTGCCGATCAGAATCGGCGGTTCGGTGATATTTTTCATGACGGAATAATGGGGAAACAGATTAAAGTTCTGGAACACCAGACCGAAATGCTTTTTGATGCCCTGCAGGGTTTCCTTTGCGGCATAAACCGCCTTGCCCTGTGCGTCCGCCTTTGCGGCATAGTCTCCCAGATAAATCAGATCGCCGCCGTCCATGGTTTCCAACATGGTTGCGCAGCGCAGAAGGGTGGATTTCCCAGAGCCGGAAGGCCCAATGATAGACACAACCTGTCCTTCTGTTACAGACAGAGAAATATCCTTCAGCACTTCGTTTTCCCCGAAGCTTTTATTGCAGTGCTTAATTTCCAATACCTTATTCATTGTATGCCCTCCTTTCTTAATGGTAATAGCTCAGTTTCTTTTCAATGCGTTCCATTGCGAATGCAACCACACCATTGAAGATGAAATAGAACACACCCGCAACGAACAGGGGCATAATACTTGTTCTTGCAGATGCAATCTGTTTTGCTACAGTAAACATTTCCTCATACGCCAGTACGAACGCAAGAGAGGTATCCTTTACCAGTGTGATAACCTCATTCGTCACAGGAGGCAGTACGCGCTTCACCATCTGCGGGAAAATGATGCGGAAAAAGGTCTGGTTTTTATTATACCCCAGAACGGATGCCGCCTCATATTGTCCCTTGGGGATGGATTCGATACCGGAACGGTAAATTTCCGCAAAATATGCTGCATAGTTAATAGAAAAGCCGATGATAATCGCAGCGAAGCGGTACCATCTGGGCAAAGAAATACGGAACAGATAATAAGGTGCAAAATTCACCACCAGAAGCTGCAGCATCAAGGGCGTGCCGCGCAGAATGGCAATGAAAACCTTAATGACTGCCTGCAAGGGCTTTATTTTTGACATACGCCCGAAGGCAACCAAAAGCCCCAAGGGCATGGAAAACAGCAGTGTCAGCACAAAAATCATCAGGGAGGAACCCATGCCGCTTACCAGCTGCTGTGTAATAATCGCAAAATTCATAGTAAATTTCCTTTCTTAACCGTAAAATGCAGGAATCCGAGAAATTCCTAAAACGCAGGAAAGGCGGCAGGAGCCTTCCCACCGTCTTTCCCAGCTTTTTTCATAACTGTTTCTTTCTTATTTTCCCAGGCAAAGCATCTGATCCAGATTGTAATCCTTATACTTTGCTGCGATTTCTGCCAGAGTACCGTCCTCTGCCATTTCATCCAGTGTTGCCTGTACCTGATCTCTCAGTTCTTCATTGCCCTTCTTGAAGCCGATTGCATACTGCTCTGTGGAGAGGGGCTCTTCCAACATTCTGAATTTATCTGCCTTTGTTGTCAGCTGATACTGTGCTACGCCGATATCTACTGCGATGGCATCATTTGTGCCTGCCTCCAGATTCATGAATGCTGTGTTGTAATCTGCGATTTCATCCAGAGATGCGAAGGAATTTACGACATCTGCCTTGGATTCATCCTGCAAAGCGGAAAGTGCAGAGGAGCCTGCCTGTGTGATGACGTGCTTGCCTGCCAAATCAGCCTCTGTCTGAATATCGGAATCCGCTCTTACAACATATACGATGCTGTTGTCAACATAGGGCTTGGAGAAGGTGTATTCATCCTCTCTGCCTGTCATGGTGAAGCCGTTCCAGATACAGTCGATTGCGCCGCTGTTCAGCTCCATATCCTTTGCATCCCAGTCGATGGGCTGCTTTACCAGCTCCCAGCCGTTTCTTTCGCAGACCTCAGCAGCCAGATCCAGATCAAAGCCGGCATAATCGCCACTCTCTGTTCTGTAGCCATAAGGAGGATATTCCGCATCGAAGCCTACAGTGAAGGTCTTTGCGCTGTCAGAGCCGCCGCAACCTGCCAGAACAGACGCACCCATAACCATTGTCAAAAACAGTGCCAAATACTTTTTCATACGTTATCGTCCCCTTTTTCATATCGTTTTTTCATTCCTGCGGAGCGTCGCTCCTTTGTTCTCCATCATAGTATCACATTACCACGCTAAAGTAAAGCAAAAGAATCTGCTTTTTCGCCATTATTTTTTATGCAAAATACACAACTCCTTTCGCGCCCTGTGTGCAGTGCCTTCCATCCCTTTCTCCCATCCTTCTGCACGCCGAGTTTTTGTCGATTTTTCAAGATTTTTTACGTTTTTCTATTGACAACCGCGAAAAAAGGTATATAGTGTAGGTATAAAAATAATACAATCAATATCAGTAAAAGATGCAGCCGTAGTCGACAGCATCTCAAACGATAATAGCAAACCCATCGAAAGGTGGCGACGCAAAGCTATAGGGCCTTCCCCCTTGAAAAAGGGCTGGCAGCCAGTTACCGAAAGGAGATTCCGTATGAAACGGCTTTTTTCTTGTGTTTGCACATTTGTTGCAGCCTTTATTTTAATGTCTATGACAGGCGTGGTAACAGCCAGCGCTTCTACAGGTTCTATTGATACTTCCCATGCAAAAGATGGTTTTGTTACCGTAAATTATGCTTCCGATTCCAAATTGAAGGTCGGCATCCAGTACGGTGACAATAAGACCTCCTATAAAAACTGCCCTAGCGGCAAAACTGCCGAATTCTCTCTGGATCAGGGCGATGGCACATACACCATTACCGTATGTGAAAACATTTCAGGTACAACCTATCAGGTTGTCAGCAGAGAAACCGTAAATGCAAAAATCAAAAACGAATATGCTCCCTACCTTATCTCCACCGCAGATGTGCAGTTTGCAGCAGGCGATGCAGTCAGCCAAAAGGCGGCTGAAATCTGCAAGGGCGCAGCAACCGATGCAGAAAAGGTAACCGCAATCTACAACTACATTGCAGGGCATTACACCTACGATACAAAGCTTGCAGATGAAATTACATCCGGCAAGGTAAGCAAATATATCCCTGACACAAGTGCTACGCTGAACAGTAGCAAGGGCATCTGCTATGACCTGTCTTCCCTGTTTGCAGCTATGTGCCGCAGCCAGAGCATCCCTTGCTCTTTGACAAAGGGCTATGCCGGCAGAAGCTACCATGCTTGGAACAAGGTAAACGTAGACGGTGCTTGGTATCAGATTGATTTGACCTACGCTGTAACAGAGCGTGTACTGAACGCAAACAGCCTGTCCGATTGCGTATCTCCTTTGCACTACACACAGCAGAGTGATTCTCTTGCAATCGCAGCATAACAGATTGTAATAAAGAAAAAACACATAGCAGGAAGTCTTTTCTTCGCTATATGTTTCCTATAACAAAACCATTTCTACCTTTACAGATAACGCAGACACAAACGCATGGTATTATCTGGCGGTACAGGAAGCAACCAATAGCCACTACAACACAAGCAAGGAAAACTCTGCCTATGAAAAATGGACAGAATTGCGCAAAACACTTGATTGAATCGGATTAAGCTGATTATATAAATTCGACTCAGATATTTTGCATAAAAACAATGCTTATTTTTCACCATAAAATCGACAAGTTTTCTATATTTAGATAGCGGCATGTCCCCATTTTCCGTGCCGCCATCATTTTTCCGGATTTTTTTCAACAAAACTTGCATATAATTGCATACAAATATGTTGAGAATCCACAAAAATACTTGAAATTTTATCAAGTTGTGATATAATACATTGTAACAGGACTTTGCAATGTATTTTATCTATATAAATACATTATATTATTATCTGTGCGGCTCGTTGAAAGAGCGTGTGTACAGACAAAGGCACAGCCGACGAAAGCCGGTGTCGCAAAGCCAAGGGCCTAACCGAATTTTTCTTCGCAAGGCAGCCGGTTGCCAAAAGACATATCGTATCCTCCTTCTTCGGGTCTCACAAGAACAAAGAAGGAGGATTTTTTATGATGAAAAAGAAATCAGGCAAACGCTTTCTGTCCTGGCTCTTGGCTGTCGTAATGATAATTGCGTTGATGCCGGCGACTGCGTTTGCCGAACCACCCACTGAAAGCAGCGGAAACACAGAACCTGCTGTTACAGCCTACTGTCCCAGTTCCGAGGGCGGTACAGATGTTTCCGTAGGGGAATATGATTCCTCTCCGGCAGCAGAAACAAAGGATACTCCCGCAGAGGAGCCTGCAAAGGATACTCCCGCAGAGGAGCCTGCAAAGGATACTCCCGCAGAGGAGCCTGTAAAGGAATCTCCTGTGGCAGATAAAACAACAGAAGACACTCCTGCGCAAGAAGGGGCTGTAGAAAACTCCACAGACGAGAAAATCATCGAGGACTCGACAAATGAAGCATCTGCGGCTGATCTCGCAGGGCTGACAGCCATGTTCGGTGCTCCCGTATCACTGGAGCTTTATGCAAATAAGAGTTACCCCATTTATGTTTATGGCTACTTCGTAAATGGCAAAGACAAGAATGATGAGGATAATATTCTTTCCGGGAAAGACGGTCTTTTTGGTAAAGACATTAAAATTCAAAAAGATAACAAGAAGGTACAGACTGTTAAATGGAATGATTATTCTATTATAGGCAAGCCCAAAAGTGATTACATTACCTTTGGCAAAATCGAAAATGGTACAACTGTGAAACCTGCTAAAGATGCTGAAAAAGAATCCATCTCCGCCGATGTTTTAGAAGCAATGCTGACTGCTTCCTTAGGCGATAGCACTGATATGCAGAATCAGTATTTCAGCTGGAAGGATGTTGCGATTGATGATTGGGATTTGCATATTGCCCGTGATGCAACCAACTATTCTGATGAGGATGGCAAGTACACTTGGCACATGGATGGTAAAATCCACACATACAAAATCAAGTATATGGCGGATAGCACTGATGTTTCCAAAGAGGCTCACGTTGACAAAAACACCTACTACTGCGGCACATACACTATCGACACTTACAAACCGAACGCCCCCAAAGGGAAAGTCTTTGCAGGTTGGACAGTAAACGACGACACAAATAGTGGCAAATATTATCAGGGCGGCGATACAATCACTCTGAAAGACCACGATACAGATAATACCGGGAAAATCACTCTGAAAGCACAGTGGGAAGACCAAAAATACCCCGTGTATGTTTATGGCCTCTTTAAATACAAAAATACGACCTTTGATAAGAACTCCAGCCTCTATATCAACGGCAGTACCGATTCTATCAACTTGAATAACGACAGCTTCATCACTTTTGGTGCATTAAATGATGCAACAACCTTTGACCCTGCCCCCTACAAAGATCAAGGTGTAATTTCCAAGGAAACAATCCCCACCGCTGAAATCGAAGCGCGGATAGAAAAGGGGGATGTGGAACTTAGCGACTCTACGGGCAGTGCAAAGACAAATGGTCTGCTTACAGAATCCACCAAGATTTCTCCACTTGTCAGCAAATGGTATGGCTTAAAATCTTGCCCCGGCGCTACAGACTATGTTGAGGGGGATGACGCCACTTGGCATCTGGATGGCGAAATCAATCTCTACAAAGTAACTTATGCAAAAGGCAACATCCCTGACGGTGAAGATTTTACGCTTCCCAAAGAAGAAACCTACTTCTTAGGTGACTACACTGTTCGGAAGATGGAAACCTCCTCTCAGAATTATAAATTCTTGGGTTGGGTGTATGAGAACGAACTCCTCAAAGAAGGGTCCACAATTAAGGCCCCCAACAAAGATATCACCTTGACCGCAAAATGGGAAAAGAAACCCGTGGTTTATAAAGTTAACTATGATTGGGGTACTTTCGCTCCTTCCGACCAAACTTGTCCTACTAACGGAAATTCTTATGAGACCGAAGCTGCAGTTCCTATGGATACTACATTCAACAGCAATTCTACCTCCAATGCAAATAACGGAGAACAAAAAGGTCTTTGGACTTTCAGCGGTTGGACGAAAGATGCAACTATCCAAACCAATTACGGCGATGATGTAATAACTAAAACCATCACCTACAAAGGTACTTGGACATTCGAGGCGAAGCCTATTACAACAACCTATAAGGTTGTATACAAATGGGATGGTGGCGACGGTGTTCCCGAAGGTGTTACCCTTCCTACAGACAGCACCTCCTATGACTCCGAAACCGCAGCCAAAAATGCGGTGGATAAGAACTTTACAAGTGCATCCACTTCCAACGCAAAAAAAGGCGATAAAGAAGGTCTTTGGAAATTCTCCGGTTGGACACCTTCCGATCCTGTAGATTCTACTACGGAAGAACACACAAAAGTTATCACCTTCACAGGTACTTGGACATTCGCAGAAAAGGTTGTCAAGGTTACCTACGATTGGGGTACTCCCGCTCCTTCCGACAAAACTTGTCCTACAGGTGGAACTTACAACACCGAAGAAGCCGCTAAAGCAGATATGGATAAGATCTTTACAAATACATCCACTTCCAACGCTCCTAACGGCAGTATTGCAGGTTCTTGGAAATTCTCCGGTTGGACTGAAACAAAAACTACTTCCGATGATGGAAACACTATTCTCATCGCTCTGACCGGTACTTGGAAATTCACACCATCCGAAACCAAGACCATCACAAGTGTTCTGAACACTCTGGTTTGGAAAGACTTCAAATCGCAGCACGGCTACAGCACAGAAGGAACCTTCACTGCAATCGCAAAGGTTATGCCTGTTCATCCAGAAATAAATTCCTACGCGGCTGAAGTAGATGAATCTAGCGACAACAACACAAATACTCCGGGTACAGACAATGCAAAAACCTTCACCGGTACGGTTACTCTGAAAACAGGCGAAACAAAAGCCTTCGACTTCTCCGCAAAAGACAAAATGGCTGATGTATTAACACCTAACACACGCTACACAGTCAGGGTCTCCGAGGATAAAGGCGACCTTTCCAAAGTAACCTATGACACCACAAAATACATCCTCGGATTTGAAACAGATGGGAATGCTGTAGTGGACTATATCTGGATTGCAAAAGAGAAGGATAGTGAGAATGATCATCCTGAACTAGAACCCGTAGAAGGCACAACAATCACATTCCACAATATTTACACCTACAAGCGTCACCATTCCTCCAGCGACGGTGGTAATGGCGGCGGCAAAAAAGAGGAAAAACCTACCGTAGAAATCAAGGATGATGATGCACTGGGTCTGAATAACACAGACCACTTCGCATACATCGTTGGCTACGGCAATGGCGAGGTAAGACCTCAGAACTCCATCACCCGTGCAGAGGTTGCGGCTATCTTCTTCCGCCTGCTTGAGGATGACGTTCGTGATGCAAACTACACTCGTCAGAATAAATTCACAGATGTAAGCAACGATGCTTGGTACTGCAGTGCAGTATCCACACTGAGCGCGATGGGTATCATTTCTGGTTATCCCGATGCTACCTTCCGCCCCAACGCATCCATCACTCGTGCCGAATTCGCTGCAATCGCAACTCGTTTCGATGTAAACGGCGATAAAACACCCGCAAGCTTCAACGATATCGCAGGCCACTGGGCAAAGGACGAAATCGCTGTAGCAGCCAATAACGGCTGGGTAAACGGCTATGAAGACGGTTCCTTCCGTCCTCAGAACAAAATCACTCGTGCCGAAACAATGTCTCTGGTAAACCGCGTGCTCAACCGCAAACCTGAGACAGCCGAGGATCTCCTGGAAAACATGACAAAATGGACAGATAATGCCGATACCAACGCTTGGTACTATCTGGCAGTACAGGAAGCAACCAACAGCCACTATTATGAATACAAAGAAAATTCTCAGTATGAAAAGTGGACAGAATTGCGTGAAACTCGTGACTGGTCCGAGCTTGATAAATAAATCATAAGCGCTTACAACTCGGAAGGGTTGCTCCCTTCCGCTCCTCTTTCAGACCTCCGGTTTTAAGCCAAGAAAAACCGGAGGTTTTTCTTTTGCTTTTCTGCAATCAAAAAGGACGAAACCCCGTTTCCGGAATTTCGTCCTTTTCTATTCCTTTTTTATCCTGCGATTGCACAGATCCTTACAATTTTGCCCTTAGAATCCTTCGTCAATGCAACCGTGCAGTCATCCCTTGCATCCGAGCAGGCATCCAGAAAGTCCTGCAGTCCATACAAATCCTCATCATATCTGAGGTTTCTCTTATAATCATCCGCATCCGCCGCCGCAGAAAGCTTATACACAAACTCTGCACGGGTGCTGATTTCAAATGTCTTTTTGCTGCCGTTTACCCTTACCTCGATTTCATCTGCTCTTCTGTCAACAGATACCAACTCGCCGCGTGCATCCTCCCAGAACGCCGTAATCGTTTTTACCTCACCACTGCCGTTATAGCCCAGCTCCACATAAATCTGGGAATCGCCATAGGCATAGTCCAACTCGCTGTTCAGCTTCGTCAGACTGATGCTTTCGCCGCCCAATTTCACTGTTACACTGCTTGCCAAATCCATCTTGATATTCAGCCCTGCCGCCGTAACGGTAATGGTTCTCTTATCCTCAACCAAGTCTCTGAGATAGCCTTCCTTCGCGTCCGCCATCTCCGCGGTAATTTCGCAAACATCACCATTCTTATCGAACCCCAACGTAACATTGAAGCTGTAATCCTTATAGCTGTCAATCAAATCGGAAACATCCCTGTTCTTGCCATTGATGGTTACATCCACATCATCCGCCAAACCATAGGTATAGTCCTTTTCCTTCGCTACAATCGTAAGCTCTCTCTTGCTGATTTTACTCAGCTTGCCCTTGTTATTACTGCTGAATTTCGATACCGCAAGAAGCTCCGTTACCTCGTCATCCCTGTTGGTGTCCACCGAAACGGTGTACGCCTTGCCATCGCGATAGCTTTCCCGCAGGGCAGAAACACTGCTCTTTTTACCGTCAATCCGCACTGTCACATCATCACTCAGGTTATACTGATATGTCTTACTTCCTGCCGTAAATTCAATGCGTTTGCTGTTGAGGAAGGTCAGCGTGCCGTTGTAATCATCCTCCATAGAGGTAATCTTAATCTCCGAAACCCTGTTATTCTTATCCAGCTTCAGGGAAACCACAAAATTGCTGTCATCATAATTCCGTTGGAATTTGCTGAACTTCATCGTATTGCCGTTATAGGTAACCTCCACATCGCTTGCCAGAGTGTAGGTATATTCCTTCTTGCCGGATTTGATGGTAATCTCGTCATCCTCCACATCCGTCACAGTGCCGTCAGTGGGGTTGTTTGCATTCACCACCGCTACAACCTTCAGCACATATTCATCCTTATCCAGAGTCAGTGTTACGTCATAGGAGGTATCCTCCAAGGCTCTGGAAAGCTTGCTGACGGTCGATTTCTTCCCATCCAGTCTGATTTCCACATCATCATCCAGATAGAATTTCTTTTCGGTCGAGCCATCCTTGACCGTAATCTTGGAATCGGTGATATCCTTCAGCTCATATTTCTTTTCAGTTGTCTGCTTGATGCCGTTCTTGGAATATGTCACCGTGATACTGCTCATATACTGCCCTTCGTAGGTCACCTTCACAGTATCCCCTGTTTTGATATCCGAAAGAGCAATCGTCTGTCCGTTATATTTCGCCGTTACCTTTCCCTTCACCCCAAACAGGCTCAGAGAGGAACCGCTTGCCGTCATCGTCAGGAAAATATCCCCATTCTGCATCGTCTTGCAGTCGGTCACTGTCCCTGTTGCAGTTTTCCGGTTGGTTTCCGTTCCCTTATTTTCCACCAGCTTATTATAGGATTTTACGGAAAGCACCGCCATCTCCGCACGGGTGATGTTCTTCTTGGGATTGAATTTATTATCCGAATCCCCCACCATCAAATTCACTCTGTACAGCAGCTCCAGATAGGGCACTGCCGTTGCGGAAATCGCATCCTTATCGGCATAGCCCAGTGTTGCGCCGGATTTCACGTCATACCCCTTTACGGTATCCATCGCCTTCCCGAAAATCACGCCGACATCCTCGCGGTTTGCCGCCTTTGTGCCGCCCTGCAGCTTATTCAGCTCCGCCGTTGTCAGAATACTGTTTTCCAAGCCGTATGCCG
>OLPW01002659.1_pt1 | contig 15389 bp, 15 predicted proteins | sample 1672161 | NCBI WGS metagenome assembly OLPW01 (sample SAMEA3136654, study PRJEB25190) | human gut metagenome
TCTCCCACAAATTATGACGCACATCTTGCAGAAAGCCTTTTTCAAACATGTGCTAAGATTGCAGAATTCCGGCAGCGCGAAGATTTGCCAGAAGTGTATTTAGCTGTGTCACAGCATCCTCTGTACCAGTAGCATCTGCTACTGCCGCTGCCGGAGTTGGCGCTGGGCCAGTAGGACCAATCGGGCCGTCTGCTCCGACAGGACCGGTTGGGCCTGTCGCTCCGGCTGGACCGGTTGGGCCTGTTGCTCCGGCTGGACCGGTTGAGCCTGTCGCTCCGGCTGGGCCGGTTGGGCCGGTTGAGCCTGTCGCTCCGGCGGGGCCGGTTGGGCCGGTTGAGCCTGTCGCTCCGGTGGGGCCGGTTGGGCCGGTTGAGCCTGTCGCTCCGGCTGGGCCGGCTTCTCCGGCAGGCCCCATAACGCCTGGCATACCAGGCTCTCCCTGCGGGCCCATAGGACCTGCAGGGCCTACTGCTCCCTGGCATCCTCTTGGTCCCATAGGACCAGTCACACCGGGACACCCTCTTGGACCAATAGGTCCCATAGGACCGGTTGCACCACGAGGCCCTGTGGCTCCCTGTCCCGAACAACTGCAATCGCAGCCGCAGCGATTATTGTTTCCAAAACAGGATGTACAGGTGATATCACCAGAAGCTTCCTTTTCAGAAGAATTTTTCTGATTATGACGATCAAAAAACATACACATTCTCCCATAACAGCTTAGATATTCACTATCAATATATGAAATACTAACAATACAGGTGAATTTTCCCTCTCACTCCATACCCCAAACATCCCAGAAATACTTCTCATTTCCAATAACTGCCTGATGCAGAGGCTTCAATACTCTTGCCTTTTTATGAAATTCAAACGCCTCCCTGTGCCTTCCCGCTTTATCCAGACATACACACATCTGTATCGCAGGTATAAAATCATGACTGTCTGCAATATAAAAACCGCCGTTTTTCTTTTTCCGTGGCGCAAGAAGAGCCTGCTGATACCAGTATGCTGCCGTCACATACTCCCTTTTTTCCATAAACAATCTTCCTATCTCACAACAGATCTCCGCTCTCGGAACATCCATCGTAAAGCTGTAAAAAAGTATATCAAAAGCAGCTGCATTCTCTCCCATTGCCTGATAACAGCAGGAAAGAACCAGACAGCTGTTCAGTTTATCCTCTATCCAGCCATCTGGTTCTTCCAGAAATTTTTTTAAAATTAAAATTGCATACTCATATTGCTTATGATAAAAAAGCTCCCGCCCATAATAAAAGAAATGTCTCGGTTCCATTTTTTCACCGGCATCAATCATCTGCTCATATATATGCAGATTGCGAAAAGACTCTCCAGCCTTTATTTTTCGATGCTCAATCACCACATCCGAATATAAAATATTCCCCGCAGGAACAACCGTTTCGTGGACGCGCCCCTGCCATCTGAAATTCCGGGAAGTCTTCATAATACGCTCTCTGTAATAAGAAAACGTAACATGCTCCCATTCATCAAATCCCACTGCATAATCCATCATAACCACATCCGTATCTGAATCCATGCTCTCTTTCAACCTGAGCAGCTTCTCTTGATTTTCCGGCGTAATGACGTCATCTGCATCCAGCCACATCCAATAATCCGTATCTGCTTTTTCCGTAATAAAATTGCGGGCAGCAGAGAAATCATCTTTCCACAAAAAATCATAAACCTCATCGGTAAACTCCCTGGCAATCTCCTTCGTTTTATCCACCGATCCGGTATCGCAAATATAGATTTTGTCCACAAGCTTGCTCATCGGCGTGAGGATTCTGCGAAGTACCGCCTCCTCATTTTTTACGATCATACACAGGCCAATTGATATCATTCCAAATATCCTTTTTTCAATAGCCTATGCAGGACAAATTACTTCTATTCCCATTTGCCGCTTCCGGATATCCGCATTTTTTCCAGCAATAACGCTTTCCTTACGGATTACCTGTCATTTGTGTCAGTGACAAAGTCTCCAAAATCTGGGAAAATAAAAATACAAAACATTCCACATAGAAAAGAGGTGCTGAATATGAGAAAAAAAATATGGAAAATACTACCTCTTGTGACCGGACTTGTGCTTCTGACTGCCAGTAGCGCTCTCACCGTTCATGGAGAAAGTGACAACACCATTGACGTAACCCTGTTCAAGCTTAACCTTCCGGATGACTGGAGCTATGATCCGAATGATATCAGCGATTATGAATACACCTGCTCCGTCAGCGTATTCGAAGGTGCTGACAAGGACAACTCACAAAATGATTTCACCATTAAAGCAAATGAAGAATCAAGCTACTCTTTCCGCAAATATCTGCAGACCTCCGATATCGATCTTCATGACTATGCAGACGGCACTATTGAAAAAACAACCATTGGCGATGTGGATTATATACGAACCACAGACAATTTTGACAGAATTTACTACATTTATCGTCACGAGCCATCCGGTGTGACCTACAAAGTTATCATTTCCGGAGAAGAAAATGATTCTGTCAGAAACGTTTTTAACAATCTGGAACTGAAATTAGAGGACACCGGCAATGTAGAAGCACCTTACCCATGGGATGGAACTCCATTCACACCGGCTCCGCAGAGTATAGCTGTTGGAGATTATACCGTCACTCCGGAGTATATTCCATTTAGTGTTTCCCAGAACGGATTTGAGATCATGCGTCACCAGTTTGCAATATCTGGAGACCGGATGTATCATCAGCTGAATAATACTCTGGAAACTTACGAATATACTGGAAGCACCCTGAATCTTCTTTCTTCTGATACAATGGACGAGCAGGGAATGGATCTTTTTACAGACACGGACGGAAAACTTTATATTTCCCGTAACGGTGGAAAAGGAATCGTTATGAAAGACGGGCAGACCATATTGGAGACCGGCACAAGCGGTTACCTGTCTGTACACCCATCCGGTGCCTGGGGCATTACCAGCTACCTTGGCTATGATACGGAAAAAGTAACCTTCCAGGACGGCAGCGTGCTTACAGAGCCCTGGATCTTAACCTCCATGAATGATGACGAGGCACGAACCGGTATTTTTAAATTTGTCAGCCTGGTTGAGATCAGCAATGATCATATTATGGTATACGGACGTCTTGCAGGAGATGACACCCCATCGAAAATAGCAGTTTATGATCTGGAGGGCAACCAGCAGCTGCTTCTTGGCGGTGACCAGCACGAGGATCCTGCTTATTTCGGAAGTCTCACGGGAATAGCTGAGACAGCGAATGGCTATATTGCAGCAGATGGAAATATGCGAGAATTCTACTTCTGGTCAAAGGACGGAACTCTCCTCGCCGAAGTAGACTGCTACGATATGTTTGGAACCAGATACCCCTGGATTGAAGATATGAAAGTTGCAGAGGATGGTTCTGTGATGGTTCTTATGACACAGGACCGTGACGACGACTCTGCAAGCGAATTAATGGTATTCCGACTTACAGGTTTCTGATACATTCCCCTCACGAAAGGGCAGGTTGTGGAGAACATCCACACCTGCCCTTTTAAGTATCGTAACTTGTATATGATTTTTAACCGTGTCACAACAAAATGCCGCTTGTCCATGCAGCAATTAATGAGCTGCACAGACAAACGGCAAGCACTTCTTCTGTAAAGAAATTTATTCAATTTTGAAAAGATCTATCATGCTCTTCACAGGGTCAAAAAATCCATCAACAACTGATTTTCAATGTATACGCATACTGTTTCTGGATATTTTCCGGGATCTTTACTGACAGATTTTCTCCCTTCTGCTCCCAGGATAATTCACCAGCTTCTCCCAGTAATGTAACAGTTGCTCCCGAAGGGATCTCCAGATCCTTGATTACTACAGAAGCGTCAAGCTCTTCATCCAGGATCACGGCATACAACTGATTTCCTTTCTTTGTGAAACGAACCTGCTGTCCCTTCTCAGTTTCTGCTTCCTGTTTTTCCCAGTAGGTTGTTTCGTAAATAGCCTCTCCATTAATCTTCAGCCATTTTCCAGTTTCCAGCAGAGGCTTTTTCTGTTCCTCCTGAATGCTTCCGTCAGCTCTCGGACCTACATTAAGAAGTAAGTTACCATTTTTGCTCACTGCATCAACCAGCATATAAATAATCTCTTTGGCTTTCAGCATATACTTAGGATCTTCGTTCTGATTGTATCCAAAAGACATTCCCATTCCACGGGTCAGCTCCCATTTTTTCTTCTGAAGCTTCATCTCATTTGCATACTCCGGAGAAGTATAATCACAGAATCCCTCTGGAACTAAAATACCACTTATTCCACCCTCAGCCAGCTGTTTATTCAGTTTTTCAACCAGGCGCTTCTTCTCTTCATCAGAATGTACGCTATACTGACGCCAACGGTCATTAATTACACCCTCGGGAACTGTATTATAATAATCCGCATACAACTCATTCAAATCACACTGTGCCGGAAATCCAATATCATTCCAGAGAATAGACGGTTTATATTTATGGATAAGTTCTTCTGTCTGATTCCAGGAATACTCAGCATATTCATCTGTTACCACATGGTGATTTACCCAGTTTTCCATACCATCAATTGGGTAATCCTTAAATGTCCAGTCGAAAATACCGGAATAATACAGGCCCATCTTCATGCCTCTTGCACGTACTGCATCTGTAATTTCTCCAACCAGATCACGTTTTGACTGATACTCTGGCATCTTGGGGTTTTTATATTCACTTGGCCACAGACAATATCCATCATGATGTTTGGTAACAAGTACTACATACTTTGCACCTGCTTCTTTAAAGAAGTCAGCCCATTCATCTGCACTCATTGTCTTATTTGCTTCTTCAAATTTTCCCTGGAAATCAAAATAATTATAATTTTCGCCATATACTTCTTTATGATGAAGATTTGTAGGTGTTCCCTCAATTCTTGATGTATTCAGATACCACTCCGCATAGGGTGAATTTCTCATAGAATTTCCAAATCCATCATCGGACTCTGACAGCTCTGCCAGATTTTTTCCTTCTACTGGTGCCCATGCGGGAACAGAAAAAAGTGACCAGTGAATAAATATACCAAATTTTGCGTCATTATACCACTGTGGTACCTCGTGTTTAGAAATAGATTCAGCAGTTGGTTCAAACTTCATAATAAATACCTTCCTTTCTTCTCAGTTTTCGTTCGATATATTAATCCTTTTTACGTCTCGCAATAATTGTTGCGATCAGGATCAATGCTGAAATAATCATCTGCCAGAAAGAATTAACACCATTTATGGTAAGACCATTGGAAATAATGGTAAGAAGAAGTGCTCCCATAACGCTTCCTGCAATACTTCCCTCTCCTCCTGACATTGCAGTTCCTCCAAGCACAACTGCAGTTAACGTATCCATCATCATATTTGACGCCAGATTCGGCTGACCTGTTGCCAGCCGGCTGGTCAGGATCATTCCGGCAAAGCTTGCGCATAAGCTGCAGAATACAAAATACAGAAGCTTGTATTTAATAACAGAAATTCCTGCCAGCTTCGCTACATCAGCATTTCCTCCAATAGCAAGTGCATATCTTCCGATCAAGGTTTTTGATAATACAATACCGCAGATAATTACCAGTATCACCATAAAAACGACCTGGGCCGGTATACCGAAGATAAAGCCACGTCCTAAGAATTCAAATTCCTGAGGCAAATTGTATATAGCTGTTCCTCCAGTGATCAGGCTTGCACTTCCATTTGCCAGATTCATAGTTGCCAGTGTAACGATCATAGATGGTAAATTGAATTTTGTAGTCAATATTCCATTAAATAATCCCAATAAGGCTCCAAGTAAAAGACCAATAAGAATTGCCACCGGAATGGAAACACCTGTTGTCAGCAATTTTGATACAACCATACCGGTTAAACAGGCAACCCCGCCGATTGAAAGATCCAGCTCACCTGAAATCATAACAAAGGTAACTCCCATTGCCACGATGATCATAACAGCGGACTGCCTTACAATATTCATCAAATTGGCTGCTGCAATAAAAGTGCTATTCAAGCATGTAAAAATAATACATAATACTGCAATCACACCCAATAAGCCAATCTGATTTAAAATTCCCTTTGACTTTATCATGAGTTTTTTGTCATTCATTGTGAACCTTCCTTCCTGTCGCGTACTCCATAACTCGTTCTTCCGTATATTCTTCCTTTAATAATTGTCCGGTCACTCTGCCTTCATACATTATTAAAAGCCGGTCACTCATACCCATTACTTCTGGAAGCTCTGACGAGATCAGAACAATTGCCATTCCCTGCGCAGTAAGCTCATTGATCAGCTTATAGATCTCAGCTTTTGCACCTACATCAATTCCTCTGGTCGGTTCATCAAGAATTAAAATTTTAGGATTTGTGGATAACCACTTTCCGAGAACTATCTTCTGTTGATTTCCTCCAGATAGATTCTTTGCCTTCTGCAGCCCGCCTGTGGTCTTTACTTTTAGCTTTTGAATATATTTCTCCGACATTTTTGTCAAAAAATTATCATCAATAATTCCAGCTTTTCTATGCTTATGTACTGTTGGCAAACTCAGATTTCTAACTAAAGTATCCTCCAGAATCAAGCCTTCCTGCTTTCTGTCTTCTGTTACCCATGCCATTCCCAATTTTATAGCATCACGACTACTTTTTATCTGTACTTTTTCCCCCTGAACAAAAATTTCTCCGCTTCCAATTGGCATTTCTCCAAATATCATTCGAACAAGCTCTGTTCTTCCAGCTCCAACCAGGCCAGCAATCCCTAATACTTCGCCTTCTTCTACTTTAAGCGACACGTGCTGGGGGATATATGCATTGTTCAGCATTCCCTCTTTTACTCCGGAAATATCTTTCAATTCCAGACACACATCGCCATGACACTTTCGTTCCCTCTGGTAAAAATCCGAATATTCTCTTCCCACCATCAAACGGATTACTTCTTTTTCATTTGTTTCTTCTGTGTTCAGTTCCGCAACTTTTTCTCCATCTTTCAGAACTATGATCTTATCAGCAAGTTCAAAGACCTCTTCCAAACGATGGGATATAAAAATAAAGGATACGCCCTGCTCTTTCAATTTTTTTATAATTGTAAAAAACTTACGGATTTCGGCCTGAGACAAAGATGAAGTAGGCTCGTCCAGAATAATGATCCTGGCATTGTGATTGATTGCCCGTGCTATCTCAAGGAGCTGTCTGCCTGCAATTTCAATCTCTGCAACCTTTGTCTCTGGTTGTGCATTTAATCCAACCATTTCCAGCAATTCCAGGCTTCTCTTCCGCATTTCTTTTTTATTTACAAAACCGCGTCTGGAGCTTTCTTCTCCAATAAAAATATTTTCTTCTACATTCATTAATGGAAGAATCTGCAGCTCCTGATGAACCATTTTAATTCCAATTTCTTTTGCCTGCTGAATGGTAAAACTGCTATATTCTTTATCACCGTAAGAAATAGTGCCTTCATCAGGTTTAAGACTTCCAGATATAATATTGCAAAGAGTGCTCTTGCCGGCACCATTTTCACCGGCAAGAGCATATACCTTACCAGCTTCGATAGAAAAGCTGATATGATGTATTACTCGCACATTTCCGAAAGATTTTGCAATATTGTCCAATCTGATAATTGTTTTGTCCATATACCTCAAACCTTTCTTTCACGTAAGTATTATTTGTACTCTTCTAATTCGTCTTTCTTCGCCTGATCATCTGTCAGATATTCCTCAACGTTGTCTGCTGTTACAAGGATTCCAGGTACTACTACATCACCAGTCTTTTTTCCATCAATTGCGGAGAGGGCAGCATTCATAGCTTCTTCTCCGATTGAATAGGAATCCTGCGCAACAGTTGCCTTATAATAGCGGCCATCCTTCAGTGCGTTTAACTGACCTTCTTCGTTATCGATTCCAACTAAAGCAATATCCTCTCTGCCTGCAGAGCTTACAGAAGCAAGTGCTCCAAGTGCAACACCAGCGTTACTGCCATAGATAATATCCAGAGTGCCTTCCGGGTTTGCGATCAGAAGGTTATCTGTTAATTTCTGACCACCTTCAGCTGTACACTCTTCTACCGTCTCTTCTTTAATTGTTACATCCGGATACTCTTTCAAAGCTTCAATGAAGCCTTCATTTCTCTGATTCATTGTTTCCAGAGCCGGATAACTAAGTACAATTACATTACCTTTTACTTCTCCATATTTTTCTTTCAGCATATCAGCAGCATATTCGCCGGCAGTTTTACCCATATCTTTATTTCCACTTCCAACGCGGGCATAAACTTCTGCACCTTCAATGAAAGAGTCATAGTTAATTACAGGTATTCCAGCTTCATTTGCTTCTTTAATTGACGGTATCAGTGCCTGTGTGTCTACAGGTCCTACAATAATTGCATCATATTTCTGCAAAATTGCCTGACTCATAAGATCAGCTTCTTTGCTTACATCCAGAGCAGCATCAAACATATCAACCTGTACACCGTTTTCTTCTCCCACTTTCTTGATTTCTGCACCAATGTATACAAAGAAATCAAACTGATTAGCAGCCGAAATATAAGCTACCTTTTTTGCACTTTCTTCTGCATGAACAACTGCTGTATTCATTCCTAATGCTCCTGCCGCCATAGATACGCTCAATACGATAGATGTAATTTTTTTCATTTCTTTTCCTCCTAAACATTTTTCTTAAGTTTATATGCTACACAATACTGTTTTACTTTTACCCCAATATGTAAATTCTACCCTCCTTTTCAATACATGTATTTTATTTTTCCTTGTCACGACATTACTTGATATGACAAGTTAGTTTTTTAAAAATGGCATAACTCCTATTATGCCATCTTTGTCCTAGAATGATTTCCTGCGTTGCAGGTCGTACTTGATAATTCTTCTTTGCTGTATCATGGAAGAAGTTCCACTCATACGCTTCAATAATAATTTCACAGCTTCTTTTCCATATTTGAAAAAGTGCTGTTCGAATGTGGTAAGACCAATTGTCGGAAAGCTGCTCCAGTTGTAGTTTCCGTAACTGATCAATTTCAGATCATCTGGTATATCCTTTCTCAGTTCACTGGCAGCCTTATATGCTGCAAATGCAACAGTATCATTCATTACGATCAGAACATCCAGATAGTCATTTTTCTGCAGATATTCCTTTATATCTGTAACGATGTCATATTTTGTTACACTTTCATGAAATTCAGATTCTGTATTTCTAAGTAAAAGCTGTCCCTCACGGATAGGAATTCTTGAATCCTCCAAGGCTTTCTTTATACCATTCTTCCTGGCAGAGCATGTAGAAAAGTCCTGATTCCAGGATGAATAGAATCCCACATTCTTCATTCCACTCATGATTGCAAGTTGAGTAACACGATATGCACTCTCAAAATCCTCACCTGTAACAATATCAAATTCATTATCCTTCGGTTCTGCATCAAGAAAAACAATAGGAACCTCAAGTTTCTTTAATTCATCTACGATCATTGAATCTCCGTAATAAAAGCTGTATATGATTCCATTTGGTCGTATTGTCTTTATGCTTTGCAGGAATTTCTCAATATCCGCTTCATTTCTTGGTTCCATCAGTGTTACCAGCGTGTACTGTGTTTCCCTGAGAGATTTCTGTATGCCAGATAGCATGTCAGAAACAATTCCAGCAGCGAACAGTTCCGGATAATTAGGTAATATAAGTAAAACCTTATCTACGTCTGCGGATGCCTCGACTGTTTTTGGCTTTACAAAAGTGCCTATACCTTGCTGTCTGTACAGCACTCCAGTAGTAACCAGCTCATCCAAAGCCTTACGTACTGTAATTCTACTGCTGGCAAAAGCCCGGCACAATTCATTCTCACTAGGGATCTTATCATTCTCCTTATAAATTCCCTGGCTGATCTGTTCTTCAATTTTATTTTTAATTATTTCATATTTTGAAATATTCTCTGACATTTTCTAACCCCGGCTTGGTTATAATTACTTGTTATTACAAGTTTAATTATACACTACATTTTGAAAAAGTCAATTATAAAATGTGAACTTTTTCTGGAAATTCACATTTTCAAAAACTTACATGTGAACTTCCAGAAATTTTACAACTAAATCCAGCTTATATCCATTCATCAGCATTCTGAATCAAGTCAATGATTTCATCCAACGGACATTTGCTTTCCACATATGCATCATACAACGCCTGTTCCTCTATTTTCACCCTTCACATACTTCTCAATCAAGCACTGGTGTTCCTTACTTTTTTTATCATAATTGATTCCAACAAGAAGAATATCGCCTGTGTAATTCAGTATCGAAGAAGGATACTTTTTAGTCTTAATTTGTGTTAATGCAGTCTGCGCATTCTGGTTCCACTTCAATTCCACAAGCAATGCCGGATAATCATTTTTGTACTCTGGCTTTGGGATAAATACAAAGTCAGCAAATCCCCGTCCTGTAGAAAATTCACGGATTGGCTTAAAATAGTATTGCATTGCGCTTAAGTAGGCAATTGTAAGCACACTGCTCAAGGAATTCTCATTATTATACTGAATTACTGACACATGCTCGTTATGGATTTTTTCAATCTCTTCTGCAACCGCCACACCATCCATATCCAATGTAGCATCCAGCAGATTTTCCGAATTCAGCTGCAATATCAGCATTTCATTCCACTTTTTACTCTCAACAGCAGTCGTCAACTCCTGCCGTATCTCCTCATTTGGTACAAAAGCAGTCTTCCTGATCTCATTATAACCAAGGTATCCTAAATGGATCATATAAGTCAATACATCATCTTTACTTTTAATATCTTCCGTATCATTTTGAAAATGTTGATTGTCAAGTAAAATTGACCCACTTTTACGTTTAATTTTGACCCACCTGAATTCAGAAATCACCTGATTTTCAAGTGGGTCATTTCTGTATGTAAATCTGATTTTTTACACTGTGAATTGACCCGTCAAGCGCATCAGCTGAACGGAAGTTCAGCATCCGGATCCATTACCGGATCACTCCATTCAGTATTTATGATTATGCTGTCTGAAACAGTATCATAATCCCCGCGAAGCTCCCTTAATTCTTGTTCTCGTTCTTCTTCTGAAAGACTCATCCACCATTCATACATTTCATCCTGGAAACGCATTGCGCTGACAAAGTCCATTGGGCATCCGTTTTCGCTATAAATATAGTCTCCGTTATCATAGGGGCTTCGTCCACTGGCTACCCATTTTTCTAATTCACGTAACTCATCTTTCGACATGGTTATTTCTTTTTTGTATTGTTTTAACTGTTCCTGCAGGAATTCTCTGTGCTCCGCAGGCACATTTTTTCTAAATCTCATATCTGCCTCCTAATTAATGAGCACCTGATATCCGTCAGTCTGCATTGAACTTTTATTGATCAGTATTCTTTTGCCGATTGGATCCAGCAATACATACTTACTGAGTTCCAGTAACCGGTCACTGATCAGGGAATGTACCATGTTCTCCATGGCTTTTATACGGTCATTTCGATTTATAGCTCCTTCAGATCGATCAGATGTTTCGATTTTATTTTCACAGAGCATCTCTAAATTTAAAAATATATCATCTTCCTTACGGCTGTCTGATTCAAAACGGTCAGTATCATAGTTATATCCAAGACTCTTGTCTGCTTTCATCCTTTTCATAACACAAGTTGGATTTTTGATCTCATAACAGCTCCGCATTAGGTCATAGGCGGCTGTTTTTCCCTCTGTATTGTAAACTTCTATGATCTGCGGATATTTATCCGGTGTGATTTTTATACTCATTTCTATGCCTTCCTTTTTTAATACTCAGTTTTTGGACCTTTGACACGATAGCTGTCACCCGTTATACTTATGACATGGCAATGATGGACCAGGCGGTCAAGGATCGCTGCAGCGGCCAGCTTGCCGGTGAATAGTTCATCCCATCTGCCCATGGGCAGGTTTGTGGTGATAATGAGGGAGCTTTTTTCATATCTTTGGCGAATGATCTGAAAGAAAAGGCTCTCTCTTTCTTTATCCATTTTTAAATATGACAGTTCATCGATGATCAAAAGCGGAATCTTACTGATCTGTTTCAGAGTTTCTTTCAGATATCCTTTCTGCATATCCTCATACAGCTGATCGACCAGTTCTTTTGCATTCACAAAGAGAACCTTATATCCGGCTTCACATGCATTCCGGCCAATCCCGGTGGCGATCATACTTTTACCGACTCCCGGCGGCCCAATGATTATGATATTTTCATGGTTATCCATAAATTCAAGTCTGCCCAAAGATTGAATTTTATCCGCATCCAGGTTTGGATTGAAGCGGTAATCAATGTCAGACAGCCGTTTATCAGAGTCGAAATTAGCTGCATCTGTCAGGCGTTCAGCCTGTCGGCGTTTCTTTCCTGTTTCCTCCGCTTGTAACAGCATGATCAGGAAATCTTCATACGTCATAGACTGTTCTGAAGCTACACGTATAAGTTCCTGATATTGTTCGCGCATATCGACCAGTTTAAACTGTTTCATTCTGGCTTCTATATAAGCTGCGTTTACAGCACTTGTCTCACTAGGCATTTACCGTTCCTCCTACATTCTGTTCATAGTAATCCAGATCCCGCAAAAGTTTTGAATCATCGTCACGGTATTCTCCGGTTTTACACAGAACTTCCGGTCTCTGTTCAGATATCTCAGGAAGAGACAGCCGGCCTGCATTGTAAGCTTTGAGCAGTTCTTTAAATGACAGGATGTCCATAGAATCATGCTGTATTGCATATCCAATAAAACGATTGAGGGTATCTGTATCATAAAGTTCTTCGAGCAACATGATCTTTCTTGCGTAATGTGTGGGCTGGTCAAACTTTTTCCCGGCTGCTTCCAGATAAGCCAGACCATTGCTGTATCTGGCAGTGAATTCCCTTCGTATCTGCGGAATCGATGTTGGCGCCTTTGGTGCTACATTTTTATAGTGCTCCGAATTTGTCAGGATTTCATGCTTGTTACGTGATGCTTCCAATTTCATGACATAGTTCTTTTTTCTGTCATAAAGCTCGATTCTGAACCCATAGATGATCCTGAAATACATGGTTTTGGCTGCAAAGATATCAGGAACGCTATACTTATTTCCGCCAATGCTGATATAACAGTCAGGACTGATGATCCTGCTTTCCAATTCCTTCAGTCGATAACGACGGTCTGGCAATGGCAGCAACAGATCCCGTTCTTCCTGAAGATAATGTATGTTTGGAATTCTTTTGGTCGTTGTGTGTGTTTCATTACACCAGGACTCAACGAAATCTTTTCCACGACGATTCAGATCTTCCATTGAAGCAAAGTGGTTTCCCTTTATGAATTGTTCTTCGATATAGTTGAAGGGTCTCTCGATCTTTCCTTTCTTGCGCGGCCAGTAGCAGGGACATGCATTAAGTTCTGTTCCCAGATGTCTTGCCATAAGCAGGGCATGGGGATTATAACGGATCTCCATTTCGTTCCTTGGATTATTTTCGATGACCAATGCTGTTGGATTATCGATCAAAAGCTCCAGTGTTACTCCACCAAGATCTTCAAACAGTTCCTGAATTGCTTCATAAATGGCTGCCGCATCTGCCTTTAAAGAAAAACAGACTGCTTTCTTTCTGGATGCTGAAAGTATCATTGAAAAACAGTAAACAGTTATGATCACGCCATCAACAGGAACATTATAAGGTGACCAGTCGAACTGAGCCTGATCTCCCGGAGGGCTTTCATGCCTTACAGTAGCTTTGGAACTGATGTGGTCTTTGATATCCTCTTCAATTTTTGACAGATACCGGTAAACAGGGCCAATGCTTCCTGTATAACCTCTTGCTTTCAATTCTCTAAAAATCCGTGTTCCATTGAAAAGAAACGGTTCGCATCGCCATTCGATGATCTGTTCTTTGAAACCATCAATCTTGCTCTTATAAACTGTCCGTTTATACACCGGTGCTTCTTTTTCTTCTAAAAGACTCCTGACAGTATTTCTGGACATTCCAAGTATTTTTGCAGTTGCCCGTTTTGATCTTGTCTGTTTATAAACTCGCTGAACAGCAGCCCAATCTTGCAAATCATACACCTTCTTTCAAACCTCCTCTCTTGTATTGGTGCATACAGAGAGAAGTGTATCGTTTGCTATCAGGTGGGTCAATTCTGAGTATTAAATTTTCAAGGTACAGTGTAATCAAGACCAGTTCTACTTACTCATTGCCACTGCTGTAGGTGGGTCAATTTTCCTCGTTAAAACTGGGTCAGTTTTAAGTATAAATCAACAGAAAAGCTGCCACATTCACCTTGACTTCGGCTCCGGAAAGCATCTCAATAACAGCTGTTTTCAGCCCATCATAGTTCATGTTAATCAAAGGCACAATCACATCATAGGATGCTGTTTCTGACCAGTAACTCCTGAATTCCCCCCTTAGCATTACGCTGACAACGGCTCTGGGATTATAAACCTGGTAATCCTTCAGAAGATAGCCATCGTACCATCGCTTCACTTCAGCAAAGTCCTGCTGATATTTTTCTGACAGCTTTTTCACTTCAGCTTCTGTAAAACCAATATACGGAGCCAGATTGCTTGCGCTCAGCATTGTAAACTCATCAAAATTATTTAATGCCGACTGAGTTTTTTCCTTTTTAATTGGAAGAATGCCAGTAAGATATGCAAGTTGAATATATTTAACCGCTTTATGGGGTCTGACCCCAATGCTCATTGTTTATGCTATACGAATCAAAACATCCCATTCATCAATAATAATGACAAATTTCTGTCCTGTTTGATTCTTAACTCTTGAAAGAGCATCGGACAAAGAACCGTCTTAGAGAATCAAACACTCTGGATAAATTTCACGCAGTTCATCCAGTACGCTTTTTGTAATAAACTGTACCACTTTGTTCTTATCTTCACAATTTGCCAGAAACCACTGAACATCAATGTGAATTACATCATATTTGTTAAGATACTTTTTCTGTGTTTTCCCGATTGAGAGACCGGAAAACATCTGCTCAGAATCTGCGCCCTTACTGTAATATGCTGCAAGCATATTCGCCGCATAGGATTTCCCAAATCTCCTGGGGCGACTGTTGCAAATATACGCATCTGTAGTATCCAGAACGTGATTCATATATTCGATCATACCAGTTTTATCCACATAAATTCTGGAATTCAATGCAACCTGAAAAGCACTGTTGTCCGGATTCACAAATCTTCCCATCTCGCATACGCTCCTATATAAAAAAGTTTTCACAGTATCATTATTTTCTATTAATAATGATACCATGAAAACTTTTTGGTCTCAATAATTTTATGCGTGTTTATGAATTCACTAAGTTTTGTTTATATTGATTCATAAGGTCAGGTCTTTTCCAGTACCAGTAAATTTCTATCTCCTATCAAGCGGAGTGTA
>OLPW01002663.1_pt1 | contig 15374 bp, 17 predicted proteins | sample 1672161 | NCBI WGS metagenome assembly OLPW01 (sample SAMEA3136654, study PRJEB25190) | human gut metagenome
GGGGGTATGCCCTGCTGCCTACCAGCGCTCTTCGTTCGTGAACCCTGGCTTCTTCCTATGGTGCTCATCATAGTGGCAGCGTTCGCAGATCGGTTCCAGGTTGTCCGGATCCAGGGCCAGCTCCGGATGAAGCCGCAGGTATTTCTTGTGATGTACCGTCGTAGCTTTCACTACAAGTCCCTTCCGTTTGCATCGTTCGCATTCATAGTGATTCTCTTTTAAGATCTGGACCTGCAATCTTCGCCAGACCGGCGAAGTGTAGAACTCATGCACTTTATTGTCACGGATGAGACCTCTTATCCAGTTAAGCATTTCTTCTGTCATAATTTTCTCCATGAAAAAGACGAGAGCTTTCACTCTCGCCTCTGGGGTATAATATGGGTTTACTTTTTGTGAGGAATCGAAACAGCAGGACTTGAACTCTGCTTCTCTGGCTCGTAATACCAGCGTTTTTCCCGGTAAACTATGTTTCGTCGGCGGCCAATCCGCAGGCCGCTTTTGTTGCAACCAGGTTAGGTATGCGCTTGACTTTTATCCAGTTTCAATATTACCACACTTTTTTATTATTTTTATAAAATTGCATACACTAACTCTATTTTTAATATTATAGGAAAGTTCTCCGCACTTCATATAATATTAAAAATACTATACCTTAAACGATATAGTATTTCTTACAATTTTATTCCAAAAATCCCTTATAATGTCTCATAGCAAGTTGTGACTCTAATTGTTGTATTGTCTCTAATGCAACACCTACGACAATTAAAATAGATGTTCCACCAAATGCAATATTAAGATTTGTAAATCTTCTATTTTGTGTTTGAAATGACTGAATCCTTTTGTATAAAGACAAATTATAAATTCCTAATGCAAGTACTGTAAAAACTAATACTATAACCACTATTACTAACAAGATTTGTCCCTCCACTTTCAATTCTTTTAATATCTATTTCTCATGCTATTTAATGTATCATTCATTCCAGATGAGAATGAGTTTGGATATTGGTTATTACTACTATATCCTTGTTTTGAATTTTTCTTATTTTTTTTGCCATTATTGTTATTATTTGGTAATAATGGATATATTGTTTCTGCAAGTGTTGTTAATTTTGCTTTAAATTCTTTTGGATATCCATTTAATTTTATTTCACATTCTATTAAGCCTTCAAGATATTTTGCATATACATCTTCATCGAATGGAATTTGAGCTGCTACTTTTACAGTATTTCTGTCAAATAATTCTGTCATAAATGACATTTCTGGATCATTATAATTTGACATTCCTCCTACGATATTCTTTCCAGTAACTCCTCTTACTCTTAAAATTTTATTTAATACTATTCTTATTTTGCTTTCCTCAAGTGCATTTTTTATTTTTAATTCTCTTAAAAATTCTGTTAATGGTTGAATTGTTAGTACATCCATTGATTGAACTAAATATAATTCTTGAGCTTTTGCAAAATATTCTATAGGTGTATTAAAATCACAATCTATTAATATTAATGAATGATTTTTTACTAAAGTTTCCATTATTGAATGAGAATTTTTTATTTCTTCATTTTGGCTTGGTATATTTGTGTATACTGATAGGTTGTTATTAACTTTTATTCCTTCTGCTCTTCCAGCCATTAAGTTATCTAAAGAATTAACTGCTGTTCTTCTTAAATCCTCATCATTTTTTGTATATATATAGTATGCGTTTTTATTCTGTGTAGCATCTAAAATTGCAGTGTTTATTCCCATACTTGATAATATTTGTGCAACATTGTTTACTACAAATGATGTTCCATTTTTACTTGTTCCTACAAATGCTACTACCTTTTTATCTCCTGTTAATAAGCTTTCAAATTCTCCATCTTCAAACACATTATCATATTTTTTCATATCTTGATTGCTACTGCTTGTATAAATATTTCCTTTAGCTGATTTTTGAACTGGATGACTAAATCTATCGTCTATTCTTTGACTATAATCTTCATAATTATCTTCGTCATCGTGGTTGTCATATTCTTCTTCATATTCGTCGTCATCATAATCTTCATCGTCATCATCTTCTTCATCAAAACCTGGTAAAATAGATGTATCTTCTTCTTTTTTTGCATTAACTTTTGACACTTTCTTTGGAACTACTTCTTCTATTTCATCATCTTCGTCATCTTCATCAAATCCTGGTAAAACATCAACTTTTTCTTCTTCTGGTTCTTCTTGCTCCTCTGGAAGTGGCGTTTTTCTTGGCCTTCCTCTTCTTTTTGGTTTTTCTTCTGTTTCTTCTGGAAGTGGATTTTTTCTTGGTCTACCTCTTCTTTTTGGTTTTTCTTCTATTATGTCATCAACTTCTGTTAAATCATCATCTTCATCTTCTATTTCTTCAATTTGTTTTACAGGTTTCTTTTTATCTATATTCAAATACATATTGCTTTTCATAGTTGTTGGTACTACAACAGGTTTTGACATCATAGGATTTGATTCAACTTCTAATAATTTCTCGCTTGTACCTTTTCTTCCTTTTCTTCCTGTCTTTCCTTTTGTTGTTTTGCTTATTTCTTTTCCTGTTGGATATACAATTTTTTGATATTCTGGTGATGTTTCACTTAACACTTCCTTTACATTGTTTGGTAATACTGCAATTATTACTTTTAATTGTTCTTGTGTGTATTGTGATACAATATTTTTAAAGCTTTCTGCATATTTTTCTTCGTTATTTCCTAATTTTTTGAAATGCATTAAAATATTTCTCATTTCAACTTCGCTTACATCACTATCATTTTCTTTTTCGTAATTGACGTTTTCTGAATCAATTTTATAATATAATTTTGCTTCTTTTTTTGAACGTGGTTTATTTATTAATCTACATACTTCTTCTGTTGACCTATCTTCACCAATTATTGCATTATATATTCCTATTCCAAATAATTTTACTAATATATCTTCTGATTTTGTTCTTCTTTCTGAACATATTAAAATTATTGGTATATCACTTCCATCTGATGCAACAGCTTCGTCACTTATGCTATCTAATCTATCAAAAATGAACTTGTCCTTTTGTTCTAAGCTAGAGCTTGTAAATTCCTCTAAGTCCTCGCTTATTACTACTCTATCATAATTTTTATTTCTTTGTAATTCTTTTAAAATTGCATTGAAATAGTAAACATTTTTATATGATATTATCTCTTTATATTGTTTTTGATATTTTTTAACAATAGATGTTGAAATATTTTCATCATTTACTGCAAATAAAACTTTCATTTGTTATTTACTCCCTTCCAAATTTTACAACTATAGTAAATACAAGTGGTAATACTTGACATATTATTGCTAAAGTTACAAATGATACCATAAGGGCTAGTCCTTTTTCTTGTATTTCAAGATGTCTGATTCCTAAAACATAATTATAAATTCCTCCAACCATTATTCCTAAGAAGCAAAATGGTATGCTATATATTTGCAATTTATGTAAAATATATGCTGTTAGTCCATAAGCATCTGAACCATAAGTTTCTTTGTAATCCTCTAAAGATTTCATTTCTTTTTCCTTTAGTTCTACTAAAGTACTTTCTGTTTCATTTGTTAAAACTTTTTCTGTTGATTTATTTTGTGTTGTAGTATTATTTACATTTGCCGCAGTTGTTACTGCATACACCTTGTTTATCCCAAATGTACCTAGTATTATTATCATTATTGTAACAAACATTATAGTAATATTTTTCTTCATTTAGTTTCCCCCTCTAGAATCGGTATTAATTCCTATTTTTTTTACCCTTATATCATACAATACTATCAAAAAAATAGCAAGGTGTTTTTGAAAAATTTTCAAAAATATTTTTCCAGACTGCTTCGCTAAAGTGTGCCACCGGCGGCTTTCCAGCATGCTAAGACACATATAGAACCTGTCACTGGCAGGTTCTTCCAGATGCTTCGGCAACGAAAAGAAGTGTCACATCCCACAGTGGCACTTCTTTTTATTTGCATTTTATTTATACTTTTTTATTCTTTATAATCAACAGATTTTATTTCCATTGGCTTTCATTTTAAATTTTAATCCTAGTATTTCTGCTGCTCTTTTACACATCAGCATGCGCTGTAGGAATATTTCAAAATAATCTAAAATGGAGCATATTTCTTCATCAAGTTCAATTTCCAATAAGATCACTTTCTTCTCAACATTAACCTGAAGACTGGAGGCAACTGCCGCATAATTAACACGATCGTGCATATCAAAATTCTCTTTGATTGGATTCCTTACACGGTTTCTTCTGACATCTGTCTTATCTGCCAGGATCAATGCCGCAGAAACAGCATCTACTGCAGTCCCAGTTTGTTCATCATGCTGACCGATTGCACTGACAATTGCCGCGATATCTTCATCTGGAAACTTCCATTCCCGAAGTAGCTGAAATGCCATCAGGGCAGAACTATGTGCATGATCTACACGGTTGACACAATTTCCCATATCATGCATATATCCTGCAATTTGGGCAAGTTCTACTGTATGTTCGTTATATCCTAATTTTTCCAAAATTTCTCCTGCTGTCTCGGCAACTTTTACTGCATGTCCTCTGGAATGTTCTGTATATCCTAAGATTCCTAAAACTCTATTTCCCTGTTCAATATACGCATTCACCTCCGGCATCTTTTTGATTGATTTATAAGTTATTTTATCCAAGTAAATTTCTTTCCTTTCTTTTTTTTATAATCTTTGTATTGCATCCATCGCCAGTTCCGATCGCTCACATTCTTCTGTTGACATCGTAATCTGATAGCAAAGCGGACTTCCTTTCATATACTCCGATGCATAACTAAGACCATTCATTCTCTCATCAAGAAATGGGCGGTCAATCTGATTCGGGTCTCCAAGCAGCACAATTTTCGTTCCTTTTCCGGCTCTTGTAATAATTCCTTTCACCTGATTTGGTGTCATATTCTGAGCTTCATCGATGATTAAATATGTATTTACAAATGAACGTCCTCTTATAAAATTCATTGCTTCAGCCTGTATGATTCCTCTGGCAAATATTTCTTCTATTTTTCCTTGAAGTTCCTGTTCATCTTGATAACGGGCTTCCTCATCAGAATCAATTAACTGCTCCAGATTATCCATGATTGGGCGCATTAGCGGTGATATCTTCTCCTGCTCATCTCCCGGCAAAAATCCAATATCCGAATCAAACTGTGCATTCGGTCTGCAAATCAGAATTCTGCGATATTCCCCCGTCGGATTATTCAAGATCTTCTCCAGACCAACTGCGAGAGAATAAAATGTCTTAGCCGTGCCTGCCATACCTTTTACAATCACAAGCGGTGCCTCATCAGCCGGTTTCATAAGTGCTTCCTGAAGGAAATACTGACCTGAATTTCTCGGCTTCACTCCATATGGTAAACTCTTTTTGTATTTTAAAGGCACAACTTTCTTACCTTCCACTCTTCCAAGATGTGTTTTCTTCAACGACTGATCTGCTTTTAAAATAATAAATTCATTTTCCACAAGTTCCGGTTGAATTTTATTTCCCATTTCATCTGACAAATATAATTCTTTGACAGAAACTCCTTTTTTCTTAAAATCTTTGAACTTATCCTCCGCTACAAAGCATTGTTGTCTGCCACTATACTGTTCTTCCTCTGCAATTACCTGCTCTGTACTAAAATCCTGCGCCTCAATCCCCATAATCTGAGCTTTTATTCGAAGCACCAGATCCTTTGTCACAAGTACTACTGGTTTTTCCTCATCAGAAATCCCTTTGCAGACTTTCAAAATCCTGTTATCCGCTTTATCTTCCGGCAAACTTTCAGGGAGTTCCACTCCGACACAATTAGCCTCGACTCTTAAAAAACCACCATTTTCCAACTCTACTCCCTTTAGCAAGTCACCTTTCATTCGAAGCTTTTCTAAGAAACGTATGGCCCGTCTGGCGTTTGCCCCTTTTTCACCTTCTGCTTTCTTGAGTCCATCCAATTCTTCCAGTACGACCAATGGTAAAATAACCCGGTTTTCTTCAAAACACTGACATGCATACGGCGCCTGAATCAATATATTAGTATCAATCACATACGATTTAATCATCAACATCTCTCCTGCTCTGCATTTTCAACCTTATTCTGCAAGTTGTTGACCTTGCATCATTTAATATAACAAGAGAATATTGATTTTGCTTCATGATTCAGTAAAATATACGTAAATTAAATTATAATTCCATTACAATGATCCACCTCATGCTGAATGATCTGTGCAATCCAACCAGTATATTTCTGACGCTGTTTTTTCCAGTTCATGTCCTGATACTCGAGTTCAATCTCCTGATATCTAGTACATGGACGCACGCCAATCAGTGACAAACATCCTTCTTCTGTCTGATAAGAACCACTTTTCTTCACAATTCTCGGATTGAACATGGCAACATTCATAAATCCCATATTCACTGCAATAATCCGCTTCTTGACACCAATCATGTTAGCTGCCATACCGACACAGCCCTCCTCATGAGCTTTCAAAGTATCCAATAAATCTATGGCAACCTGCTTATCCGCCTGCGTCGCAGGCTCAGACTTCTGCCCTAAAAATAAAACGTCATGCACAACTTCTCTTACCATCTATTCTCCCTCCAAAAATCCTAAGTATTCATCAAATATATTAAATAACATATCCCCGGAACACACCGGAAGTTCGGCTGTTGTTCCCGGCAATTCTGCATATTGATACAAATCCTCCGCCTTTGTTAATACAAGTACTGGTATTACTTCATACTGCGGTCCAAATAACACTTCCAGATAAGGGCTGTACTTGGCAGCCTGAGACATTTCTTCTTCCAGTATTTTATCATTCATCTTAAACTCCAGCGAAAATACATAATTCTCTGTAATCACCAGCACGTCCGCATAAATTCTTATGTATCTGGATTTCTTAATTCGCAATTCAAATAGAATTTCCCAGTCATCAAACTTTACATCTGCATCACTAAGATCTGCAAACAGATTCTTCATCACCTCATAAGAATCCCGAAATGAATGGAATAGTCCTCTTGTATCGTTAAGATTCCGTCCAATCTTCCTGCAGCCTTCCGTCAACATCTGAAACCATTCATCCTCAGTAAGTTCCAGAAACTCAGCTACTGTTCCATAATATCCACTATAATCACCCAGCCCCACGTGTGGTCTGCTCTGCCTGATTAGTCCGTACCACTCATAATTCTCATTACGGTAGCACAAATCCTTCATATAAGGCGAATTATAAAGATAATGATTCACTGTGCTTCTGTCTTTATTCAGTTTCTTAGCAATCTCCCGTGCTTTAATTCCATCGCCAGAGGCAATCAGGGCATAAATGTCCCGTTCAATGATATCCATAACTAAAAGCTTGTCCTCCAAAGTGGTATCACATTAATAACAGGCTCTTCATACGGGTGAACTGCTTTTACCACTTCGATTGTCTTATCAACATTTTCTGTGTATACTGTAACCTCTACTTTCAGCTCCGGCTCACAACTGATTTCTCCGTTCGTCCCTATATATGGATTACAGCCGTCAAGCGGACGCCAGTAGCCCGTCACCGGACTCACAGACATACAGGAATCATAATTGCCGATGTGTCCCGCATCAACCTCCTGGAGAGCTTTCTGTAAAACTTCCAGGTGAGATGGCGGAAGGAAGATTTCTAATTTACAATACTTAAAGTCCATGGAAATACCTCTTTTCACATTATAATCTATTCCCATTGTATCACAATAGTAGTACCTCGTCTTCTATATTACACATGTAATCTTCCGCCCAATTTCAAAAGGATTTTATCTAATCCTCCATATATTCTCTATAATCTACTTCACTTGCGAATAACATATATCTTCCTTGCACTAATCCCATGTAACCTTCTGATGTTGCATAACCTTTCATCTTCTGCTTCCTCCTTGAACATAATCTGTAATTTATATAGTTTCCATTGTTTCTTTGCTTTCTTATAGTTATAGTTTACAGATTTAGGTGTCCTATAAAAATGACAGGTTGACGTATAAAAATCTTTATGATATTCTTATTTCGCTAATCTGATTCCATTTATCAGATTAGTGATAACATTTATAAATTACATATTCTAAAAACTACAGTGTGGACTTTTTCAGTTCAACTTTTTTTCGCCGCACAATTATAGGCTTTTTATAATTGTACGGCTTTTTGTATGTCCGAAATAATTTGCTTAACACATTTTTAAGGAGGAAATCTTTATGAATGATACATTTATGAAAGAAAAGCCGATTCTGCCACTTTTGACTTCTATGGCACTTCCCATGGTCATTTCAATGTTGGTGAACTCGCTTTATAATATTGTAGATAGTTTTTTCGTAGCTCAGATCAATGAGCAGGCAATGGCTGCCCTGTCACTGGTTTTTCCGGTACAGAACTTTGTGAATGCAACTGCCATTGGATTTGGCGTTGGAATCAACGCTATGATCGCATTCCATCTTGGAGCTGGCAATAAAGAAAATGCAAATGCTTCCGCAACTCACGGAATGATTCTTTCAGTGATACATGGATTTCTTGCTCTGATCATCAGCATTGCAATTATGCCAACATTTTTAGGAGCATTTACGAAAGATGAAAATGTTATAAAACTTGGATTAGAATATTCCAGAATTGTATTTTTGTTCGCGCCAGTGATTATGATCAGTTTGGCTTTTGAGAAAATATTTCAGGCTGTAGGACGAATGAATGAGACGATGTTTGCACTTTTATGCGGCTGTATTTCCAATATCATACTGGATCCGCTACTGATTTTCGGAATTGGATTCTTCCCAAAACTCGGAATTAAAGGTGCTGCGCTTGCAACCGGCATCGGACAGATTATTACTGTAATTGTTTATCTAATCTATTATGTGAAGAAGCCACTTCCGGTAAAGCTAAAAAAATCTTGTCTGCCCCTTCAGCGATCCTTGGATTTTAGGCTCTACACAATTGGCATACCAGCCATTTTAAACCTGGCTCTGCCTTCATTTTTAGTATCATTTCTTAATGGTGTTCTCTCCGCCTACTCCGACATTTACGTCGTAGTGCTTGGGATTTACTACAAATTGCAGACGTTCCTTTATCTTCCGGCAAGTGGAATTGTCCAGGGAATGCGTCCAGTCATTGGTTACAACTATGGTGCCGGAGAAATGGATCGAGTAAGAAAAATTTTCCGTCTGGCACTGCTTATGTGTGGTGGAATCATGGCAGGCGGAACACTTCTGTGTCTGTTTTTTGCAAATGATCTTATCGGAATGTTCACTACGAATCCTGAAACAATTCAGGCGGGCGGTCTTGCACTTCGCATTATCAGCTCCGGATTTATTGTTTCCAGTATCTCCGTTACTGCTTCCGGCGCACTGGAAGGCCTCGGAAAAGGGGTACAATCACTGCTCATTTCTCTGATGCGTTATGTAGTTATCATTATGCCGGCGGCATTTATTTTAAGCCGTATCAGGGGTGCTGTCGGAGTATGGAATGCATTCTGGATCACAGAACTTATCAGCGCAATAGCTTCTGTGTGGATCTATAGAAAAAGTCTGAAACACTAAATTGGGGACACCCTTAATCGTTGATGGGGACGTTACACTTTTGCAAAGTGCTACGTCCCCATCTTACTATTTTATATTGATATAAGATTCAATCAACTCTACTGTCTTCTCGAATCCAAGTTTTCCGCTGTTGATGCACAGGTCATAATTTTCTGCATCATCCCAGCTTCTTCCTGTGTGATAATGATAGAAGTCTGAACGGTATTTGTTGGTTCGTTCGATGTATTTCTCCATCTCTTTTTCGCTCATGCTGACACGCTCTAATGCGGATTTCATCTGGAAATCGTGATCTGCATGAACGTATACGCTGATCATATCCGGATCGTCTTTTAAGACAAAGTCAGCGCATCGTCCGATCAATACGCAAGAACCTTCTGCTGCGTATTTTTTAATGATCTCAGCTTCGTAGTTAAAGAGATTCTGATCTGATGTAAATTCTTTGCTTTCCGGTGGAAGGAGTTCTCCGCTATATACGTTGGTGGATAGCAGGAATTTCGGTAACCTTTTCAGGCGTTCATCTCGTGCATTGAACATACTCTCATTAATACCACTTTCCTCGGAGGCACGCTGCAGGATTTCTCTGCTGTAGCATGGAATTCCGAGTTTTTCTGCCAGCATGTACCCGATGGTCTTTCCACCGCTTCCATACTGTCTGTTGATTGTTATTACTACTCTTTTCATAGCAATTCCCCCAATCTTTTTCTGTTACTTACATTTTAAATGTAACATCTCATTTATGCAAGTCTTGCTCTAACAAGCCTCAATCTGAAACTCATAGAAGAAAACATTACTCTTCCCTGAACTTCTACACATTTGCCATCTACTCACCAAGATATGCCTTCTTAACTGCATCGTCGTTCATCAGCTCTTTTGCATCTCCGCTAAGCAGGATCTTGCCTGTCTCCAGTACATAGGCGCGGTCTGCGATTTCCAAAGCTTTCTTCGCATTCTGCTCTACGAGAAGTACTGTCGTTCCCGTTTTTCTTACTTCTTTGATAATGTCAAAGATCTCGTTTACAAAGATTGGTGATAGTCCCATAGAAGGCTCGTCCATGACAATCAGTTTCGGTTTTGACATAAGCGCCCGTCCCATTGCCAGCATCTGCTGCTCGCCACCGGAGAGTGTTCCGGCTCTCTGGTCTTTTCTTTCTTTCAAACGAGGGAATCTCTCATAGACCATAGCAAGCGTCTGTTCAATCTCCTCTTTGTCTTTTCTTGTGTATGCACCCATTTTCAGATTCTGGTATACGCTCAGATCTGCAAATACACGACGTCCTTCCGGTACGTGTGCGACTCCCATGTATACAATTTTGTGAGCAGGTACTTTTGTAATATCCTGTCCCTCAAATGTTACAGTTCCTTTCTTTGACGGAAGAAGACCTGTAATTGTATGAAGTGTGGTTGTCTTTCCGGCTCCATTTGCTCCGATAAGAGCCACAACTTCTCCTTGGTTTACTTCAAACGAAATGCCTTTGATTGCCTGGATCATTCCGTAATATACTTCCAAATCCTTTACTTCAAGCATTGCCATATTCTTATTTCCTCCTGTCTGGCTTTTCTTTACGTTTGTTTCCGGTTCTCTTATTCATCTCCAAGATATGCAGAAATAACTTCAGGGTTATTCAACACATCTGCTGTTTTTCCCTGTGCCAGTACCTGACCGAAATTCAGAACTGTCAGTTCTTCGCAAATTCCGGATACCAGTTTCATGTCATGCTCGATCAGAAGTATTGTCATTCCAAAATGTTCTCTCACGAACTGGATTGTCTCCATCAGTTCTCCCGTCTCATTCGGGTTCATACCTGCGGCAGGCTCGTCCAGAAGAAGAAGCTTCGGCTCTGTTGCCATAGCACGGGCAATCTCCAGCTTTCTCTGCTTACCATATGGAAGGTTCGTTGCCAGCACATCTGCTTCACCGTCAAGATCAAAAACCTTCAAGATTTCCATAGCCTTCTCATCCATGGCTTTCTCTACTTTTTTGTATTTTGGAAGCCGTAAGATTCCTTCCAATGTAGAATATTTATAGTGATTGTGAAGTCCGACTTTTACATTATCAAGTACTGATAACTGCTTAAACAGACGGATATTCTGAAATGTTCTTGCAATACCTGCTTTGTTGATGTCAATCGTCTTCTTACCGGTAATATCCTCGCCATCCAGTTTGATAATTCCCTCATTTGGCTTATACACACCTGTCAGAAGGTTGAATACCGTTGTTTTACCGGCTCCGTTCGGTCCGATCAGTCCGTAAAGTTCCCCTTTTTCGATCTGCATTTCAAACCCGTCTACTGCACGCAGTCCTCCGAAGGAAATGGACAGATTTTTTACATCTAATAATGCCATCTTATGCTTCCTCCTTTACTGCTTTTTTCTGTTTGAATTTTGCCAAATGTTTTTCTCTCCACTCAATTGCTTTCGGAGCCCAGTTAAAGAGCATCATGACAATCAGTACAATTGCGTAGATCAACATACGGTAATTGGACAGTCCACGCAGAAGTTCCGGAAGCAGTGTCAGGATTGCTGCTGCAATAATAGAACCTCTCACACTTCCAATTCCTCCCAGAACAACAAATACAAGAATCATGATAGACATGTTGTAACCAAAGTTCTGTGGTGTTGCCATCAGCGATGACAGATTATGTGAGTAAAGGACTCCAGCCATTCCTGCAATTGCTGCAGACAGAGAAAATGCAATCAGTTTATATTTTGTTATATTGATCCCTATGGATTCTGCTGCAATACGGTTATCACGAATCGCCATGATCGCGCGTCCGGTTCTGGAGCTGATCAGATTCAGAACAATGACAAGTGTGATCAGAATTAATATAAATCCGATAGTAAATGTACTGTCTTTCGGTGTTCCGCTGATTCCCTGTGGTCCGTTCAGAAGAATCTTTCCATCCGGCTCCATGTTCAAAGACACGGAATCCTTCATTGAAAAATGGAATCCTTTAGAATCTTTGCCAATATAAAAGACATTAATTACATTTTTAATAATCTCGCCAAACGCCAGTGTTACAATTGCCAGGTAATCTCCATTCAGACGAAGTACCGGAATTCCAATTAGGATTCCGAAAATTCCTGCGCACACTGCTCCGATCAGAAGAGCAATCATGAATCTTAAAAGATCCGGCTCAATGACACCTTTCATGCATTTAGAGAAAAATGCACTTGTAAATGCTCCGATACACATGAATCCGGCATGTCCAAGGCTCAGTTCTCCAAGAAAACCTACGACCAGGTTCAGAGAAATTGCCAAAATGATGTAAGTACAGATTGGTACAAGTAATCCTGTAAATAAGCTAGACAGGCTTCCACTTGTAACAAGTACCTGGATTACTGCGTAAACTACGATTACCATAAGATATGTAATCATGTTGTTTTTTGTTGTTTTATTCATATTCTTTAACATTCCTGCCACCTACACTTTCTCCTGGATATTCTTACCAAGAATTCCAGTAGGTTTTACAAGAAGTACCACGATCAGAACTGCAAATACGATTGCATCTGCAAGCTGTGAAGAAATGTATGCTTTTCCGAGAATCTCAATGATTCCAAGAATAATTCCTCCTATCAGCGCTCCCGGTACAGAACCGATTCCACCAAATACGGCTGCTACGAACGCCTTGATACCAGGCATGGAACCTGTGTAAGGTGTCAGGCTTGGGTATGCAGAGCAAAGCAGTACACCAGCGATTGCAGCAAGTGCGGATCCGATTGCAAATGTCATGGAAATAGTCTTATTTACATTAATTCCCATAAGCTGTGCTGCACCTTTGTCCTCGGATACGGCTAACATTGCCTGACCTGCTTTTGTCTTATTAATAAACAGCATCAGACCTGCCATAATAACAATACATAGTACAATTGTCAGGATGGTTGTTCCTGTAATTGTAAGCTTTCCACCTGCCAGTTTCAAGTTCGGCAATTTGATGACTTCTGGAAATGATTTCGTATTAGAACCAAAAATCAGAAGTGCCAGGTTCTGAAGCAGGTAGCTGACACCGATTGCTGTAATCAGAACTGCCAGTGGAGATGCCGCATTACGAAGCGGGCGATAAGCAACTCCTTCAATTACAACTCCAAAAATTGTGCAGGCGATCGTCGCAATAATGATTGCAACAATTGGATTCAGACCTGCGCCTGTCACACAAGTCAATACGATATATGCTCCGACCATAATAACGTCACCGTGGGCGAAGTTCAACATCTTAGCAATACCGTATACCATGGTATAGCCAAGAGCGATGATCGCATATACACTTCCAAGGCTGATACCATTAATGAGATAAGATATAAAACTCATTTTTCTTCTCCTTCCTTTAACTAAAATTTTTACCTCTCAATTATAATGATGTTGGGGGCAAAAGCCCCAACTATGATGCAATATGTGAGAAAGGCTGCCACAGCAATTCTGTAGCAGCCGCTTATCACTATTTTAACTTATCGGGCTGAATTAGTCCATGGATACATATGCACCATTTTCAATCTTAACACCCTTAGGTGCCTTGTTCGGCTCACCGTTCTTCTCCCATGTGATTCCGTCTACACCTGTCAGACCGTCAATCTTGATCTTTGTCATAGCGTCCATCAATTTGTCGCACATCTCTGAGTAATCCATATCCGGTGTTACATCAGCTTCCTCTGCTGCAGCTTTGATAGCGTAAATTGCATCATATGCATCTGCTGCAAACTGAATTGGTGTATTGCCGTATTTATCTTCATATGCTTTTGTGAATGTCTGAGTCTTCTCATCCTGTGCATCAGATGCATAAGGTGTCAGAAGCATCGTTCCCTCTGCAAGAGATTTATCAAATCCCTCTACACCAAGGATTCCGTCAAGTCCATCACATCCAAAGAATGTCGGATGATAATCTAACTTAGCTGCCTGCTGTAAGATAGCAGATGCTTCCTGATAGTAGATTGGAAGGAATACAAGATCAGCTCCTGATGACTGTGCCTTCTTTAACTGTACAGAAAAGTCTGTCTTATTATCTGCTGTAAATGCTTCTGCTGCTACAACATCAAGGCCTTCTTTCTTAGCCTCTGCTGCGAAGTTTGTGTAAATTCCATTAGAATATACATCGGAGCTGTTATAAATAACTGCTATCTTTGTTGCAAGTTTGTTCTTTGCAATGTACTCTGCAGATTTTGTTCCCTGTTCAGGATCTGAGAAGCAAAGACGGAATACGTTGTCGTGATCCTGAACGCTCTCTACTGCTGTTCCGGAAGGTGTGATCTGGAACATGTGATCACTGTCTGTCTCAGATGCTACTGCTGTACAAGAACCAGATGTTACAGTTCCCATAAGAATCTGCATACCCCAGTCTTTCAGAGTATTGTAAGCATTCACAGCTTTCTCTGCATCTGCCTGATCATCTTCTGTCTTGAACTCAACCTGCTTACCATTGATTCCACCATTTTTATTAATCTCTTCTACAGCAAGCTTTGCACCGTTGTCTACTGCTTCACCATATGCTGCTGCATCTCCTGTCATCGGTCCGATTCCACCAATTTTAAATACATCTGATTTTGAATCTGAGCTTCCGCTCTTAGAACCACAGCCTGCCATCATGCTGACTGCCAGTGCTGATACTAATACAGCACTTACAACTTTTTTAAATTTCATAATTCCTAGCCTCCAACTCTGTTTTTGTATTGACCTTATAATATCTCCTTCTTTTCCGTCTGTCAATGAAAATTTTAGATTTCACTCTGTTTTTTTATCAGTACAATCTTTTTTTCATAATAGAAAATACAATTTCTTAATTTCAAGAATGCCCCGGCATTCTTGCTGCGAGGTGCGCGTCATGCAATTGCATGACATACTTCTACTGC
>OLPW01002664.1_pt1 | contig 15363 bp, 10 predicted proteins | sample 1672161 | NCBI WGS metagenome assembly OLPW01 (sample SAMEA3136654, study PRJEB25190) | human gut metagenome
CATGCTTCTTGGTCATCTGCGCGGCGGCGACAATGGGCAGCCAGCGCTGCACATACTGCATGGCGATATCGTTCTTTTTACAGAACAGTTTCAGATACAGGTCGGCTTTCTTCTGATCTTCCAGCGCGAACTGGAGATAGGTCATGGCCGCGTCGGCGGAAGCGTTGCCGATGGCGGCGTGCGCCCAGTCGAGGATATAGACCTTGCCGTCCGCGCCGATCAACACGTTGGTCGGGTTGAAGTCGCCGTGGGTGATTTTGGTATGCGGCTTCATGTTTTCAAGGCGGACATGCAGCTCATAGCGGGTGCTCGCGTCCAGCTCGTCGCGCAGAGACGAAATCTGCGCGTTCAGCTTATCCTTGAGCCGCCCCATCTGCTTGCAGGTGTGGCGATGGATGTCGCTCTGAATTTCGACAAACTGCTCCATCAGCGCTTCCAGATTTTCCGGCTGCTCAGCCATCAGCTGCGCCATCGTCTTACCCTCGACGGCCTCGATGACCAGCGCCCAGCCTTCGCCGGTGTTCTTCACTTCCAGCAGCGCGGGCACGTTCAGGCCGGATTCCTCCGCCAGAGCGTGGTTAAACGCCTCTTTGACGACGGCGCTCTTGGGATAGCCCGCCTTGAACTGCTTGATGATCTTGCTGCCCTCGCGGTACACCGTTTTGGTGCCGCGCTCCACGATGATTTCCTTGCTCATTTGGGAGATTCCTCCTTACGCCTTTTCGCCGTAGTATGCCTTGAGATACATCGCCTTGATTTCCTTCAGCAGCGGATAGCGCGGGTTCGCGCCCGTGCACTGGTCGTCGAACGCGTCTTCGACCATCTGATCCAGCGTGCTCATGAAAGCTTCTTCGCTGATGCCATATTCCGCGATGGATTTCTTGATGCCGACCTTTGCCTTCAACGCTTCAATCTTCTGAATGAACAGGTCGAGCGGCTCTTCGTCATCTTTGCCGCAGATGCCGCAGAAGCGCGCGCACTCGGCGTAACGGGCCAGCGTATGCGGATGGTCATACTGCGGGAAGGTGCCCATCTTGGCCGGCACTTCCGCCGCATTGTAGCGCAGCACGTGGCAGATCATCAGCGCGTTGGCTACGCCGTGCGGCAGGTGGTGATATGCGCCGAGCTTGTGCGCCATCGAGTGGCAGACGCCCAGGAACGCGTTGGCGAACGCCATGCCCGCCATGCAGGACGCGTCGGCCATCTTCTGGCGCGCTTCCGGATCGGCCGCGCCATATTCGTAGGCGCGCGGCAGGTAATCAAACACGTTCTTCATCGACTTGAGCGCCAGGCCGTCGGTGTAATCCGTCGCCATCATCGAGGCATAGGCTTCCAGACCGTGCGTCAGCACGTCGATGCCGGAAGCGGAGGTCAGCCCGCGCGGCTGGTTCATCATGTTGTCCGCGTCCACAATCGCCATGTTCGGCAGCAGCTCGTAATCGGCCAGCGGATACTTCGTGCCCGTGCGGTCGTCGGTGATGACGGCGAACGGCGTGACCTCCGAACCCGTGCCGGAAGAAGTCGGAATCGCGACGAAATACGCCTTTTCGCCCATCTTCGGGAAGGTATACACGCGCTTGCGGATATCCATAAAGCGCATCGCCATATCGAGGAAGTCCACTTCGGGGTGCTCATACATCACCCACATGATCTTGCCCGCGTCCATCGCCGAGCCGCCGCCCAGCGCGATGATGCAGTCCGGCTCGAACAGGCGCATCGCCTGCGCGCCCTTGAGCGCGGAAGAGAGATTCGGATCAGGCGCAACGTCGTAGAAGCAGGTATGCTGAATGCCCAGCTGATCGAGCTTCGCCTCAATCGGGGCGACGTAGCCGTTCTTGTACAGGAAGGTATCGGTGACGATGAAGCATTTCTTCTTGCCCATCACCGTGCCCAGCTCGTCGAGCGCCACCGGCATGCAGCCCTTCTTAAAATACACCTTCTGCGGCGCGCGGAACCAGAGCATGTTCTCTCTCCTCTCGGCAACGGTTTTGACATTGAGCAGGTGCTTCACGCCGACGTTTTCGGAGACGGAGTTTCCGCCCCACGTGCCGCAGCCCAGCGTCAGCGACGGCGCCATCTTGAAGTTATACAGATCGCCGATGCCGCCGAAGCTGCTCGGCGTATTGATCACGATGCGGCAGGCTTCCATGCGCTCTGCGTGCTTCATGATCTTTTCCTTCTGCGCCGGATGGATATACAGGGACGCGGTATGGCCGTGGCCGCCGTCGCAGACCAGCTTTTCGGCCTTGTCGAGCGCCTCGTCGAAATCCTTCGCGTGGTACATCGCCAACACCGGGGAGAGTTTCTCATGTGCAAATTCTTCGGAAAGCTCGACGCTTTCCACCTCGCCGATGAGGATCTTCGTCTCCTCCGGCACATCCACGCCCGCCAGCTGCGCAATGGTGTGTGCGCTCTGTCCGACGATCTTCGCGTTCAGCGCGCCGTTGATCAAAATCGTGTGGCGCACTTTATCCAGCTCATCGCCCTTGAGGAAATAGCAGCCGCGGCGCTCAAACTCCGCGCGCACTTCGTCGTAGATGCCGTCCAGCACCGTCACGCTCTGCTCGGATGCGCAGATCATGCCATTGTCAAACGTCTTGGAATGGATGATCGAGTTGACGGCCAGCTTGATATCCGCGCTCTCGTCGATGATGACCGGCGTGTTGCCCGCGCCGACGCCCAGCGCCGGTTTGCCGGAGGAATACGCCGCATGCACCATGCCGGGGCCGCCCGTCGCCAGAATGATGTCCGCTTCGTGCATCAGCTCGCCCGTCAATTCCAGGCTGGGGAACTCGATGCAGCCGATGATGCCTTCCGGCGCGCCCGCCTTAACCGCCGCCTCGTAGACGATGCGCGCAGCCTCCGCCGTACACTTCTTGGCGCGCGGATGCGGGCTGATGAGGATCGCGTTGCGGGTCTTCAGGCACAGCAGCGCCTTAAAGATCGCCGTAGACGTCGGGTTCGTCGTCGGGATGACCGCCGCGACCAGGCCGATCGGCTCGGCAATCTTCTTGATGCCGAACGCCGGGTCTTCTTCCAGCACGCCGACCGTCTTCGTGTTGCGGTAGGCATGGTAGATATATTCGCTGGCGTAGTGGTTCTTGATGACCTTGTCTTCCATCACACCCATGCCGGTTTCTTCAACCGCCATCTTGGCCAGCGGAATGCGCGCCTTGTTGGCTGCCATCGCCGCTTCAAAGAAGATGTGATCCACCTGCTCCTGCGTGAACTTCGCAAACTCGCGCTGCGCCCTGCGCATGATGGTCATACGCTCCTGAAGCGCCTCCACGGAGTCGATCGGTCTGAATTCCTGCATATCGTTCATCCTCCTGAAAGAATTCGGGTTGGTTGATGCGTCTTTGTTATTTTCCTGACGATTTGCATTATACGCGTTTTGTCGCACCTTGTCAAACTTTAAACGATTTCCATTTCAACAAGCTTCTTGGATCCATTTTGTGAATCCTGCCGGATTCTTGTTTTTCCTTTGCGTCGACCGATAGTTTTCCCATCTTTCCGTGGAAAAATTCGTTTCAATATTCGCGTGTTTTTCACAAATTTGTGCATCAAAAAAGAGAGTCCACTTTCTTTCGCAGGCTCTCTTTGTGATTTTTTTATTTTCTATACTGTTTCACGATGTCCAGAACCGCGTCCGCGACGTATTCCGCGTTCTTCACGCCCAGCGTCGAATACATCGGCAGGCTGATCTCGCTCTCCGAGAACGCGTAGGCTTTCGGGAAATCCTCCGGCTTATAGCCAAAGCGCCTGGCATACGCGCTCATCGTGTGCAAAGCAATGAAGTGCACGCTCACGCCGACGTTGCGCGCTTTCAGCTCTTCGATAAACTGGTCGCGCGAAATCGTCAGTCGCTCCGGCACAATGCGCAGCACATACAGATGGCGGCTGTGGTGGCAGTAATCCGGCGTCTTTTGCAGCCGCAGCTCCGGCACATCGGCAAACCGCCGCGTCACGGGGTCGTAGAACCGCGCGCCCGAGGCTCCGAAAACGGCGGCGCTGCATGTCCTCCATGCGGCTCAGCTGGGTCAGCGCCAGCGCGGCCTGAATGTCAAACATGTTGTATTTGTAGCCCGGCTCCTCGATGTCGTAGCGCCACGAGCCTTCCTTGCCGTAACGATTCCACGCGCCCGCGCTCATGCCGTGGCAGGAGAGCACCTGGGCTTTTTCCGCGATCTCGTCGTCATCCGTCACCAGCGCGCCGCCCTCGCCGCAGGCCAGATTCTTGGTCGCATAGAAGGAATAGCTCACCGCGCCGCGCGGATGATGGCCGATGAGTTCGCCGTTGTAGCGCGTTTCGACCGCGTGCGCCGCATCCTCGCTCAAAAACAGATTGTGCGCATCGCAGATTTGCCCGATCGCGCCCAAATCCGCCGCCAGGCCGGAATAATGTACCGGCACAACCGCGCGCGTCCTGGGCGTAACCTTCTTCTCGATTTCAGCCGGATCGATCAGGCCCGTATTCGGGTCGATATCTGCAAAGACGGGCGTCGCGCCGACGTGCAGAATCGTGTTCGCCGTGGAGGCAAACGTCAGCGGCGTGGTGATCACTTCGTCTCCGGGACCGATGTTCTGCGTCAGCAGCGCCAGATGCAGCGCCGCCGTGCAGGAGTTGACCGCGATGCAGTGCTTCGCGCCGACATACTCGGCAAACTTCTTTTGAAATTCCATCGTGCGCGGGCCCTTCGCCCACCAGCCGGAACGGATCACATCCGCATCCGCCTGCACCTCGGCTTCTGAAATATCCGGCAGACAAAAGGCCATCCAGTCCGGCCTTACCTGAAATTCACTCATGTTGTTCCTCCCGCCCGTTATCCGGGCTTTTCTTCCTCGAATTATAGCACAGTCGCCTCCATTCATCAAGGGACGGTTGCGTGCGGGGACGCGCAATGCTATAATCGGGTAAAGAACGATTGGGGCTTTGCCCCAAACCCCACCAAGAACCTGAGGTTCTTGGATTTCCCACTTATATAGGGGCGCGCATTGCGCGTCTGAACGGATATGCGCATTCATTCGCATAGAAGGGAGCGTATCGCCATGAGCATGGAAGATTACATCGCCGCCCGCAAAGAGGGCATCAAGCAGCTGCATGCGCTCGAATCCCGCGGTCAGGACCCGTATCTGCCGGTGCTGGCCGAGCTTGTGCCCAAGCTCAACCAGATGGCCCAGGTGCCGCTGGGGCTGGTGCAGATTGGGCTGGATCAAATCGAGGGTACGGCCACCAAGGGGCGCACGACGGCATTCGCGCGCGGTTTCCTGCCCCTGCTGGAACAGGATTCCGAATTTGCGACCAAATGGAGCATCCTTTACGACGGCATTGTGGAAGACGGTCTGCGTCAGCCCATCGTCGCGCTGGAATATTACAACCGCTTCTACATCGTCGAGGGCAACAAACGCGTGAGCGTCATGCGGCGGCTCGACGCGGTGAACATCGAGGCGAACGTCACGCGCGTTCTGCCGGAAGCCGAGGATAGCGAACGCTACCGCGTCTATCAGGAGTTTCTGAGCTTCTACGCGGATACCAAACTTAACTTCATCGTGTTCAGCCGCGAGGGCAGCTATGAAAGGCTTTACAAACTGATAGGCAAAACGCCGGGCGAGAAATGGACGCCGGAGGATTTGTTTGATTTCCAGTCCTGCTTCTATCGCTTTCAACAGGCGTATGCCGCCAGACTCGGCGGCGAAATTCCCATGTCCGCGTGCGACGCGCTGCTGATTTATCTTGAAGTTTTCGGCTACAACAACAGCGTGGAGAAAACGCCGAACGAGTTCGAGCAGGATATCGAACGCATCCGCTCGGAATTCGTCGTCGCCGCGGCCAACAAGCCCGCCGCGCTGCTCTCCCAGCCGACGGAGGGCAAGCCGGGCTTCCTGCAATCCGTCTGGCACAGGCCGCCGCAGAAGGTGCGCTGCGCGTTTCTCTACAACCGTTCGCCGCAGGATTCCGGCTGGTCGTATTGGCACGAGCTGGGGCGCAAAGCGCTTGAGGATACCTTCGGCTCGCGCGTGGAAACCGTCTGCCGCGAAAACGTGTCGCAAGCCGATGCGGAAAGCGTCATCGAGCAGTTTATCGCCGACGGATACGACGTGGTTTTTGCCGCTTCCCCCGTATTTCTGGAGGCCTGCGTGCGCCAGTGCGCCGCTCATCCTGGCGCCAAAATCCTCAACTGCTCCGTGCTCGCCAGCTACCACAACGTCCGCAGCTACTATCTGCGCGTATACGAAGCCAAGTTCATTTTGGGCGCGATTGCCGCGTCGCTTTCGGAAACGGATGAAATCGGCTACATCGCAGATTATCCCATCTACGGCACGCCCGCGTCGATCAACGCTTTTGCCCTCGGCGCGCAGCTGGTCAACCCGCGCGCCAAAATCGTGCTGGAATGGTCTACCCTGCCCGGCCACAGCCCGGAAACGGCGCTGGCCGCGCGCGGCGTACACATCATTTCCAGCCGCGACATCAGCGCGCCGCATCTGGAATCCCGCGCGTTCGGCCTGTATCACGAGCAGGACGGCGTCATCTCCAACCTCGCCATGCCGGTCTGGGGCTGGGGCAAGCTCTACGAGGGCATCGTCCGCAGCATCCTCACCGGCGCATGGAACGACGAGGGCGAACACAATGCCGACCGCGCCATGAACTACTATATGGGCATGTCCACCGACGCCATCGATCTCATCTGCTCTCAACGCCTGCCCGTGCGCACGCGTCGGCTGGTCGATCTGCTGCACGAACGTATCCGGGCCGGCGCGTTCCTGCCTTTCGTCGGGCCGATTGCCGACCAGAGCGGCCAAATCCGTGTGGAGGCCGACGTGGCGCTCACCCCGCAGGAAATCATCCGCATGGATTATCTGGCGGATAATATCGTCGGCCGCATTCCCTCGATGGACGAGCTGAACGACGTCGCCAAGGGCCTTGTCTCGCTGCAAGGCATCCGCGCCGCCACAAAGGAGTGAGCCGATGAAGATTCTGCTGCTCGCCGATCAGGCCGAACCTACCCTGTGGGAGCATCTGGACAAGCGCAAACTGGAGGGCGTGGAGCTGGTGCTCTCCTGCGGCGACCTGCCCGCCAGCTACCTGTCCTTTCTCACCTGCTTCACCTCCGCGCCGATCCTCTATATCCGCGGCAACCACGACGACCGATATGACAAGCATCCGCCGGAGGGCTGCGAGTGCATCGAAGATCAGGTCGTGACCGTCGGCGGTCTTCGCATTCTCGGCCTCGGCGGTTCCATGCGCTATAACAGAGGGATCAACCAGTACACCGAACGGGAAATGCGCCAGCGCGTCAATCGTCTGCGCTTCAAACTCTGGCGCAGCGGCGGCATCGATATTCTGCTGACCCATTCCCCCGCGCGCCATCTGGGCGACGACACCGATCTGGCGCATATCGGGTTTGAAACCTTTCTGGATGTGATGGATCGCTATCACCCGCGCTACATGGTTCACGGCCATGTCCATCAAAACTATCAGTATAACTTCAAGCGCATCCGCCAGCACGGGGATACAACCGTCATCAACGCATTCGGCTATTATCTTCTGGATGTGCCAAATTCCGAACATTCATGAATTGACCCGCCTGAAATTTCGTCATTTCCTTGCTTTTTTACGGATCAACTCCTATAATATGGAGGATATGCGCGGCGGTCTGTCGCGCGCAAACTTCATATTTACAAAGGAGATATCGCCATGCAGAACCAAGGTATCCGCGACGCGCGCTCGCTGGGCACGCCGAAAATGCTCGTTCTGGGTCTTCAGCACATGTTCGCCATGTTTGGCGCAACCGTGCTCGTGCCTGCGCTGACGGGGCTGTCCGTCTCCGCGACGCTGCTGTTCGCCGGTCTGGGCACGCTCTTTTTCCACTTCCTCACGAAGGGTAAGGTTCCGGCTTTTCTGGGCAGTTCGTTCGCGTATCTGGCCGGTTATGCCGCCATCGCGCCGAACGGCGAGACCGCGCTTCTCCCCTATGCCTGCGTGGGCGTCGCCGCTTCCGGCCTGCTGTATCTGATTCTGTCGGCGCTGGTGCGCGGCTTCGGCGCGAACCGCGTCATGCGCTTCTTTCCGCCCGTCGTCACCGGCCCGATCATCATCTGCATCGGCATGACGCTGGCCAACTCCGCCATCAATAACTGCACCGGCAGCTGGGATATCGCGCTTGTCGCTATCATCACGGTGGTCGTCTTCAACATCTGGGGCAAGGGCATGCTGCGCATCATCCCGATTCTGCTGGGCGTGCTCGTCTCCTATGTCTATGCCGCCATCACCGGCCGTGTGGATTTCTCCGGCGTGGCCAGCGCCGCGTGGATCGGCCTGCCGGTGAAGATGGAAAACACCGTCTTCTCCCTGATCGGCCATTGCGATATGAATCTGCTCGTGACCGCCGTCATCGCCATCATGCCCATCGCGTTCGCGACGATGATCGAGCACATCGGCGACATCTGCGCCATCTCCTCCACCGTCGGCGAAAACTTCATCGCCGATCCGGGCCTGCACCGCACCCTGCTGGGCGACGGTCTGGCGACGACCATCGCTTCCCTGTTCGGCGCGCCGGCCAACACCACCTACGGCGAGAATACCGGCGTTCTTGCACTGACCCGCGTGTATGATCCGCTCGTCATCCGTCTGGCCGCCGTGTACGCGATCATCGCGTCCTTCTGCCCGAAGTTCGCGGCGCTCGTCTCCGCTATGCCGACCGGCACCATCGGCGGCGTTTCCCTGATTCTGTACGGCATGATCTCCGCCATCGGCGTGCGCAATCTGGTCGAAAATCAGGTTGATCTCTCCAAGAGCCGCAACGTCATCGTCGTCTCCCTGATTATCTCGCTGGCGCTGGGCATCACCTTCTCCGCCGCGGGTGCAATCACCTTCCACGTCGGCGAGTTCACGCTGAACTTCTCCGGCCTGGCCGTCGCCGCCATCGTCGGCATTGTGGTCAACGCCATCCTGCCGGGCAAGGATTACGACTTCCAGAATAACTACGAATACGGCAAGACGACTGAGGATCACGGTCAGATGCTGTAAGACATCTTCAATCTCGTTTCGCTCGACAGCTTCCTCTCAGAGGGAGCTGTCTTTTTGCGTTTCTATAAAAATCGAGTGGATACATCCGCCCGTACTCCTTCATATCCACCCCATTTTTATTCTGCTTTGCTCTTCGACATCCATGCGAACCTTTCCATCTATATAAGTTGTAGCACGCAAAAAGGATGCGAACCTTTTCAGGTTCGCATCCCCATCATGATTCTCTTTTACTCTTTCAGCGCTTCGGCCACAATACCGCCAACCAAACGGCCGGAGGTATAAGCCCAGCCCTGAGCTGCACCGCCATAAGTCACATAAGCCTTCGTCTCAGAGAACAGAACGCCCATGCAATCCGTGCCAACTGCGTACAAACCTTCAATCGGCGTTTCGCCATCCGCTTTGAGAACTTGGAATTTCGTATTGATATCCAAACCGCCACAGGTCGAATAGCAGTAAGAAGATCCGACAATTCCGTAATATGTCTCACCGGTCACCGGCACGAGGTACTTGGCATCCTTGCCGAATTCCTCATCCACGCCCGTCTCGCAATAGCCGTTATAGTTCTTAACCGTCTCGGCCAACACCGTGCCGTCAAGCCCCATCTTTTCAGCCAATTCCTCAATGGATCCCGCCTTATAGACATACCCGGCCTCGATCGCCGCATCAAGAATTTCGTCCGCATTGGCGATAGGGGTGTTCGCCGGAATGCTCGTACCATAGCCCAGGTAGCTGGTAGACGGGCCATACGGCACTTCATCAAAACCTTCGGATGCAATCTTGGCAACCTGATCGCTGCCATAAATCGTATAGAAATGCGGGCCGGAAATCCACGGGTTAAACATGGACAGCGCAGTCTCGCTCGTATAACGCTTCGCGTCTTTACCGACAGCCAGCACATTGGAGGAGATCGCCATGTTCAGCGGCAGATCGCCTTCGGACCAAACTGCCGGACGGCCAGTCGCCACGCCCATCTGTCCTTCAATCTCGTGGGTCGGATATCCCGGCAGGAAGCCATCCACGCCACCGACATGTACCATGGGGGGCACGCTGATGTTGTAGGTGCCTGCGCCGTCATCCAACGCTGCCTGAATCATCTTGCCATCATTCTGCTGCATGCCGAACATCTTCCATGCGCCTTTGATCGGATAATAGGTATTTTCAAAATACTTTTCTTCCATCTCAGCGCTGCCCGCAAAGCCGCCAGTCGCCAGAATCACCGCATCCGCATGGATAACATATTCCGTGCCATCCGCCGTACTGCGTGCGAGAATGCCAGTCACTTTTCCGTCTTCATGAATCAGATCATAACCCTCGGTTTCCAGCAGGTAGGTGCCGCCAAGTTCCTGGAAGCGCTTATACGCCTCAGTATAATACCCCTCGGTAAGCGCCTTCTTGCCGGTAATCGGCGTATATGCACACCAGCTGTTGCCCGCAAATGTAGATGCGGTATCAAAGGAAAAACCGAACTGGGTCAGCCAATCATCCGTATAACCGCTCTCATCGATCATCAGACGAACCATTTCTTCCTTTGCCTGCTGCTTGCCCTCGTAAGTGGTGTAGCTCAACCAGTCCTGATAGAGCGCTTCCGCATCAATCAGGTTTTCGCCTGCGGCTTTGGTTCGTTTTTCTTTGGTCACAGGATCAGTCCAGTCGGCAATCTCAGCCTCAACCTGGCTGGGCACATTCAACGCCATCGGGCCGCTGGTAAGTACGGAAGTACCGCCAAACTTGCCGGCCTTGTCGATTGCCAAAACGGAAAGACCGTTTTGCGCCGCACTCAGCGCAGCCGCCGTACCGGAACCGCCCATACCGACGACAAGCACCTGTGTATTCAACTCAATGGTCTCGTTATTCTTCTCTGGAATCGTCTGGAAAGCCTTAATCGCAGAAGCATCGCTGCCGCCCGCTGTCAACGCCTGCGTGAGCGCATCTTCAACCGCCTGACGCACGCCGTTGCTGGAGGCGGTCGCCCCCGTGATAGCATCCACCGCAATGGATTGATGCTCAATCATGCGCGGGATCATACGATCTACAACTGTCTGAAGCAGCGCAGGTTTTTCAGAGGTGTTGACCTCATCAACTTCAATCGCAGTGATTTTTTCTTCATCTACGGTCACATTAACCGTCAGCGGCTCGCTGATGCGGAATCCCAAGCCCTTGCCGGTATAGGTGCCGGGCGCCATTTTTACAACCGCTTCCGTGTTCTGACCGCTCGCCTGCGCAATGCAATCCTCCACAGCGCTCATCACAGCCTTGCTGGTGAAGGTTGCGCCCGATACCGTATCCACCTGTGCGCTCTGCGCGTTAAGAATTGCTGCGGGCAGTTTTTCTGCTGCCACACTGCCGATCCCGCTCGTCTCATCTGGCGCCTCAACCTGCACATCCGTCATGCCCTTCTCATCAAAGGTCACGCTCACACTGACCACGCCGCCAAAGCCCTTGGCCTGCGCCGCGTACGTTCCCGGCGTATACACGTTCTCGGCAAATCCATGCGGCACAGCCGCACCAACCAAAGCCAGCGCCGCCGCCATTGCCATCCATTTTTTCATTAGGATTGCTCTCCTTTCTTCTCTCCCGATCTTTTATCGGGTTTGGCAAAATTATAGCAATCCATTCACAAATTAGCAAATTCACATTTCTGATGATTCCATCATTAAAAACGATGTAAAGCGCTCAATCCACGCCTGAGTGGGCTGATTTTTATTCCATAGCAGACAAATGCGCTCCATGTGAGGCTCTTTCATCGGTACATATGCAAGATTGGGATGCGGCCTGCATGCGCTTTTCACTGCCATGGACATTCCATATCCCGCTGCAACCAGTGTTTCCACACTTTCCTGTGAATTCACATAGGCATAAACCGGCTTGGCAACGCCCTCGATCGTCCACGCTGCAAGTCGCTCGGTTTTATCACTTCCACTGAGCAAGATCAGCCGTTCTTTCTCCAAATCCTCTTTCGACACTGCTTTTCGATTCGCAAGAGGATGATTGCCGGGCAGCATGGCAAGCACAGCTTCCTCCTTCAAGATATGGTAACTCATCCAATTCTTTAAGTTATACTCCGGCCAAAACAGAGAAATCATGCAGTCAATCTGTCCGTTCTCCATCTGGGTAACCAGCTCCGTGTGCTGTCCATGCATCACCAGAACCTTGACATATGGATATGTTTCTCGAAAGCGTTCCAACGCTCTCGGCAAATTTTCCCGACACAGATCACCGTTACAGCCAATGCGAAATACATGCTGATATCCTTTTGCTATGCTCTGCACAAGCAATCTTGAATGATTTACCTGATTTAAAATCTTACGCGCCTCCAAAACCAGCGTCTCCCCTTCCGCTGTCAGACGAAGTACGCGTTTCTCCCGAACAAACAGCGTCACACCAAGTTCCTTTTCCAATGAAGAAATCTGCTGGCTCATCGCAGACTGCACGATAAAGCATGCTTGTGCCGCTTCCGTAAAATTCAGGTATTCAGCTGCCGACAAAAAATATTGCAGTTGCTTAAATTCCATAGTTCACCCTTTTGGGCTCATGATTCTGCTCTATCGCATCTGAACCAGTCGCCAAACAATAGATCTCATATCAATCTCCATCTTACAGAAGGAGCTATCGCTCAAAACGAGACTGGAAGAGTTCGTTATCCATTCTCTTCCAGCGTCCCAACCAGTTCCTGCGCGCTTCTCACATTCTGCCTGTCACAGTACGCGTCCAGTTCCCGAATGATGCGCGGGCAGGCGAACGGATCGGTGAAATTCGCCGTGCCGACCATGACGGCCTTCGCGCCGCAGAGCATGAACGCCGCCGCGTCCTCGCCGGTTTCGATGCCGCCCATGCCGATAATCGGGATATGCACCTTTTTGGCGCTCTGCCAGACCATGCGCAGCGCAACCGGCCGCACCGCCGGGCCGGACAGGCCGCCCGTGTTGTTGGCCAGCACCATTTTGCGTTTGTTCGTGTCCACCGCAATGCCCGTCAGCGTGTTGATCATGGAAATCGCGTTCGCGCCCGCCTCTTCGGCAGCCAGCGCGTTTTCCGTGATGTCGGATACATTCGGGGTCAGCTTGACGATCAACGGCTGTTTGGCCGCCGCCTTCACCGCCTTCGTGATGGCGTACACGCTTTCCGGCTTCACGCCGAAGGCCACGCCGCCCTCATGCACGTTTGGGCAGGAGATATTCATTTCCAGCAGATGCACGCCCGTGCCCGCCAACCGTTCGGCCATCTGCACATACTGTTCCACGCTCGTGCCCGTGATGTTGGCGATCACGGCGACGTTTTTGGTCAGCAGCCACGGCAGGTCGTTCTCGATGAAGCTCTCCACGCCGGGGTTTTGCAGGCCGACGCTGTTGAGCATGCCGCTTGGCGTTTCCGCAATACGCGAAGGCGGGTTGCCCGTGCGCGGCAGCAGGCTCAATCCCTTGACGGAAATGCCGCCCAGCTGGCCGATATCATACAGTTCGTCGTATTCGCGGCCAAAACCGAACGTGCCGCTCGCCGCAATAATCGGGTTTTTCAGTTTCACGCCGCACAAGTCGAGGGAAAGATCAGCCACGCAGACACACCTCCTTCGCGTCGAACACCGGGCCGTCCTTACAGACGCGCGCATAGTGCCAGCCGCCGTCCGGCTGCATGATCTTCACATTGCAGCCCAGACAGGCGCCAATGCCGCAGCCCATCCGCTCTTCCAGCGAGAGCTGGCACGGCACGTCATATTTTTCGCAGAGCGCCTGCACCGCCGCCAGCATCGGCGTCGGCCCGCACGCCATCACGAGATCCGGCCTGCGCGCCAAAATCGCCGCTTCCAGCGGCCGGGTCACCAGCGCGCGCTCGCCCAGAGAGCCGTCGTCGCTGACCGCCGTCACCGCACAGGGCGACTGCGTCATGCCGTAGGCATGCGCCGCCGTGCGGAAGCCGAAGAATGCGCGGCTCTCCGCCGTCGCAAACGCATCCATCGCGCAGCAAATCGGCGCGACGCCCACGCCGCCGCCGACAAAGTAAACGCACGCCGCGCCGCTGCCGTCGAAGCCTGTGCCCAGCGGGCCAAGCACGCGGATCGTCTCCCCCGGCTTGCAGGCGCAGATCATCTGCGTGCCCGCGCCCTTGGGCTGAATCGCCAGCGTCAGCGTGCCCGCCGCCGCGTCCACCGCCATCAGACTGATGGGGCGGCGCAGCACGTGCCCGCTGTCCGGCACAAGCATGTGGATGAACTGCCCTGCCTTGGCCTGTGCCGCAATTTCCGGCGCGGAAAGGATGAGACGCACCAGCTCCTGCGCCAGCGGCTCACAGCTGAGCACGCGCGCGGTCGTATCCTGCATGTCCGTCCCTCCTCACTGGATGGCCTTGCCGACGGCCGCGAGGCTGCTCGCAAGGTCTTCTTTCATGCGCAGCGCTTCCTCGCGCGCCGCCGCGTCGAAGGCCATGCCCTCGCGCTTTTTCCACGCGCAGAGGATCGACCGGGAGGCGTTGACAATCGCGCCGTTGCCGTTCGCGTCGAAGCAGCCCGCGATGTCCGTTCCCTTCGCGCCCTGAGCGCCATAACCCGGCACGAGGAAGAACGCATGCGGCATGCGCGCGCGCAGTTCAATGCCCTGCTGGGGATAGGTCGCGCCGACGACCGCGCCGACGGCGGAATACCCGCTTTCGCCGCGCGTCTCCTCCCCCCATGTCTCAACCAGATCAGCCACCGCCTGATACAGCGTGCGCCCGTCTTCAAAACGCATGTCCTGAAGCTGGCCGGAGGACGGATTGCTCGTCTTCACCAGCACGAACACGCCCGTTCCGTTGTCGCGGCAGGCGTCGGTAAAAGGCTTGATGCCGTCCACACCGAGATACGGGTTGATCGTCGCGATGTCCGCGCCGAATGCGGCCTGCGCGCCATCCGGCATATCCGTCTTGCCGACATAAGCGTTTGCGTAACACGCGGCCGTCGCGCCAATGTCGTTGCGCTTCACGTCCGCCATCACGATAAGCCCCTTTTCATGCGCATAGCGGATCGTCTTTTCGTAGACTTCCATGCCTGCCGGGCCATACATCTCATAATACGCCACCTGCACCTTGACCGCCGGCACAATGTCGCACAGCGCGTCAATCAGGCGCACGTTGTAGGCGTAAACAGCTTTCGCCGCATCCTCGAAGGAATGAATGCCGTTTGGCAGAACTTCCCTGACAAAGTTTTCCGGCAGATATTCAATGCGGGTATCGAGGCCCGCGACAGTCGGGTTTTTCAGTTCAGAAATTCGCTTTGCGAGTTTTTCCATGATATTCATATTTATAACCCTTTCTTGGGGCTTTGCCCCAAACCCCAGCAGGGAACTGAGTTCCCTGCACCTTCCAAA
>OLPW01002672.1_pt1 | contig 15308 bp, 19 predicted proteins | sample 1672161 | NCBI WGS metagenome assembly OLPW01 (sample SAMEA3136654, study PRJEB25190) | human gut metagenome
TTTTTTCTGTTACGGTTTACGACTATAATATTTTGGCGAATCGTTTGCGCGATTTGGCTTATCTGAATGCGGGGATTACCCTTTCGCTGACGGATAAACGGACGACTAACGATGCCGGCGAGTATCGTAAAGAGGTGTTCTATTCAAAGGAAGGATTAAAGGAGTTCGTTCGTTATATCGACTCGAATAAGGAGCATCTTATCGACGATGTGATTCATATCGCTACCGAGCGTCAGGGAGTGCCTGTGGAGGTCGCTATGACGTACAACACGACGTATAACGAGAATGTCTATTCGTATGTGAACAATATCAATACCATCGAGGGGGGAACTCACTTGACGGGTTTCCGTCGGGGATTGACCCGTACTTTGAAGAAGTATGCCGAGGATTCCAAGATGCTTGAAAAAGTGAAAGTGGAAATCAGCAGCGATGACTTCCGAGAGGGGCTTACCGCCGTTATTTCGGTGAAAGTGATGGAGCCACAATTCGAGGGACAGACCAAAACGAAGTTGGGCAATAGCGAGGTTATCGGGGCTGTGGACACGGCTGTGAGCGAGGCTTTGGCAAATTATTTGGAAGAACATCCGGCTCAGGCGAAAACAATTGTCGAGAAGGTGATTATCGCCGCCACAGCGCGTCATGCAGCTCGCAAGGCACGTGAGATGGTGCAGCGCAAGACGGTGCTTTCCGGTTCCGGTTTGCCCGGTAAATTGGCGGATTGTTCTTCGCGTAACCCTGAGGATTGCGAGATATTCCTTGTCGAAGGGGATTCGGCAGGAGGTTCTGCCAAACAAGGTCGTGACCGTATGTTCCAAGCTATTCTACCGTTGCGCGGTAAGATATTGAATGTGGAAAAAGCGATGGATCACAAGGTCTTCGAAAGTCAGGAAATCAGTAATATGTTCAAGGCTTTGGGGGTGACTATCGGGACGGAAGAAGATTCGAAAGAGGCGAATATCGAGAAATTGCGCTATCATAAAATCATTATTATTTTTTCTAAATTCTTCTATTTTATTTTCTGAAACAGATTTTATTGCTTCTGCAAGCCTTGATAAATCAATATTATTTAAATTATATTTAATTATTGATTCTTTTACTGTTCTAGAATCATTTAAATTTATTATTTCAAATATTAAATCATCATATAATAAATCTTGTTCTTCCTCTTTTTTCTTCAATTTTTTAACATTTTCATCATATTCTTTTTTACTTATTTTATTTTGGCTAAATTTATAATCAAGTTCATTTTCATCACTTTTTATCTGCATTTTTTTAATATCACGTTCTGATGCTAAAGAATATATATCTTTTTTTGTACCATCTACATTATATTCAACTTCAAGTATTGGATATTCTTTTAATATTATAGGATTATCCATTATAATATTTTTAATGAAATTATTAACATATTCATTATATTTTTCTTTATATAAATCTTCTCTTATTTCATTATTCATCAATTGGTTCCTCTTCCTTTTGTTCTTCAAATTCAAGTAATATTTTATCTATTTCTTCCTTGATTTCTTCCTCAATCTGTTTTTTTTCTTCAGGAAACATATATTTTTTTATTATATCTTCTTTAGCCTTAATTAATAATTCTTTATTTATTTCCAAAGTTCATCATTCCTTAATTTCTTCTATTCTTAAAAAGTTAGTATACTCAACATTTAATGGAAAACTACCTGCGATTACAATTCTATCTTTCTTTTGCAAATTTAATGCTTCTTTTGCAACAGATGTAGATTTTTCAATTATTTCATCAGTTGATTCAAGCATTGGGACTTTCATAGGTATAATACCATAATTAATTGTAAGTCCACTTACTGTTTTTTCTATTGGTGAAATTGCAATTACTGGTGCGCTTGGTCTAAAATGACTTATCTTTTTTGCAGTTAAACCAGTCATAGTGGAACATACTATTGCATTTGCATTTATTCTATTAGCAGAATCAACTGTACTATAAGCAATTGCTGTTGGTATGTCAGTTTTATCTTTTCTGCTAAATTCTAAAAGTAAATCATTATAATTAATTTCATTTTCTATTTCATCAATTATTTTATTCATAGTAGTTACTGTTTCAACTGGATATTTACCAATTGCTGTTTCACTTGATAACATTACAGCATCTGTTCCATCAAGTACTGCATTTGCAACATCAGATACTTCTGCTCTTGTTGGTCTTGGATTTTCTTGCATTGTAGATAACATTTCAGTTGCAATTATGCATATTTTTTCTGCTTCTTTAGCGGCATTTGCAATCTTCTTTTGGATGCTTGGTATTTTTTCTATTTCAAGTTCAATTCCAAGATCTCCTCTTGCAATCATAACTCCATCACTAACTTTTAAAATACCTTTCATCTCTTCAATAGCAGTTTTATTTTCCATTTTACTTATAATTTGTATATGATCATCAGATAACTCTATTAATAAATCATTTACATCAAGTACATCAAGTTGATCCTTTACATGTGATAAAGCCAAATAATCTACTTGCATTAATACTGCAAATTTAATTGTTTCTCTGTCATACTCTGATAAAAATTTAAGATTGAAGTTTGCTTTTGGAATATTTACGCTACAATTACTTTTTATGTATCCATCATTTTTAATTTCACATATTATAGCATCCGAACTATTACTAACTACTTCTAGAGTAACATTACCATCATTTAATAAAATTCTTTCACCTACTTTTATGTAGTTAATAACTTCTGGTAAAGTAAGTGAAATCATATTTTCGTTTCCTTTGATATTATTTTTAACAATTCTAATAGTATTACCTGCAAATAATTTTATTTTATTTTTTTCAAGTTCTGTTATTCTAATTTCTGGTCCTCTAGTATCAATCATAATACCTGTTATTACTGAAAGTTCTCTGTTTAATTCTCTTACCTTTAATATTATATCTCTAGCATCCTCAAAACTAGAATGAGACATATTTATTCTAATTACATCTACTCCAGATAAAATCATTTGTTTAATAGTTTCTTTTGATCTAGAAGATGGACCAATTGTCGCAATCATTTTAGTTTTATTCATATTTATCACCTATCCTAAATAATATTGTACCAAATTTCTGGTTTAATTAAAATCAAAAAAGTTGAGAAATATAAAAAAGTGTAAAGAAAAAACTAAAATTTTTTAATTATTTCTTAGTTTATTAATTTCTTCAACTGATAGGCCTGTTGCTTTTGATATGTCTTCTATAGGCATATTCATTGATAATAAATTTTTAGCAATACTTACTTTTTCTTGAGATACACCTTTAGAAATACCATCATTAATACCATTTTCTCTTGCCTCTGAAAGTAAACTATTTTGTATCTTCTTTTTGTCTTCTTCTTCACTCATATATTTTTGAAATTCTGGATCATCATTTACTATTGTTACATTTGTTATATACTTATCTACTATCTTATCTTTTGGCATATTTTCTAGCCCCTTTTTATCTAAATCAAGCATTATCATATATTGATTCTTCTTGATTTCTTCTTCATTTTTACTATACCACAACTTATTATAATAATCCATATTTATTTCATATATTATGAATTTTTTAACAAATAGTTTACCATTTTCACTCATTATCATATACTTAGTCATTACATCTTCTTCTGCGCCTAATCCCCACGTTAAATTAACATGCACAATATCTGTTTGCCGGTTATATTCTTTACGTGCAAGTATATGAGACTGATATATATTACAAATATAAGCAGTATTTCTTGGATTTAAGTATTTTTCATATTGTGAATTAATTTCTATTTCAATCTTTTTATTATCAGTATAAACAAGTGCATCTACTCTCTTATCTTTAATATTTACATTACCACTTAATAATTCTGTTTTCTTAATTTCTAGATTATCTATCTTTATTTTAAGAATAAATTCTAGTAATACTTTTAATAAATCACTATTATTTGGATTTAAAAATACTTCTTTAAATGCTCGATCATTTTTTCATGTATAAAACTCTTTTTTCATACATTTTCTCCTTTCTGAATTGATAGTTTAACATATGAAAAAATTATAATCAAAGCACAAAAAATCCATTTTTGAATATTTTTTTATGCAAAAATTAAAATTTAGTACAAACAAATAAAAAAAGATATTTGTTAAATGAAGTTGTAATATAAAAGTGGACATAAAAAAAGATGTTCCACTTTTTTGTTTGATATAATTAATTAAAGGAGATGATAAAATGGCAAGCAAAGGTCAAAAATATAAACAATGGACTGCAGAAGAAAAATATAAAATTATAAAACCAGCATTGGATTTTGAAAAAAGCACAAGTCAAGTTACAAAAGAAACAGGTCTAAGCAATGGAATGATAAATAACTGGATTAAAGCTTATCGAGAAAGCGGTATGGAAGGATTAACGCCAAAAAGAAAACATAATAATCCATTATCAAAATATTATAATAAGAAAAAACTTACGAAAGAAGAACAACTTGAATATGAAAATCTGAAATTAAGAATTGAGAACGAAATGTTAAAAAAAGGATTCCTAATGAAAGAAGATGGTACATATGTAAAATTCATAAAGTAACACAAGCTAAATATGAAATAATAGAATTATTAAGCAAGGAATATAGCATAAAGTCTTTATGTGAAATAATGAAAGTTTCTAGATCAGGATACTATAAATGGTTGAAAAATAAAGATACATTAAATAATTATGAAATAAACAGAAAAAAATTAGGCGAACTAATTGTAGATGTTCATAAAAGAAAACCGAGTTATGGTTATCATAGAATAAATAAGATAATAAGGGATGAAACTGGATGGTATGTATCATCCAATCTTGTTCATAAAGTATGTAAGATATTAAATATTAAATCAAAAGCTAAACATTATAAATACAAACGACCAGGAGAAGAATCAATTAAATATTCAAATATAATTAATGGTAATTGGAAAACTTCTAGACCATTTGAAAAAGTAGTGTCGGATACAACAACATTCTACTTTAAAAAAAGGAAATATGATTGGACATTTTATTTAGATGTATTTAATAACGAAATAGTTGGATATGATGTTAGAGAATCAATGTGTGGTAATGGTGTTTTAAATCATCGTGAGGCACTAAATAATATGTTAAATAACAAAATAAAAAGAGGATACGAAAACCTTGAAACCATTGTCCACACCGATCAAGGCGTCGTTTATTCCTCAGTGTCATTTAACAATATATTTAATTCTTATAAAGTAACCAGATCTATGTCTAGAGCTGGAACACCGACAGATAATCCAGTTATTGAGTCTAAAAATGGCTGGATTAAGAAAGAAATGTATATTGATTTTGACATAAATAATTATAACACAGTTCAAGAATTTATTGACGATATAGTTTGGGATAATAACAATTATCGTCCAAGCTATGCATTACAATATAAAAACCCAGTTGAGTATAGAACTCAACTAGGCTTCAAATAATTCTTTTTTAGTGTCTACTTTTTGTTGACAACTTCATTGTTAAAATACCTTTTAAAATTCTATTTCATCATTTATATAATCTACTATTTCATCTACATTTAAAGTAATTTGAGCCATTGTATCTCTATCTCTTACTGTAACTACTCCATTATTAATTGTTTCATCATCAATAGTTATACAAAATGGTGTACCAATAGCATCTTCTCTTCTATATCTTTTACCAATGTTACCAGTTTCATCATAAGTACACATAAAATGTTTACTAAGCATTCTGTATATTTCTTCTGCTTTTTCTTTATGAAATTTTTTAACAAGTGGTAAAACTGCAACTTTATATGGCGCAAGTGCTGAAGATAATTTCATTACTTCTCTAATGCTTCCATCTTCTAAAGTTTCTTCATTATATGCATCACATAATACAGCAAGAGTTAATCTATCACATCCAACAGAAGGTTCAATTACATATGGAGTATATTTTTCATTTGTTTCGGGATCTAAATATTTAAGTTCATTTTTAGAATGATTTGAGTGAACTGTTAAATCATAATCTGTTCTATCAGCAATTCCCCAAAGTTCTCCCCATCCGTGAGGATATTTATATTCTATATCAGTTGTTGCCTTACTATAGAATACTAGTTCTTCTTTTTTATGTTCTCTAAGTCTTAAATTATCATTTTTTAATCCTAAATCATTTAAAAATTTAACTGCATAATCTTGATAATATTTAAACCAATTTAAATCATCCCCTGGTTTACAGAAAAATTCATATTCCATTTGTTCAAATTCTCTTGTTCTAAATGTAAAATTACCTGGTGTAATTTCATTTCTAAATGCTTTACCTATTTGACCTATACCAAATGGTATTTTTGCTCTCATAGTTCTTTGTACATTTTGAAAATTAACAAATATACCTTGTGCTGTTTCTCCTCTTAAATATACTTTATTTTTAGTATCTTCAGTAACACCCATATGTGTTTCAAATAATAAATTAAATTGTCTTATATTTGTAAAATCTGATGCTCCACATTTTGGACATTTAATTTTATTTTCTTTAATAAAATCTTCTAATTTTTCATTAGACCATCCATCACCAGTTTCTTTTCCATCTGTAAATTCTTCTATTAATTTATCAGCACGAGCTCTTGATTTACATTTTTTGCAATCAATTAAAGGGTCTGAAAAACTAGATACATGTCCACTTGCTACCCAAACTTCAGGATTCATAAGAATTGCAGCATCAAGTCCATATGAATTAGGACTTTCTTCTATAAATCTTTTCCACCAAGCCTTTTTTATATTATTTTTAAGTTCTACACCTAAAGGTCCATAATCCCAAGTATTAGCAAGTCCTCCATATATTTCACTTCCTTGGAATATAAATCCATATTGTTTACATACATTTACTATTTTATCCATAGTTAGATTTTCCATATTATTTTCCTCCTTTAATTAAAAAAGACGATTCTTTATAATTTGTAAGGACTCATAAATTATGAGCGGTTCCACCTTACTTATTCTTTAATAAGAATCATCTTTGGGTTATATAGCTGTTTAAGTTTCCACACTTAGTCATCGCTTCTTTATCAAATTCATTATAACATATTTTATTTTTATATGTATACATTTTTTATCGATTTTAAGAAATTTTTACTTTTTAAATAAAGTCCACTATATCTATCATAGTATTCATTTATAAAATCATCTATCTCTTTTCTTGTATTATTTGATAATTTTATTTTACTTATTTTAGATATATCTACATGATAAAGTTTTCTTAATACATTTATTGTTTTTTTATCTACTATTTTTTCATTAGTATGACAATTTGCGCATACAAATCCACCCTTACTAGTAGAAACTGTAATAGCGCTAGGTCTTCCGCATACTGCGCATGAATCAAGTACAGGTTTTATACCTAAATAATCTAAATATTTAAGTTCTAGTATATTTGTTATTATTATTGGATCATACCCATCTTCTATTTTTAGTAGAGTTTCTTCTAGTAACTTAAATATATCCTTTTCATTAGTTTGTTTTAAAACCTGAAAAGTAAGTTCTAGTAAAAATGAAGCATAACTTATTTTTAATAAATCTTTTTTTATTTCAGTAAAAGGATTTATTACATCTGCGCATACTAAAGTAGATAATTTTCCTTTTTTGTAATATATTTGAAAAATTGCATAAGTTAATTTTGTTGTTACACTTCTAATAGGACTTTTAATTGATTTAGCACCTTTTGCGATTACACTAATTATTCCATATTCTTCTGTAAATATATTTAAAAGTTTACTTGTTTCGCTATATGCATTTTCACTAATTATTATCCCTTTTACTTTCGTTATCTCCAAGATACTCTACTTCCTTTTCTTGCATTTCTTTAAATTTTAAGAAATATTCTATTTTTCCTGTCATTTTAAATAAAGACCAAACATCATTCTTATTCATATTATCACCTATTTATATGATGATGCCTTTAAAAATTTTTATTCATTATTAAAACCAAATTCTGTTAAATATTTATCTTTTTCTCTCCAGTTATTAACTGTCTTAACAAATAATTCAAGATATACTTTTTTACCTACTAATTCTTCTATATCTTTTCTTGCTTCTATTCCTATTTCTTTTATCATAGAACCAGAGTGACCTACAAGTATTCTTTTTATTCCTTCTCTTTCAACTATTATAAGTACATTAATATGAATGCTATTTTTTTCTTCTTCATATTTCTCAAGTACACATGTTACTGCATGTGGTACTTCTTCATGAGTCAAATTAAGTACTTTTTCTCTAACTATTTCTGATACCATAAAGTTAATACTTTTATCTGTATAATAATCTTCACTATAGTATCTTTCACCTTCATCTAAATACTTTTTAATAGTTTTTATTAAATCATCAATATTATCTTTCTTTAAAGCTGATATTGGAATAATTTCTTTAAAATCAAATAACTTATTATATTCTTCAATCATTGAAAATAAATTTTCTTTTTTTATTCTATCTACTTTATTTAATATTAAAAATACATTAGAATCTACTTCTTTTAATTTTTCAAGTATGAATTTATCACCTTTACCTATTTTCTCTGTAGCATCTACCATAAATAATATAACATTAGTATCTTCAATCGAATAATAAGATTGAGAGTTCATATATTTACCTAATTTATGCATTGGTTTATGAATACCTGGAGTATCTATAAATATTATTTGTGAATCATCATCATTATATATTCCTTGAATATTATTTCTTGTTGTATGAGCTTTATCTGATACAATTGCAACTTTACTACCAATAATACTGTTAATTAATGTACTTTTACCAGCGTTTGGTCTACCTACTATTGATACAAATCCTACTTTCATTTTAAATCCTCTTCATCAAATGGATATGGACATAATTCTTCTACTGTATGAACTATTTCATCACCATTTGGATTCATTGCAATTATCATCTTATCTTTTTCAAAAAACTCTTGAATAACTTGTCTACATATCATACAGCTCATACCAATTTTTTCATTATCACACATAACATACATTTTTTCAAAATCATGTTTTTTATATCCAGCACTTATTGCAGATACAATTGCACTTCTTTCTGCGCATATAGTGCCTCCATATGAAGCATTTTCTACATTTACTCCATTAAATTCTGTACCATCTTTCATTAATGCAATTGCCGCTACTCTAAATTTAGAATAAGGACTATAACTATTATTTAATAACTCTAATAATTTTTCTTTCATATTATCTATTTACTCCATATTCTTTTAATATTTCATTTTGAAGTGAAAACATTTTTATTTCATCTTCTTTTTCCATATGATCATATCCAAGTAAATGTAAAAAACCATGTACTGTCAAGAAAGACAATTCTCTTTTTAAAGAATGACCATATTCTTCTGCTTGTGATTTTGCTTTATCTATTGAAATATAAATATCACCAAGCACTCTTACAAAAGAATTACATGTTTCATCATCATTTAAAGCAAAACTAATTACATCTGTTTCTCTATCAATATTTCTATATGTTTTATTTATTTCATGTATTTTTTCATTATCTACTATAATTACATTAAATTCAGAATCTTCTTCACCCATATATTTAGTCATAAATTTAATTAAATCTGGTAGTTCATCTATTTCTTTTAGTTTTTCATTTGTTTCATTAAATACTTCTGTCATCTTAAAATCCCCCATAATGAATAATTTGTATAAATCAAAAATATTATAACACATAATATTATAGTTAATATATTTTTAAATAAATCAGTTGAAAAAAACGCTGGTAAATGACTTTCTAAAGTGTCACATATAATAAATATTAAATATCCTACAAAACCACCTACAACATTTAATATAATATCATCTATATCAAATGTTCTTCCAATTTTTAATTGTGTATATTCTATTACACCTGATGTAACTAATGATATAAATAATATTGGTGTTACCTTTCTTGTTTTCATTATATATGAAACAAAAAGACCAAATGGTACAAATAAAAGTATATTACCAAGTATATTTCTCATAAATACTTTTGATCCAACCTTATATCTTAGTATTTCCTTAAATGGGATAAAATTATTCGTTCCATAATTTACATCTTGGAATGTTACTACATAAAATAAAAGCATCGCATAAATTAAAAAGGCAAGCATAAATAGTTCTTTATAAAGTACAAATTTATCTTTATGCACTACTAAATATGTTATTCTGATTGTTACTATTACTACTGTAAATATTAAAAGCATTGGCCAGTTGTTACTAACTGCATCCTTTAGTGTTTGTTCTATCATTTTATTACTCGTATAATCAATCTTATAGAAATATTAATCTATTTGATTGATCCCTTTCTATTTATATTTTTTGATTTATTATACCTCTAGAAGTATAATAAATTTCGCACTGTGGATTTGTTTCTATTTTTTTACAGCCAAATTCTTGGACTGGTTCAAGGAGTCTCAAACCACAGACTTTTATTTTAATTGTTAATCAGTTAGTTAACACTTTGATGTTTTATTACGCTACGAGTTTACAAGGTAGAAGTTATTGTGGTCAAACTATTCAGTGCAAACAAACTAATTAGGAGGTGCTTATATATGATATATTACGTTGGAATAGATATATCAAAGTACAAACACGATTTCTGTATTATCTCAAATACAGGTGAAGTTATTGTAGAAAATTCTTCTTTTGAAAATAACAAAAAAGGATTTCAATCTTTGTTGGAACAATTGAAACCCTATGACAAATCTCAAGTCCATATTGCTTTTGAAGCAACTGGACATTATTCAATGAATTTGGAACTTTTCTTAATTGATAAAGAGTTTTCTTTTATGAAAATTAACCCTTTAATCATTAAACAGTTTTTTAAAACTCGAAGTTTACGTAGAACTAAGACTGATAAAGCTGATGCTTTAAATATTGCTGAATATCTTATGTCTGTTCCTTACAAACCAAATTCATTGTTATTATATCATATTTATTCATTAAAGTCACTTTGTAGAACTAGAGAACAATTAATTAAAGAAAGAAGTAAATTTGCAGTTTTATTAACTAACGAACTTGATAAATCTTTTCCTGAATTAAAACCTTTCTTTAACAACATAATTTCTTCTACACTATTATTTATCTTAGATAAATATAAGAATCCTTCTCATATTGCTTTAATGAAAGATTATGATTCAATCAGATGTATTTCTCGTGGTAAATTTACTTATGCTAAATTTGCTAAGTTAAAAGAACTTGCTAAAAACACTGTTGGTTATCACGATGATAATACTGATTTACTAATTTCTACTTATGTTTCTCTATACAATTATTTTAATGATAAAATTGTTCCTATAGATAAACAAATTTCTACAATTATCAAAGAACTTAATCCATCAATTCTTTCTATTCCTGGAATTGGTGAGATTTCTGCTGCATCTATTATTTCAGAATATGGAGATATTTCTTGTTTCTCTTCTCCTGCTAAGATGCTTGCTTTTGCTGGTCTAGAACCTAGTATTAACCAATCTGGAACATTAGAATCTAATGGTAAGATGGTTAAACATGGTTCAGGTCATTTAAGATATGTATTAATGAATACTTCTTTAACACTTCTTAAATTTAATCCTATTTTCTATGATTTTTATCTTAAGAAACGTTCTGAAGGTAAACCTCATAGAGTTGCTTTATCACATGTTTGTAAAAAGTTGGTTAGATTAATCTATACTCTTGAAACTAAACATGTAGATTTTGATCCGTCTTTATTGAAATAATTGATTTTTCAATTTTTCAAAATTTCACCATCGTGAAATCTTTTTGGCGTGGGATTCTTTCCTTTTATATCTTTCTATTAAAAAGTACTTGACTTTTAATAGTTAGACTCCTTACTATTCTTCTGTTATAGGTTCTATTTTTTCTTCTTTTCCTATTTCTTCATAACATGTTATAAACATATCTAATACTATTTTACTATCTTTTTGATAAAAATTCAAAGTTTTTTCATCAAGTATGTACTCATCTTTATCAAGTGATTGTAAAATCTTTTCTTTAACCTTTTCCTTAGCCTTTATTTTTGCTTCATTTATGTTATAAGTATCATTTATAATTTTTATTTCTTTTTGATTTTCTATTCCAACTTCAAATGGTACTAATCTATTTTTTAAACTAATAATTTTCTTTCTTTCAAAGTTTTTATATTTTTTTCTTGAAATATAATCTTTTCCTATTTTTATATAAAAACTTCTTTTATTATTATTTGTATATTTTTTCTCAGTATACTTTAAAGGAAATTCTATGGATACATCATACCATACTTCTGCATAAACTTTTCCTTTAGCATGAACATATTTTTTTACTTCTTCATCTTTTGTTATCGCACCACTTATTATTACATCACCTTTATTTACATAAGTATTAGATTCAACCATTTTTAATCCCGATTCAGCATATATTCTTTTTATTACACCTGATTTTTTCGCAACAACATTTGTATACTCAGTACTTACATTATTATTTTGTTTTTTTCTTTCAACAATTTTTACCTCATATTTAGTACCAATATCAGTTATTTCTATCCATTCAATACTATCTTTATATTTATCTGTAATTTTCTTTTTTATTTTTTCTATAGAATCATACGATTTTTTTAAATGATATTTTTTTATTCCATAACTATCTAATTCTTTAATTATTTTTTCACTTAAATCTTTATTCGTACTTATTATATTTACACTAAAAATTGTATTTGATAAATAAATTAAAAATAAAAGACCAAGTATTACCATTATTATAAATACTTTATTTTTATTTAATTCTTCTTTAAATTTTAAATACCCTTCATTATTTATTATGGTAAGAGTATATATTGATTTTATTTTATTTAAATTTTCATAGTCTTTACTATTTATTTTAATTATTATTTCTTTATTTGATATTCTTTCTATTTCTAAAAGGTTAATATTATTTTTTTTACATCTAAGAATAAATTTTTCTATTATTTTTCCTTCTACTTTTATTATTAAATAACTATTCATTTTCTCCCTCAAAAATAATTTCATTATAATTTCCAAGTATTAGTACTTCACTGCTTAACATTTTGTTAATAGAAAGATTTTTACCTTTAATAGTTATTTTTTCTTTATTATTATATATAACTATTTCATAGTTTTCTATTTTTCCTATATTAGTAAAATTTTCAATATCTATCATATTTTTCTTAATAGTTATCTTAAATTCTTTTTGATATATATAGTTTCTTAAGTTACTAGTATGCTTCATAAACAATATCACCCTAGTAAATTATATGAAAAAATATAAGACTTAAGACATCTTATATTTGTGATAATTTTTCTTTTATAATTTTATTTACTTCACCCATATCCGCTCTATTTTTTAATTTTGGTGATATTTCTTTCATTATTTTACCCATATCTGATTGTGCTTTTGGATTTACTACATTAAATGCTTCATCAATTATAGAATTAATTTCCTCCATAGTTAATGGTTTTGGTAAATATTCATTTAATATATCAATTTCTTCATTGTATGAATCAATTAGATCTTGTCTTCCAGCTTTTTCAAAATCTTTAACAGCATCTTTTCTTAATTTTACTTGTTTAGTAACAATGCTTAACATCTCTTCTTCGCTTAATTCTTTTTTAGAATTTATTTCTTCCATTTGTATTGCTGCCTTAACAGATTTTATTGTATCTGCTTTCTTTCTGTTGTGTTCTTTCATCGCACTTATTAAATCTTTTTGAAGTCTTTCTTTCATATTATATTCTCTCCTTTTATTTAAAAAAGCAGTATTAACTGCTTAGATTAGTCTCTATCACGACTTTGTTTTTTTCTACTATTTTTAATACCAGCTTTTTTAGCTTCTCTTCTTTGAACACCAGGTTTAGAATAATGTTCTCTTTTTTTACATTCAGAAGGGATACCACTTTTAGCTACTACTTGCTTAAATCTTTTTAAAGCGCCATCAATATTTCCGTTTTTTACCACTACTTTAGTCATTCTTATCCCTCCCTTCATATTAACTAAACAAATTATATCACTTAGAAGACTTTATTTCAACAATTTTTTTAAGTTTTTTAGTTAAAAGTAAAAGAAAAAGTGAGAATAATCCCACTTTTACAAAATATTTTTAAAATTTTTTAAACAATGAAAAATTCTATACCTGTATGATAATGCATTTTTTACTTGTGCTTAAAAATCACACATATTATTGTTAACTAGTCTTCTTATACTTGAACCAAGTGCTCTTCCCATATCAACAAATACATTAAAGCCTTTAGCAAGTGCACTAAAAAGACTACCTGAAATTGTTCCACCACCGATTATATTCTTCATTTCTGAAGTACTTAACTCTTTCATATTACCTCCTATCTGCATTTATATGGTCTTGTAAAACCATCAAAAATACCTGATATAAACGATATAACACCTGCGATAACTGCCCATGCAGTTGCAGACATTCCACCACCTTTTATACTTTTCATTTCATTTTTACTTAACTCTCTCACATTTTGTACCTCCTTTAATTTCAAATACTTTATTAAATAACTTCAAATTATCATATCTATGTGAAATTAATATCAAAGTTACATCATATTTTTCTTTTACTTTTCTAACTATATTTTCTTCACTTAGAATATCAATACCGTTTGTAGTTTCATCTAATATAAGTACTTTTTTATTTTGTAGTAACGCTCGTGCTAATAATATTCTTTTTCTTTCTCCACCTGATACATTATGACCATTTTCTTCTAAAAGAAAATTTAGGGATAAATTCTTTTCTTTTAGAAATTTATCAATACCAGTTACTTTAATAACTTTCTCTAATTCTTCATTTTTAACATCTTTATATAACCTTATATTATCTAATATAGTACCAGTAAATATAATTTCATCTTGCGATATAAAACATATATTATCTGTTATATCTTTAAAACTTAACTTATCAATATTTACATTATCAATAAGTATAGATCCTTTATCAGGATTTAATTCTTTAGTTAATAATTTAAAAACAGTTGATTTACCTACTCCACTCGGACCTTTTATAAAGACAAAATCATTTTTATTTATAGTAAAATTAATATTATCTATATAGGAGTGACAATTATATTTAAAGGATACATTTTTAAATTCGATTTTATCTTTAAATATTAAACCATAGTCTTTTATTATATTTTCTTTAACAAAAAATTTTTCTAGCCTCTTATATGAATTCTTAGTATTTATAAATAAATTATCTAATGACACTATATTTTTAAATGAAAGAAAGTAATAAATTATTACGGAATTTGCTACTAAAAGATAAGAAAATGATAATAAATTTTTATTAACTAAAGTATATCCTACAAACAAAATTAA
>OLPW01002675.1_pt1 | contig 15298 bp, 10 predicted proteins | sample 1672161 | NCBI WGS metagenome assembly OLPW01 (sample SAMEA3136654, study PRJEB25190) | human gut metagenome
GCTGACCCTTCGCACGTCAAGCGAATGCTCTACCAGCTGAGCTAATCGTCCGTCTCACAACGGTATGTATTATACTGGGCGAGGGACAGTTTGTCAAGGGGGGAAATTGCTGGTTTTTTCCTTTTTTGCAAAATGGCTGTTAAGACAAGAGTTCGACGGTTGAAACAGCCGTCCGTGATCGCCTCTTGATGGGGAAAAGTTCCATGATGGGTGGGTGCTCTGTTCAATTGGCCGTAGACCGCCCTGTCCCGGGGGATGGGACAGGGCGGTTCTGAGTGCGCCCGGTGAGCGCCCGTTCTATAGGGTGAAAGTCCCGACAACAAAAACTGCGAATTTGCATTTTTATATTGACAATTTGCAGGATTTGTGTTACACTAGCGAACAACAGGCGGGTTCAGGTACTGCCCGTCAAAAAAGAAAGTGAGGTTTTCGTTCATGTGTCACAAGACAACGCGCAGAATCCTATCTCTCTTGCTGGTACTTGCCATGATCCTGACAGGACCATTTTCGGTCACTGCAGTGGCAAGTCCCACATCCGGAGCGGAGGATCTGACCTTTCACGAAGTAGACGCCGGCTCTGTTTCCACGCAACTGGATTCCACTGCCGGCCAGGAGGTGGAATCGCTGCAGACTGGTCAGACCCTCTATGAGGATACAGACCAAGTCCGTGTGACCATTTTCCTGGAGCCGGCGGCCACCCTGGCGCGGTTTGACAGCCAAAATGTGGCGTCCAACGTCCAAGCCATGAGCTACCGCCAGACCCTGGCCCAGAAGCAGGAGGAGGTGCAGTCCTGGATTGAAGCTGCCACCGGCCAGGAGCTGCAGGTAGCCTGGAACATGACTTTGGCTACCAACGCCATCTCCGCCAATGTGGAATACGGGCAGATCCAGCAGATTCTGGATGTTTCCGGGGTCAAGGATGTGGTGATCGAAACCCGATATGAGCCTGCGGTGGTGGAGCAGGATCTGGAGACGGATCCCAACATGGCGACGTCTTCTGAGATGATTGGCTCCGGCCTGGCCTGGGCCAGCGGCTACACCGGCGCGGGAAGCCGCGTCGCCATCATTGACACCGGCATTGACACGGACCATCAGTCCATGGACGCCGACGCCTACTGGTACTCCCTGCAGCAGCAGGCCAAAGAGGCTGGGGTGGACTTTGAGACCTATGTGGAGGGCCTGAACCTGCTGGATCAGGCAGAGATCGACCGTGTCTGGAATCAGCTGAACATCAGCGACCGGGCCAAGAGTTCCCGGGTCTACATCAACAGCAAGCTGCCCTTCGGCTACAACTATGTAGACACCAACTACTTTGTCAACCACGACCATGACACCCAGGGAGGCCATGGCTCCCATGTAGCCGGTATTGCTGCAGCCAACGACTACATCAAAAACGCCGACGGCAGCTTCTCTCCAGCCTTGGATACCGCCAAGATGCAGGGCGTTGCTCCGGACGCTCAGATTCTGACCATGAAGGTCTTCGGCAACTACGGCGGCGCCTATGACTCAGACTACATGGCCGCCATCGAGGATGCCATTGTGCTGGGAGCCGACGCGGTGAACCTGTCCCTTGGCTCTGCCAATCCCGGCGCCACCCGCCCCAGCAGCGAGGCCTACCAGGCCATTATGGACAGCCTGACCGACAGCGGCGTGGTGGTGTGCATCTCCGCCGGTAACTCCGGCGGTTGGTCGGACTACGACAATAACCTAGGCTACCTTTATTCCGATGAGGTGAGTATGCACACAGGAGGCGCTCCCGGCACCTACACCAATGCCCTTACTGTGGCCTCGGCAGACAACGTTGGCAACACCGGCCACTTCTTTGCCGTGGGCGACAAGAAGATTTTCTACACCGAGAGCACCAACTACGGAAACGCGCCCATAACCAGCCTGAGCGGTACCTATGAGTATGTGGTTCTGACGGGCTACGGCTCCGTGGAGGATTACGCCGCCCTGGGCAATGCCCTGGAAGGCCGCATCGCCGTGTGTTCCAGAGGTGAGCTGACCTTTACGGAGAAGGCCACGGGCGCCGTGAACGCCGGAGCTGTGGGCACCATAATTTTTAATAACACGTCCGGAACCATCAACCTGGCCCTTGACGGCTATGAGGCCAAGGCTCCCTGCGTCAGCATTTCCCAGGCGGAGGGCGAATATATGAAGTCCAGCGCCAAGCCGGTCACTGACCAAGCCGGAAACGTGCTGTACTACCTGGGCTCGCTAACCATCACCGACGAGATCGACTACGCTCTCCGGGGAGACGAGTACCAATCCATGAGCTACTTCTCCAGTTGGGGCGTTCCCAGTTCCCTGGAGCTGAAGCCGGAGATCACAGCTCCCGGCGGCAACATCTACTCTCTGGACGGCGTCACCTACGGCGGCAAGGGCTATGCCAACAACTCCGGCACCTCCATGGCCTCGCCTCAGGTTGCCGGTATCTCGGCGGTTCTGGCCCAGTACATCCGGGAAAGCGGGCTGGAGGAAAAGACCGGTCTGGACGCCCGGCAGCTCATCCAATCTCTGATCATGTCCACGGCCACCCCCATCCGGGATGGTGAGAACGGCGGCTACTACTACCCGGTTCTCCAGCAGGGCGCCGGCCTGGCCAATGTATATAGCGCCATCGCCGCCGACAGTGTGATCCTGATGGACGAAAATGCTACCGACTCGGCGTCGGACGGCAAGGTAAAGGCCGAGCTGGGAGACGATCCGGATCGCCAGGGCCTCTACAGCTTCTCCTTCACCCTGCAAAACATCACCGACCAGCCCCTGACCTACCGGCTCAGCGCCGACTTCTTCACCCAGGGAACCTTCCGGCAGGATGGAGAAACCTATCTGGACACCCAGACTCAGGCTCTGGAGGTCAGCGCCTCCTGGACTGCGGACGGCGCGACTCTGCCTCTGGCGGAGCCTCTGACTGGTCTGGACTTCAACGGTGATGGGGAAATCAACGTGGCCGACGGCCAGGCTCTGATGGACTATGTCATAGGCGGCACGCCCATCTCCTGCGCTGACAAAGCGGATCTGGACGGCGACGGCGCCGTCAATACCTATGACGTACATCTGTTCCTGTCCCGGTACAGCACCGGACTGGTTACGGTGGAGGCCGGTCAGAAGGTGAAGATTGGCGTGGAAGTGGCCCTCACCCAAGCACAGAAGGAGGCTCTGGACGAGTCCAATCCCAACGGCGCTTATGTGGAGGGCTATGTTCTGGTCTCCGGTCTGGGCACCCCAGAGGGAGTGGCCGGTACGCAGCATTCCATCCCTGTCCTTGGCTTCTATGGCAATTGGTCCGATCCCTCCATGTATGAGGACGTGACCTTCTCCCAGGCCTACAACGGCGAGGAGGTCCGGGCCACCCATACGGGCATCACCAACACCAACGGCATGGCGGTGCTTTATCCCAACAACAGCACCGCCTACTGGTATGTGGAGCACACCGGCGCCCCGGAGCGCAACGCCATCAACAGCCAGACGGAGCTGTACCAGTATGTGTTCACCCTGATCCGCAATGCCTCGGCCGTCATGGCCTTGGTTACCGATTCGGACGGCCAGCTTCTCTGGACCAGCGAGGTTTATAACCAGGCGTCCCCTGCCTTCTACTATACGAACGCCGGCTACTGGACCAACATTCAAAATACAATGGATCTGGGCTTTATGGCCTCTGACCTGGGAATTGAGGAAGGCGAGCAGTTTACGGTCAGTCTGGTCAGTATCCCTGAGTACTATGATTCGGACGAGCTGTTTATGGGCAAAGACCGGGTTTTGGAGCTGCTGGACTCCGGTGAGCTGGGCCGGGGCGTGAGCGTGTCCACCACCTTGACCCTGGATGACACCGCTCCGGAGATTCAGACCGTGAGCAAGGATCTGACCACCGGCGCTCTGACGGTGACGGCCCGGGATAACCAGTACCTGTCCACCGTGGCCGTTCTGAACAAAAACGGCACCCGGGTTCTGGCGCAGGCCGAGCCGGAGCAAACCCAGGCCGGCGCATCGGTCAGCACCGTGGTTGATCTGACCGGAATCACCGTTGGGGAAACCTGCATCGTTGTAGTCGAGGACTGCGCCAAGAATCAAAGCTACTACGAAGTGAACTACGACGGCCAGGAGCCGGACGATTCCGGTAAGCTCTACGCCTTTGCCGCCGACGCAGGCCCTGTCCCGGCCAAGACCTGGGTGCAAATCCACTCTGACCAGCTTTACTTTACATCCACCACCGATTTTAATGGCCTGGAGGCTCTGGAAACCACGACCCTGAACATCCTGGCGGCGGAGTACGTTGACGGCAGCGTCTTTGTTGCAGCCGATGACGGCAACCTCTATGTCACCGGGCAGGGCGACTGGGTAAACTACGAAAAGGTGGGCAGCTACGCCTCTGTCACCGATTCCATCTGCGACCTGGCCATGAACTATGCCGATGGCAAGCTGTATGCCCTGGGCAGCAGTAACGACCTGTACACCGTAGACCTGGTCACCGGCAAGCTGACCCTGGCCTACACCCTGACCCTCACCAACCCCAACATCTCCGGCAGCCTGGGGACCCGAGGCAATCTGGCGTCCCTGGCCATTGATGACGAGGGTAACTTCTATGCTGTGAACTACACCAACAGCTATGACACCAGCTTCCTGTACACCTGGAAGTCCTCCGACGCTGTGGACGGCGCTATCACGGATCTGGCTCCCGTGAACAACACGAAGGCCGGCTACACCGGTACCGACGGAGATTCGGCCTACCGCTACTGCTCCGGCGTGGCCGGTACTATGGCATGGGATCATGACGCGGACGTTCTCTACTGGGCCAGCAGTTACAACACCTCTTATTTCCAAACCTACCGCTATCTGTGGACCATGGACACCGCCACCGGCAAGGCGACCCGGGTGAATACCACCTATGCCGGAGAATCCGAGACGGCGAACCCCGCCGTCAGTGGTTCCATTACCTACTCCCGGCTCAACGGTCTGTATATCGTCCCGGCCCAGAAGCCTCTGGGCGCCACCGACCAGGCAGTGAGCATCACCCTGAGCCGGTCCGAAATGAAGCTCCTGCCGGGCTGCACCACAGAACTGACCGCCGAGGTCATGCCCTGGGGCCTGGAGGACAAGTCCGTCACCTGGTTCAGCAGCAATGAATCCGTGGTTCAGGTGGAAGACGGTGTGGTTACCGCCCTGGCAGAGGGTAGCGCCACCATTCAGGCCGTGACCAAAGCCGAGCCTCATCTGGAGGCGGCGTGTACGGTAACGGTGGCAGAGGCTGAAGTTCGATTCTCAGCGCTGGTTCGCAATGAGACCGGAAGCCAGTGGACGGAGTTCTCCACCGATAACCTGAGCGCCGCTTCCTCTTTCGGCTCCGGCAGAACCATCATGGGTGGCACCGCCGTGGGCGATACCCTGTACTACCATGACGGCACCTGTATCTACTCCATGGACGCTGACACCCTGGAGGAGACCAACCTGGGAACCATCGACCCCAGTTGGCTCTGGTCCGACGCGGCCCCCGCACCCAAGATCGGAGAGAGCCAATTTGGCGATGTGTTCGGCTTTATCGTGGGCCTGTGCAACAATGGCACGTATCTGGAAATGGTCAGGCCCGAGGAAGGGACCTTGAAATACATCGACCTGGCCAACTACCTGGACGAGCCTGCGGTGGCCATCGCCTTTGTAGAAAGCGGAACCTACTACTACGACCCTAGTTTCAATAATAATCCCGCCAACTACTATTACGTACTTACTGAGAGTGGCAAGCTCTACTACGGCTTGCTGTTCACCATCAACGGCGGCTACACCTACTCACCTCGCATGACCCTGGTGGGCGATACCGGCCTGAACCTAGGCGCTGTGTCCAAGACAGACGGTTCCGCCTTCGCCTCCATGGTCTATGATCCGGAGACAGAGCTGCTGGTCCTGTCCACAGGCAAGTCCGGGCAGGGTGGCAAGCTCTATTTGCTCGACCCAGCCTACGCCTACGCCCGGGAGCTGGGCCAGACCAACGGCACTGCCGTGTGCCTGTACCAGTATGACCGGCTCACCGAGGTGACGGTGCAGATGAAGTCCGAGCCTTCTACCATTTACGTTGAGGACAAGCAGCAGCTCTCCGTGAAAGTCAAGCCCGTATCCTTCACCGGCGGCGTGGTTTGGAGCTCCAGTGACGAGACCGTAGCCAAAAACGGCCTTGTCACCGGCGTGGCCCCCGGTACCGCCACCATCACCGCCACCTCTGTGGACAAGCGCAGCGACGGCACCACCTCCTCCGCCTCCGTGGAAATTACCGTGAAGGCCCTGGACAGCCTGGATACGGAAGTCCGGGTCAGCGGCCAGATCACCCTGGAGGACGGCTCCGCCCAGTGGGTGGACATCGATGTGAACTCCCTGGCCACCACCAAGCTGGCAGACGCGGCTACCTCCTTCACCGCCGGCGGCATGTCTCAGGGTAAGCTCTACGGCACCGACAGCGACTTCGAGACCGACGGAGCGGGCTTCTATGTGGTAGATCCGGCCAGCAACTATGCCCAGAAGACTCTGGGTCAGGTCAGCGCCGACGATGCCCCTCTGGACGTGGCCAGCGTGCCCTTCCGCCAGGCCACCAGCACCGGAGGCAAGACCATTGATGCCTTTGGGGCTCCCTTCTATGTGACCAACAACCAACGGATTGTCATGAACGCCAGAGACGAAAACGGTGAGCCGGATCTGGAGATCCGCGCTCTGGACGATGACGTGTCCTTTACTGGCTACGACCTGTCCACTATGGCCTTTGTAGGCTTGGACGACTGGGGTGATCAGGAAGTACTTATGTTCCTGTCCCTGGGCAAGGCCGGCAGTTTGTTTATCATCTTTGCCAAGATAGACACGGTAGATGAGCTTGGCGATCCCCGATATACCTTCATGGGTACCACCTTTGGCAGCACCAGCCTGGTGCTTGAGGATACCCACAGCTATTCCATGGCCTACGATTCGGACACCAACTTCCTAGTGCTGGCCGACAGCACCGATGGCGGCGCCCTGTACTACATCGACCTGAACAGTCCCGACTATGAAGGGGGTAATTACCCCTCGGGTAAGCTGGGGTACCTGCCGGGCGTGCGCAGCATTTCCTCCCTCTACGGCGATCTGGATCTGTGCCAGCGTGTGGAGGATTTGGACGGCCGGGGTATGGGTGCCTTCCAGAACGGCAGTGCAATTCTGCAGTCCCTGCCCATCAGCCTGAACACCTCCCTGGAGACCCTGGAGCGCTTTACCGGCAAAACCGCCGCTGAGAGCGCCCAGAACGAGGCCGGCGGCTCTCTGAACAGCGTCGTTACCTCTGAGCAGAAGGCCCAACCTCAGAGTGACCCCGATACCGTGACCCTGCAGCTCACCTCCGACCAGGCTGCCGCCAACGGCAAACTCACCCTGACCTTTGACACCGATGCTCTGGCGCTTCAGAGCGTGAAGGGCCTCAACGTCCAGGCTTTCGCCTGGAAGGAAAGCAATGGCACTGTGGTTCTGGGCTATGCAGACGACGCCAGCCTGCTGGCAGGAACGCCTGTAGCGGAGCTGACCTTCACCCGGAAGACCGGCCTTGTGAGCAACGTGACGGTTCTCTGGCAGGAGCAGATTCCCGACGCCTCCGATGAAAAGCAAATCGTCACCATCTTCTGCCGTCAGGCGGACTGCCCCTCCAAGGGCTTCACCGACCTGAAGCAGGATACCTGGTATCACGACTCAGTGGACTACGTCCTGAGCTTCGGCTTCATGAAGGGCACCAGCGCCACCACCTTCGATCCCAACGGCGATACCACCCGGGCCGCCATGGCCACGGTGCTCTACCGGATGGCTGGCTCTCCCCAGGTCACCGGCTCCAATCCGTTCACCGACGTGAAGGAAGGAACCTGGTACACCGAGGCTGTAAACTGGGCCTACGAGAACGGCATCGTGAAGGGCGTAACGGAAGAACTGTTCGCTCCAAACAGAGCCATCACCCGCCAGGAAGCCGCAACTATGATCTACCGGTTCAGCGGGGCATACCTGGGCGCGGATGTGAGCAAGGAAGCAGATCTGTCCAGCTTCCCCGACAGCGCAAATGTCCAGCCCTACGCCCGCCAGGCCATGGCTTGGGCTGTGGAGCAGGGAATCATCCTGGGCAGCGACGGGAGGCTGAAGCCTCATTCCCAGGCCCTCCGAGCCGAGCTGGCCGCCATTGTGATGCGGATCCATACCCTGGTGATGCTCCCTGAGCAATTTTGACAAAGCAAGACCCCGGCGGAGGCACTCCGCCGGGGTTCCAGAGGACTTGCGTTTGGAAAGAAAAACTGTTATAATGAGGCCAGATCATCAGCAAGGAGTGATGCCTGTGGAACTGATTATCTATCAGCACCCCTGCTGGCTGCTGGAAGCGGCAGAGCTGGTGCATGGTTTGGTCAATCATACTCCTGCGGGAACCATGGTCGGGGAAGGGCCGTATTGCATTCCCAAGGACCGGTTCCGCTCCATCCAGGCATCGGCCTGTTCCGGTATGGATCCGGAGGATCCCCGGGTTCGGTTCTATTTCGAGGATGTGCCCCTGGAAGGGCTCAGCGACCGCGGCTCCTGCCTGGGTTGCACCATGCTTTACAGCTATCTAGCCATCGAGCACTCCGAGCCCCAGGCTTATGCCCAGGACATTTCCCGGCGCTGGGCCCAACGCCAGCGCGACGGCTTCCAGATCGATGGCATTGACGAGTTTACTCTGGACTTTCGTGAGGACGGTCAGAAGAACCTGTCTCTGGCTGAAGAGCTGGCAGGCCTGGCAATTCCGGAGTGGTATCGGATGCGGCTTTTGGAGGTGCTCTCCGCCTTTGACTTGCACCTGAACCGGCTGCTGGAAATCTTAAGCCCGGTGACTCAGGCTCTGCCCGCGCTTCTGGAGCCATGGACCAGTCAGATTCCCCAGCTCACCGAGCACTGGCAGCGCGCCTTCCGGGAGAACTCGCCGGATTCCTTCTTTCTCAGTCGGGGTCGTCTGTCCGACACCCGTATTGAGCGGATGGAACTGGCTTTCCGGTTTTTTTTCCCTGTTTGTTCGCCGGGCCGGTATGATAACCAGCTTCGCAGCACCCGGTTTCACATGGGTGTGTATATCGATCCTGCTGGAGAGCAGCCCGAAAGCCAGACCATCCCCAATGAGGTAGAGCTGGAAGCCCTGCGGCTCCTGGCCAATCCGGCTCGGATTCAGATGCTGCGGCTCATGCGGGATGAACCCATGAGCGGCCATGAGCTGGCCCAGGCTTTGGATCTGAACTCCGGTACGGTGTCACGGGATCTAAATAGCCTGAACAATGCCAGGCTCCTGCTGGTCGGCAGCTCCACAGGTGCTAGATTCAAATACCGCACCAATCTGGCGGCCATCCGCCAGATTTTGGAGCGGTGCTCTGATTATCTTTTGAAAGATTAATTTCATTTTTCCCTACTCCGCGCCCTTTCTTCGGAAAGGACGCGGAGTCGTCTATCTGCACCCGGTGAGCGCCCGTTCTATAGGGTGAAAGTCCCGAAGCCGCCCGGTAGTGGGAAGGGTTAGCCAAAGGCAAGGGTGTCCGCTGTGGGGCGGAATCTGAAGAAAGCCGGAATAGGGGCTGAAAGTTCCCCGAATGGGCAAAGCTCTGGCCTGACGAACAGAAATCGCATATAAGGCCGGAGGCGAGGGTAAGTTTGCATAGCAAAACAAAGCCCAATCGCTACACGGAATCGCTTTTCGGTAAATGTGGCAGGTAAAAAGGAAAAGAACGTGTGAATACCCGGGGAGGTCTTGCAGACGCATTTGAGTAGACGTATTGAAAAAAACGCGCAGTAACAACGCACTGCAAGAAGTCAGCATGATGAACGGAAATACCGCAAAGAGGCGGGCTGCCCACAAAGAGATAGTGCGGAACACGAAGGGTATGCGGGAGCGCAGAGTGTTGGCAGTCAGGAAGGAAAGGAACAGGACGGTGCAGATTTGCTTGAAAGGATCCTGAGCAGGGAGAACCTGAACAGAGACTGCAAGCGGGCCAAAGCCAACAAGGGAGCGCCTGGAATTGACGGGATGACGGTGGAACAGGCATTGCCCTGGTTGAGAGAACACCGGGAAGAACTTCTGAAAACAATGGAAGAAACCCAAGACGAGAGTAAAGAGCCTCATGCAATTGGGGATACCAGAGTGGCAGGCGTGGGCTGTAAGCAATTGCCGGAAAGCCTACTGGCACATGGCAAAGAATGGTCATGTACAGAGGGCACTCTCAAAAGAAAGACTCGCACAGGCGGGATACTATAGCATCCTTGACCGGTACGAGTCTCTGCACTTATGCGATTGAACCGCCGTATACCGAACGGTACGCACGGTGGTGTGAGAGGTCGGCTGGAGAATTAGCCTCCTACTCGATTGGGAAAAGAGGTCAGCGGTTGCTGATGCCGGAGCAAATCTGGCCAAAGGCCTCGGCGGCTTCCATGGCGTACTCCGGGGCGTTGGCCAGATCTCCCAGGGTGATCATGCCACAGAGCTTGCCACGGTCCTCCACCGGCAGGCGGCGGACTTGTTCCCTGGCCATTTTTTCAGCGGCGGCGGCCAAGCTCATGTCTGCGCCAACGGTGACTACGCGTCCGGTCATAATGTGGCGTACAGGCACCTTTTCTGGGTTCCGGTCTGGGGCGACACACCGGAGGACGATGTCCCGGTCTGTAATCATCCCGCAGATTTTCCCGTTTTCGTCGCAAACCGGCAGCGCACCCACATTGTACCGGGCCAGCATTCTGGCGGCCACGGCTGCTGGCTCTTCGGGGCCGACCCGGATGACCCGTGGGGTCATCACGTCCTTTACCTTCATATAATGATACCTCCCAAGCCGCACAAGCGGCGTTCTGCCTGTTAGTATGGAACAAATTGGAGGCTTTTATACGGCACGACTGGAATTTCCCAGGAAATGGAAGGGGATGATAGAATCTCCATGCATAAATTTCGCCGTTTTCTGCAACCTATGAGTAGTATCGTACCGAGGAGGGTGAAGTATGAAGGACGAAGAAAAGCGGGAGACCATTCCCTGGGAAGCCAAGGACCCAAAGCCTCCGGTTATCCACAGTGCCATTCCCGGGAGCCGGGGCGAGTGTCACCGCCGGGGCTGAGTTATGCGTTGCTACGATTGCCGCCGGGGACGGGAGGGCGCCTGCCCTTGGCTGGGGCGGGGTGGTATTTGTCTATCGCCTGACCGGGCGGAGAATAAGCCGGCATGCCCAGGGCATGGCGAAGCGCTGTCCAGACCTCCAGTGGCTGGGACCTTATAAAGCAACCACGTCAGGAAAGGACAGCGCTCCATTTCTGGCGTGGTTGGCATTTTGGACCTCTATTTCGCTGTGACAGGGACCTTTAGGATATTCTGGCAGTAGAGCTCCGGGTCAAAGGGATTCAAAGGCGCGTCTTTCCGAAGGTAAAGGGGATGATGGGGGTGCCCCTTTTTGGAGATAGGACCGGCAGTGAACCACCGGGCGCCTGCCCTCTGACCTAGGGCAATTTGATCGGACAAACAGACGGCCAAGTAATCCCGCTTTTCAATGATGGCTCCCCAGGCCGCCCACACGGCAGGCTGCGGGCTCAGGGACAGAAGGTATTGGAAGGCCCGTAGGTTTTCTTGGTGCAGCCTTTCATTGCAGCGGCGCTCCATGGAATCTGGATCGGTGGCCCGCTGGGCGTAGACGTTGAACATAAGGAAGCTATCAAAACCATTGGCCAGGGCGATGCGCTCCACGGACTTGAGGGTATTATCTAACCGGTCCGGGATGGCGGTGGAGGGATTGATGCCCATACAAATGAGGGGCTTTTTCCCTCGGGTCCCCAATATGTACCGGTATTCGCTGTAGACCTTGGGAACATAGAGCCAGCGGCTCACGTCATAGTCCGGCGCTGGCTCCTGTGCCAGGCGTAGGGCATCGTCAAAGGGGAGCAGCTCCAGCTCCCGGGTTTCTCCTTGGGGAATGTGTTGCATAGTGGCCTCCTAATGTGTTTCATCGGGCTGGTCGGGAAACCAGCGGTGATCTGCGGGATTGTGCCAGACCTGAGCCTGGGGATCCAGACCTTTTTGACGGCACCAATTGGTATAAGCGGTTTCCAGGAAAGCTGAAAAGCCCTGCATGTTGCTGTAGAGGACTACATTTCCTTCCTCCGTGCACAGAACCAGGCAGACAGTTCGGCGGGAGATGGCTACCCGCTGCCCCTGGATTTGGCTGAAAGAAAAGGTTTTCAGCTGGCTGCCTGCGCGAAAAGTGAAGCAGTCGCTGGTGTAATCAATTCCGGTTCTGTGGTAGGTCCAGGCAGCGTAAAGGGAAATACCTGCTAGCAGGACGGCCCCGGCGACAAACAGAGGTGCTGCATGTGTGACGCCATACCAGGCGGAAACCGGAGCGACCAGCAACAGGAGAACGCAGAGCAGGGGATAGCGCAGAGGGAGCCGCACAGCTGGCCGCCTTTGAGCCCGCGCCTGCACCTTGCCAATGCATCGGTCTGCAAAAAAGCACAGGCCAAACACGGCGGCCAAAAATAACACAAGCCAAATGTATTTCATACCAATTCCTCCGGTACCTGTGCCCACAAGACCTGGTCCACGGGAATATCGTGGGGATCAGTCTCCAGGCAGGGGAAGAGCTGAAAGCCGTAGCACAGGGCCAATGTGGGATGCTCCGGCTCCTGCGCCAGGAATTTGTCGTAGAAGCCGCCGCCGTAGCCGACGCGGTGGCCCGCCGGGTCAAAGGCCAGCCCGGGCATCAGGACCAGAGCGTGGGGATCGTCAGCCTCCGGACTGTCTGCCAGAGGTTCCGGAATGCCGCAGTACCCGGGGGCGACGTCTTGCAGACTGGTGAGCCAGATGAAACGCATGGTGTCGCCAAACACCTTGGGCACGGCAACCCCCTTGCCGCTGTCCAAGGCGGCCTGGAGGAGCTCCAGGGTACGTACTTCTTGATTATAAGGCAAATAGCCATAGACCGATTGGGCAGCTTCATAGAGGGGAGAGGCCAGGGCCTTCCGGGTCAGCTCCCGGCTGCAAGCCTCAATCTGGGCCGGAGTCATGGCCGCCTTTTGGCGCCGAATTTTAGAGCGCAACGCTTTCTTATCCACAGACAACCCTCCTGTTACTTTCTTTTTTGTCCTTATTGTACCGGAAACGGGAGGATTCGTCAATCTAAAAGAAAATACCGCCCAGGCAGGGTATGTGCCAAGTAGACTTGTCAAGTTTTTTTGGATATTCCCCAGGCATTATTCTCGAAAACGCCACCTCGCTGCCTTGCAAATTGGCATAGAACACCTATGTGTTAGCCCGTCAAGTCTAACGAAGTCGAAATTATTTGTGTTTAAAATAGAGATATTTTTGCTGTCTCTTCATCCACTCCCGTTTATGCTAATCTTGACGTTGTCCAGAACTCGTAGCTGTGTTTCGATTTCAGAGGGTAGTAATTCTCAATGAAATAAATGACAAAAGACCAGAACGTAGGTATTTTGCCCTCATTTTCTTCAGATTAGCAAAGCAGTGCTCTAAAAAGAGCGGCAGCTTACTCAGGAAAAAACTTGCCAATGGCTACTTGACACATGCGTTTCCTGAAGATTCTTCTGTGACAGATTGACAATTGTCCCCTGGGACGGTATAATATCCTTGGGAATTGTGGGATTCCCCGAAGTGATTCTACTATGGACTGGGTATGGGCCCGGTCTTGGAAAAGAAAGGAATATTGCCATGATTTACTCAGCAGAAGTGCAACACATGTGCTCCGTGGCTAAGGGCGCATATCACGGCCCTGCCCCCATTCCCGAAGAGGGCAAATGGGTTCAGGCCAAGGAGATTCGGGATATTAGTGGCTTCACCCACGGCGTGGGCTGGTGCGCTCCTCAGCAGGGCGCTTGCAAGCTGACTCTGAATATCAAAGAGGGCGTCATCGAGGAGGCCCTGGTGGAGACTCTGGGCTGCTCCGGCATGACCCATTCTGCCGCCATGGCCGCAGAGATCCTCATCGGTAAGACCATTCTGGAGGCGCTGAACACGGACTTGGTCTGTGATGCCATCAACACCGCTATGCGGGAGCTGTTCCTTCAGATCGTCTACGGCCGCAGCCAGTCTGCGTTCTCCGAGGGCGGCTTGGCTGTAGGCGCCTCCCTGGAGGACTTGGGCAAGGGCCTGCGGAGCCAGGTGGGCACCATGTTTGCCACCCGGGCTAAGGGACCCCGCTATCTGGAGATGGCCGAGGGCTACGTGACCCGCGTTGCCCTGAACGGCGACGACCTGATCACCGGCTATGAGTTTGTAAACCTGGGCAAGATGATGGACTTCATCATCCGGCTATGAGTTTGTAAACCTGGGCAAGATGATGGACTTCATCAAGAAGGGTGACGACGCCAACCAGGCGTTGGAAAAGGCCAAGGGCCACTACGGCCAGTTTGATAACGCCGTAAAGTATATTGACCCCCGTCAGGAATAAGAGGAGGACAGCACAATGGCTTTGTTTGAAGGTTACGAAAGAAAAATCGACAAAATAAACGGTGTCCTCGCTCAGTATGGTATTTCCTCTGTGGAAGAGTGCAAGACCATTTGCGAGGAGAAGGGTTTTGACCCTTATACCATCACCAAGAATATCCAGCCCATCTGCTTTGAGGATGCTGCTTGGGCCTATACCGTAGGCGCCGCCATCGCCATCAAGAAGGGCGTGAAGACTGCTGCCGAGGCAGCAGAGGCCATCGGCATTGGCCTGCAGGCCTTCTGCATCCCTGGCTCCGTGGCTGAAGACCGGAAGGTGGGCCTGGGCCATGGCAACCTGGGCGCGATGCTCCTGCGGGACGAGACCAAGTGCTTTGCTTTCCTGGCTGGTCACGAGTCCTTTGCCGCAGCAGAGGGCGCCATCGGCATTGCCCGTTCGGCCAACCGCGCCCGGAAGGAGCCCCTGCGGGTCATCCTCAACGGCCTGGGCAAGGATGCGGCTCAGATCATCAGCCGGATCAATGGCTTCACCTATGTGCAGACCCAGTTCGATTACTACACGGGCGAACTGAAGATTGTGAAGGAGTACAAATACTCCGAGGGCGAGCGGGCTGCTGTCCGCTGCTACGGTGCGGATGATGTCCGCGAGGGCGTGGCCATTATGCACCACGAGGGGGTAGATGTGTCCATCACTGGTAACTCCACCAACCCCACCCGCTTCCAGCACCCTGTGGCCGGCACCTACAAGAAGGAGTGCGTGGAGCAGGGCAAGAAGTACTTCTCTGTGGCCTCCGGCGGCGGCACCGGCCGTACCCTGCACCCCGACAACATGGCGGCTGGCCCTGCCTCCTACGGCATGACCG
>OLPW01002694.1_pt1 | contig 15237 bp, 15 predicted proteins | sample 1672161 | NCBI WGS metagenome assembly OLPW01 (sample SAMEA3136654, study PRJEB25190) | human gut metagenome
TTCATTTTCTCGGCCATGCAGGAGAAGTTCAAAGACTTTCAGATACTCCACGGCAGGGAGGAAAAAGTCAATCCAAAACTGACCGCCTATCAAGTGGAGCTGGCACAGGTGGAAGCAGAAATTGAAAAGCTGCTGGATACGCTGACCAGGCCAATGCGACTTTGCTTGCCTATGCCAACAAATAAATCTGAAGAACCGGACACCCGCCGCCAGACCATTTCGAAGGCGATTGCCGAATTGCTATATATTATGTTAAATTCCTGAAAGTATTTTCTTTGCGTTCGCCAGGTTATTTTTTCCATTTATTTTTAGATATACTTTACTGATTTCAGAAGGCTCTCCTATTTCTCTGCAGAGATCCTGTGCCTGGGAAATGGGTATGTAGATTTCGTTGCCTTCTATTACTACAGCGGCTTTACAGGGCATATATGAGGTTTGCGGTCCTCTTGCGGAATTGCTGGATAAGGTAGTAAGATCATTTGTGGCTTTGGAAGGTTCCTTCTCTTTTTCATCCAGGGAATAAAGAATATTCAGGTTTTCACCCATCTCTAAAAATTTTTCCTGTTGTTTTTTTGAAATGGCATGATTATTATAGTCTTTCATATCCCGTAGGGAACCATTTCCCAGCAATAACAACGGCATCTTCCCCAGTTCATTCTGAGTTGGATTTTTTCCAAACGCATTCATATCAATTCCTGAAAAAGTCGTTGTTTCCGTATAATCTTCAATTTTGATGACAACCGGGACTTCTATGACTGGCCAGATTTCTTTTATACCTTTTATCTTCTTCGCTTTCTGCAAAAAATCTTCATCATAAGCCAGATTTCCAAGTGGGAGCAACACAGTAAATTGCCGTTTTTCTTCTTTCATACCTGCCAGCAGCACTCCTAATAATGTAAGTATCAATGACAGCAGAAGTATGACAAATAAGGTAAAGCTGTCTATTTTTTTTCTTTTCAATGAGAAGCCGCCTTTCTCGCTTCTTCAAGAAGGATATTTTTCTTATGAAGCTTTCTGACCAGAAGCAGGATTATGGAAATAAGCAGTACTGCAACAACTGCAGCTATGGAATACCACCAGTTATTGGTTTTCTCCTGGTCATCTTCAACCTTTAAGGACTTTATCTGGGTTTCTTTGATTTCAGAATCAAATTTTATTTCTTCCTCATATGATTTGCCATCGGCATCCTCATACGTAAGAATTAATTGACCTGCACATTTTCCTGTTTTTCCTTTTACATATATGCGAAGACTTCCCTGGGATAAATCTCCGGCCTCTATGGTCCCTAAGAATGCAGTATCGTTTGAACTTAATTCATCAGCCTTTAAGCTGACACTTGCATTGTATATTTTGTCTCTTCCGAGATTCATTGCTTTTACCGGGATCTCTACTGTATCCATAGTGTATAAAACAGATGGAATATCTGAAGCTTCCAGCTTAACACGAACCGGTTGGATGATCTGAAAAGACAGTAATTCTGTACCGGTGGTTGCCGTTGCTTTCGAATCTTCATAATCCAGAGAAAAAGTAATGACAGCCTGGCCAGGATCACAGTTTTCTGTTATAGTAATCATCTGTTCCAAAGTAATTGCTTCACCAGGAGCCAGGACTTGTACATAAAAAGAGTTTTTCTCAAATTCGATTCCTTTGTTCTCTGTAGAAAGGGAAATTTTTAAACCAAATACATTTTGACTGCAGCTTTTATTTCGAAATGTCAGCGACATTTCTGTTGTAGAACCAGCCTCCAATCGTCCACCTGAAAGATTGCTGTCTTCTAATAATACCTGCGGTTTATGTAATATTTTTTCACTTGATGAGTCTGATGTTGAATTACCTCCTCCCCCACCGCCCGAATACCCTCCGTTGTCTATAACCGGATCTGTTATCTGCGGGGCGTCACCGTCCTCCGGATTATCACTGTCTATTACAACATGAAAAGGATTCGATTTAGAACCATCACCAAAGTCATCTCCTGATGTAAAAATATCCGGATCCGGATTTTCTTTATCGGTATCAGCTTTATCAGGAGTCTTTTCATCCTCTGCCGGAGGTTCGGTACTCGTAGAATCATCCTCTTTTTCATCAAGGGTTAACGAGTTGTCATTCTCATAAGATACGGACGGATCTGAGTCCGTAAATCCTTCTTCAGCAGATGTAATCTCCGTGTTTTGAGGCTCTGTGGCAAAAACGGTAGCTGGAAGAAATATTATTGTTGTACACAATACTAATGCCGTTTTTACAAATAAATTTCTCATTATCAGGCAGTCCTTTCTCTTAAGATTCCTCCATCCATTTCATATACGTGGTCACATAAGATTCTGATGTCCTCTTCATTATGGCTTGCCAGCAAAATGGTTTTTCCTGCTGCTTTTAAATCCAGCAGCAGTTCTCTTATTTCTTCCACGCCATGTTTATCCAGTCCATTAAACGGCTCATCCAGAATCAAAAAAAGAGGATCTTCCATAATGGCCTGTGCAATACCAAGGCGTTGACGCATTCCTAGGGAATATTTTCCGACTGGTTTCTTCATGTCCGGATCCAATCCTACCCTTTTTAAGACTATGCGGATATCGGCCTTCGAGATCCGGCCATTCATGTCTGCCAGGATCTCCAGATTTTTAAACCCCGTATATTGTGTAAGAAAACCGGGAGTCTCGATAATAACTCCAAGACTCTCAGGAAAATCCACATCATGGCCTATTTTTTTTCCAAATACAAAAATAGTACCCGTAGTTACAGGAAGAAACCCACAGATGCATTTCATAAGGACGGTCTTTCCTGAACCGTTATTTCCAACAATCCCATAGACGTTCCCTGTTTTCAAGGAAAGATTTACTTCCTGTAACACGATGTCTTCACCGAAACGTTTGGTCACGTGTTCTATTTTTACGCAGGTGTTCTGCATCATTCCACTTGCTCTTTGCGGATCACAGGCCAGATTAAATGTCCCTTCAGATTTCTTCCAATCTTCCATATAAAACACCTCCCAGAATTCCCAGCATTACTAATAAAAACAACAGTAGAAATAGCCAAACTCCTATTTTGTCCGGTCCCCAATTTTCATCAGCCAGTATCCATTCTACTGGATAAAACCATATCTGATTCTTAAAATAGCGGTCATGAAGGATAATTCCGAAATAAAAGCTTACAAAAGGGATTCCATATGCCATGTAAGCAGAATCCCATAAAATCCCGCAGCTTCCACCGAAAGTACTTATGATACTTCCGATAAGTCCTGTCCGAAATGCCTTCATGAGTAAGTCCAGAAGTGCTTCTTTCTGAATAGCACCCTTTATCTCCAGCGGATAGAACACAATAAAATTGATAAAAAGTACCGTTAGTATAGATAACGTCCAGACCATAAAACCAGATACCATAATGGAAAAGACTTTACCTTCGATATACTGTCTGCGAGTCGTTCTGGGAAGTATCTCCTTTAAAAATCCACTTTTATATTCTTGCAGAACGGAATCACTCCATGGCAATACGGCTGCTACCGGAATGGCAAAAGATACTGCCTGGCTTTTTAGAGAACCTTCCAGTATACTGATAAAAGTACCACATGTCAGTGCTTTTTTTAAGCTGGGATAAGTCTGTCCAATGGCTATGGAAATGCAGGCTATCAGCCATGCTGCCAGAAAATTCTTATTAAAAAACATACGTTTTGTTTCACCCCACATAGGTTTTCCCCCTTCCGATCATGTCTTTTCTCCAAGAAATTCAAAGGTATATTTTTTCATCCGGTTAATTGCAAAAACTGCAAGAAGAACTAAAATACCCAGAAAAAACATATAGGAATGCGAGATTTTCGGAAGCAATGGGTCATAACCTAAGTTATGTTTTCCGTATACTGCCTGGTTCAGAGGACTGATCCAGCAGATTAATACATTTACCTGATACATTTCGTATTTTTCTTTATGTAAAATTGCAGCCAGTACTTTCGGGTCCAATAAAAAACCAAAGACACTGTAAAGAAGGCCAAAAATCATCCCCTTAGTCTTCCCTTTATAGAGATTTCCTACAAGGATTACAAAGCTTAAGGTCAGCGAATAACAAAACAGAAGGAAGAAAACCTGCAGCATACAGCCATAGGGTGAGATACTTTCCATGACCCTTACTGTAGAAGGGACCTGCAGGTTTTTTCCTAACTCTGAATAACCAAGCATAGCCGCAGTTTCGCTCCACAGGTTACCTGGATAACTCTTTTTCATACACAGCACGGCCGTAAACAACAGCATCAAAACCGTATATAAAACAGTTACAAGAATGACATAAATGAATTGACCTAAAAGCCATTTCCTCTTGGTTGTCCGGGTCAGCTGGTACGGAGTAATAGGTGTCATCTTCGGCAGGTCAGAAAACATAAGAAGCAAGAGCAGCGAACTGGACAGTACTGCTATCCCATCCCCAAATGTCCAGATAAATGGTTCAATGGCCTGTACCGGTGTATCGTAGGTCTCCATTACAACCATGATTCTGCCTGTAAGCAGGAAACTAAGTACAAATTCTAACAGAAATATAAAAATAACTTTGGGATTGCGTAGAAATCCGAAGAAATTGTACCTTACAATTCCAAATACCTGTCTCATGTCAGTAACCCAGATTCCGGTCTATGATACTGCCATCCACGGCATTAATGGTAAGGAAACTTTCATTCGGATCTTTACTGGTATTTGATTCTGTTTCTCCGTTATATTCACTTTCTGAAGTCATGCTGCCGAAAAAATCCCAGACGGGGATCAGAATACCTGTGTGTGCGTCAGTAGACGGCTCATATATTCTGGCATAGCCAAGAACGATCCGATCAATATTATAGACCCTGGAATTTTCATATTGCATATTATCAGCGTTTGTTACCACCATCATTTTTTCATAAATTTTCATAACCTCGCTGAACGAAAGAAGATTTAAATTCTCTGTCTTTATGTTACCAATTGTGTAGGGATTTGAATAAGTCATGTTTTCTATGCCATCTTTATCGACATAGAAACAGAGACTTTCATAAGACCATGTTTCCATTGTGCTGTCCATATCTTCCAATGCCCCACCGTCTGCAATTGTCTGAGTGACCGGCACACCATTTATGGTACGTGCATAATCAATTCTATATCCATTTCCAAAATCACCTGAACTATTATCGCCTTCAAAACTTTTGCACACCGCGTAATTCCAGTTAGAAAACTGCAAATCTGTGATGCCCATTTTTTCAACTTTTTCCTTTACAAGTTTTTTTGCTTCATCCAGGGACAGCCCGATAGATTCTTCTGTGGGTTTTTCTTCCTCTTCAGAATATCCGTAATCACACCACATTGCATCCTCCGGTATTTTTTCCCCGCCCTTGTTTGCTGCTTTCTTGATCTTGACTGACAAGGTATCGGAGCCATCGGAAGATATCATATAGTAGTATTGTGAATCGTCTGGCATTTGTGCAATACAACTGAAATAATTTCCGGCAACAGGTTTTGCCTCTGTCAGGGTTTTCTTTTCCGGAGCAGTTTCGTATTCCTGTTCCCATGTCTCAATATCTTCATAGATATCATAGACATAATTCCCATCATCATCTGTTCCATAGTTATACGGATCCAGGTTTCCGTTTGCAACGTCTTCTTTTAGTTCATCCAGAGTTTTTTTAATTTCATCCTTTGTCTTCACATAATAACTATCCATGGTATAAAGTTTTGCCTCTGAGAAGAATGCGTTTGTAATACGGTCGAGAAGCTCCTGGGTAACTTCTGCCGCGGTGACAGAAATAGCAGATATCTTTTCCACTTCCGGAATTTCTACGCTTGCATCTGTATTTACCACGAGCTTGGCACTGTCATCTTCCACATGGCTTTTATAATTTTGAGGAGCATCGATGAGATTCCTGATGGTTATCTTTGACTCTGAACCGTCATCGTTCTTGCTTTCAGATGCTTCTCCTTTAGAACCGCTAACATCATCCGCTTCCGTATAAGCATCTACAGCCTTGCTCCCCTTCGGCTTTACCAAAGAAGAATCCGGGGTCTGTGCGCATCCTGTAAACATTCCAATACAAAGCACTATTCCTGCAAACTTTTTAATATTTTTTCTCATTTCTGGTAAAATCTCCTTTCTAAGGTTGTTATAAGTATATCATCGAGCATTACACCAAATCTTTCGCGATTTGTAACTGATATGTAAACGTTAGTGTGATTACCAGAAAACAGAGACGGTAGTTCCTTTTCCCGGATTGCTTTCAATCTTCAGTTGGAAATCGTGCAGTTCTATAATTTTCTGACATAAAGAAAGACCGAGCCCTACACTTCCTTTTGCCCTGGAACGAGATTTGTCTACCATATAAAATGGTTCCGTCACCATTTCCAGATCCTCTTTCGGTATTCCCTTTCCAAAATCCTGAACCATCAGATGGTCTGGGGTTGCCTCAAGCACAATTTTAGATTCTTTCCTGGAAGCTTTGACTGCATTATCAATTAGATTTGTCACTACACTTATCATTAAGTCCTGATCAAACTTCTTTACCAATTCTTTTGGTTCACAAAATACATCAAGAGAGATGTTTTTTTCTTGAAGCCTGCAATCAATGAGTTCTTTTACTTCTTTCAGGAAATTATCCACCTGTATTTCAGCTGGATTGAATGAGTCTTCCGAAGCTTCGTAGAGTCCGGTTAATTCCAGCATTTTCATAGAAAGTCTTGAAAGCCTGCGACATTCATTTTCAATATAAATCAGAGCCTTCTCCTGCCTTTCCGGGGTTAGGCGCACAGTAAGCAATGTATCTGCATAGCCTATGATTGCAGTCATTGGGGTCTTCAGCTCATGAGCCAGACTTCCAATAAGCTGTTTTTGTGTCCGGTTTATGTTAGAAAGACTTTCAATTTGTTCTTTTATTTTACCTGTCATAAAATTAAAGGTTGCACCTACCTGCGCAAGTTCTGTATTTCCCTCTGACGGTACTTTAAAATCATAAATACCTTCAGAAACAAGAAGCGTAGCTTCTCTTAGGCTTGTAAGCGGTGCTGTGATTTTTCGAAGGCTCAAATAAAGGATAATTCCCATCACCACGATCAAAGATAAAGTAAATCCACCCGTCTGAAAAAACAGCAGATGACTTTTTTCTATTACATCTGTTATATCTTTATAAGTAACAATCTGATATCCCATATTTACATTTCCATAGTAAAATAACAAAAGTGTCCTTCCATTTATCTGACTGATCATAGGGCCATGACCGTCACTGTTGCTGCCATGATCCACCCTGTTTGCCTTACTTGCACATAATTCTCTTAACTTTTTTACATCGAATTCATAAACAGTTCCATTATAGGTCATTTTTCCATCAAGATATAAAACCGCGCTGTCATGAAAAACCTGCCGAAAAGCATAAGTAACTATTTGGGGGCGCATTTCGTTGTCGGCATTCTGTTTCTGATTGTCGGAAAGGCTTGTTTTATTTTCAAACTGTAAGATATTTGTTCTGAATATACTGCTTTCATAACTGTTGATATTCTGTATACTCTGATTTTTCCAACAATAAGTGGTATAGAGAAAAATCCCTGACGATACCAACAGAATGATACATGTAGTCTGAGAAAAGATCTTTATTAAGAGTTTCATAAATCCACCTCAAGTCTGTAACCGATTCTGGGAATTGTTTTAATCTTATCCTGCCAGCCAAGTTTTTTCCTGATACGACCCACATGTGCATCCACAGTTCTTGTTTCTCCGCAGAACTCTTCATTCCACAGTTCCTGCAGGATCTGATTCCTGGTCAGTGCTTTATTCGGGTTTTTGGCGAACACCATGAGGCAGTTATATTCCATTGGCTTTAAATAGATTTCCATGCCCATTTTTGTAACAGTACGACTAGCAGTATCAATGATGACATCACCAATTTGAATCTGTTCTTGTACAGTGCCATTACGTTCCAGTACTTTTTCAAGACGGACCATCACTTCCAGCATTTCAAATGGTTTTACAATATAATCTTCCGCACCGTCTTTTAATCCCTTTATCTTGCTCGCGATATCTCCCTTTGCGGTGAGAAATATTACGGGGATTTCATACTGCTTCAGTTTCGGTAACAGGCTATAGCCGTCTCTTCCGGGAAGCATGATATCTACAAGTGCACACTGAAACGCATGATCTTGAATAATTGCTTCATATGCCTCATTTCCATCCAGATATCCTACTGTTTCATACCCTGCAATCTCCAAATTCATACATAGCAGGTCATTGATTGACATTTCGTCTTCTATCACAAGAATTCTTGCCTTCATAATTATTACCTCACATGTTTTTATAACTATCTTTTCACAGGTTAATTATACATTAAATTCTATAATGCAGTTGTAACTGATTTGTAACAGCAAAAAAGGAAACCAAAACCATTCTGTGAGAATAGTTTTGATTTCCTGTATAAACCATGACTTCCTGTCGGGTCACCTGCATTTGGTATCTGCTGCTGATATATTTCCCCTATTTTTTCTGAAACAACAGCATCCACAGATTCTACGGAAGAATTATTATTTTTACTCCATTCCAGAATCATTCGAATCACATCCACTGATGATGCGATTCCATAAGTTCTCCCGCTTGTCCATTCCTTTGGTAAAATAGGGAAGTCTTTCCTCTTCCAGCTCTTCCAGACGAAGCACATTTCCATTCAGATAATTGTCAATCCGGTATCCTGTACTTTTAAGTCTTGTAATCACGCCACCGATTTTTATATCTAGAATCTCATAACCAAATGGCTTTGCATCGTTCATCCAGATTTTTTCTCTTGAGGATTTCATATCTGTCAGATTGCAGATGATTCCAGGAATAACATTCTGACTGATATCTTTCAACGCTGCCCTGTCCAATCTGTCATATGCTGATTTTATACACATACCCAAATCGGCTTTATCAGCTAATACCGCCGCCAGTTTTTCATAAAATGAAAATAAAAGCTGATATTTTCCTGTTTTTTTTGCACATTCCTTCATACATTTCTGTATGTTTTGGTAGTAAGATTTTGTATTGACACCTGATTCTTTCACATGATAATCAAAAATGCCTAACATTGGATCCTGGTATAACAGATATTTTGAAGGATTTTGAGCCTCTTTATTCTCTTTCGTATTTAAGAATAAGGAATCAAAATTGTCAAGTGCCATAAAATCATCAAATTCCCCGCCTGTGCAGTTCCTGAACTCCTGCTTAAGGATTGTTTCGTCATAGTCTCTGTGAAAATCAAGGTGTGCAAAAAGTACAAGTCCCGGAAGCAAAGCATCCACCGGGGTTTCTGCACCATTATCCATCCATGCTGTACAGAGCACCTCTTTTATATTGTATTTTTTACAAGTAGAAAGAGCTGCTTTGGTACACGCATAGGTCTTAGAATAATTGGGGGAAATTCCGTTCCAATTTAATCGTACCGCCCATTTTCTCTATTAGTTTTTTTGTAATTGGCATACCAAGACCTGTTCCTCCATAAACAGATCTTGCACCGCTTGTTTCCTGAGTAAATGGTTCAAAAATATGGTTCTGAAATTCTTTATTCATTCCAACTCCGGTATCCTTGCAGTGAAACTCAAACAGTATATGCCTGTCATCCACCTGTGTTTCATAATAGCTGAGCAGTATCTCTCCTTTTTCTTTATTATACTTGACAGCATTACTTATGATATTCATAAGGATTCTTTTTAAACTTTAATCACAGCACTTTTGCATGCTCTGTCAATGTGTTTATTTCCATAAATAAATTTTTCTTTGTACCCATTATATGGTTCCAGTATTGATACGTCAATCCCATTAATGTGCCTCCTCTTCTTCACTCTTTGTGAAAGGAAGAGATTGCTAGCTTTTACCAATCGCTCTTCCACTTCCACATCAAGTCTGCTTTGTTCTGGATTACCGAAATGGTGATCATGCGTCAGGCTGATACTGTTGACAATGAAAAACAGGAGCCAGCTGCATTACAACTTAGCTCCTGTCCTGTACATCTTGAATATAGAATTAGTAAAAACAAATTATCGGGACATCATACTGAATAAGACTATAAAGCTGTCCAGCATTTTCTGGTGGAAGATTGATGCATCCATGAGAACCACCTGTAAGATATCTGTCACCACCAAAGTACGGCTGCCAGTCTGCATCATGAAAGCCAATTCCTCCATTGAATGGCATCCAGTACGTTACCGGCTGTTCATAAGAATAGGTTCCATTTGCTGTCATTTCACCTCGCAGCACGGACGGACTGCTCTTTGAATTCAGTGTGAATATTCCAGGGGGTGTTTTTCTATCCGGATCGCTTGGCAGTCCGGATACGATTTCTGATTGGAAAATAATATTTCCATTCTGATAATACCACATATACTGCTCTGTAAGATCTACCTCTATATATGTATCTCCGAGATCATTGATCCCGTGTGCATTTGCCCTCATAGAATATACCGGTTCCCTGGTTGTCTGGGTTCCTGACTGAATTTCCTGCATGAGCTGTGCTACTTCCTTGTCCTGATCAATCTTCCATCCATAGGCTGAGCCATATACATACACCGTCCTTCCGCTTGTAGTCTGGAATTGTCTTTCAGTGCCAACTGTATCATGATCTGCTGCAAGCTGTGCCACATAATCCACTACATGCTGCCGGAAGGCTTCATCATTCTGGAGCAGCTGCCCTTTCTCGTCAAACTGCAGCCAGTTTTTGATGGTATTCCCATCGAGTGTTACCGTTTCGTCTCCAAATGTATATGTGATATTTGCTTTTGTCAGGTTCTTATATGTATTTACCATATTCTGAAGTTCTGAACTTTCTTTCGTCACATCTGCTTTCTTATAAGCCTTTGGATCACTTTCCAGATCTACCTCTGCCGCATCGTTATCGATTGCCCTGCATATCATCTGATAAGCTTCTTTGGTATTTAATTCATTGCCTTCCGTTTCTGGCACAATAGTGAATTCTGAGTTAACAAAACTTACATACGCATTTTCCGGTGCTATCTGATTCTCTTTTTTCGCACAATTTAATGAATTTACCTGTTCTTCCAGTTTCTCCCGGCTGAAAAAAGTCTCTTCTTGAACCATATAGTTTTTTGTTTCAAAAAGACTGCCGATCCATTCCCATGATTTCTGAGTTTTCAGCAGCTGGAGAACCGCACCGCTGGATACGTATTTATAATCAATATCTTTTCCTGTAATGGCCTGCGGGTCCTGCATTCTTGCACTTACCTGAATAACATAGTTATCCTTTTTCCCTGCAATCTCCTGCTCAACTTCATAAGCTGTCTTATTTGAACTGTCAATTCCATTGATGGCCGTACCAAAAAAGAAGTGATATGAGTAATAATAAGATATACCTGCATACATACAACAGCCTATAACAAAAATCATCAATATAATCAATATTGCAATTTTCTTAATTTTATTTTTCTTCTTTTCTGAAAATATAATGGATCTGAATTCCGATTTATCCATCGGCACATAAACAACTGAACCTGGTCTTGCCGATTTTGTGGTTCTCATTGATTGCCCTATCACTTCTTTTGGTCTCATGTCTTATTTATCTTTCTTTGAATCAATTAGTTTTTTGCATTGTCACTGTCAAAATGTAATGTCTTATGGTACTTTGCATTTTCCTCCAGAAGTTTTTTCCATTTCTGTCCGTCTTCTTTCGTAGGATTATCAAAATTCTGCTGCCCCTTCAGTTCATCCATATACTGGATATAATCCAGGAAATAAATATCTACTGTCGAAATATCCCTGTCCTGAATTGCGAAGTTATTACAGTTTCCAGTAGACTCATTATATGGAAGTGTGTTTCCGTTGGCATCAAGAGCTACCATGAAGCAGTCACTGTTGGATCCTTCCTTATAAAGTTCATTTACCGTCAGTTCATACGGAGAACGAATTACGGATTTGAGTCCGATACCAGCATCGTTTGTATCATTCAGTTCCAATACTTCTGTCCGGGAATCATCTACTGTAACCGGGATATCGAAACTCCAGTCACCTTCATATTTGTAGTAGCCGGCATCCCTTCCATAGTTTTCATCATCCGCTTCTGACCACTCATAGTCTGCTTCCAGCCCTCTTACCTTCGAGATATCCAGATGCAGATTAAAAGTATCCGGAATCTCAATATCTTTAATATATTTCTGATATGCTCCACCACGCTCAGATACTTTATTGATAAACTCTTCCAGCAGTGCATAACCTTCATCCGTCTGATCATCTAAGTCCGCCTGAGTTATTCCCATCTCATCCATTACCTGCTGTGTCATTTCATTGTATTTCTCATTATATTCCGTATAGTCTTTTGCCGCCTGAGCAAGATCATAACGGAAAATGCATGCATAGGTGTTGTCATCCAGAAACTGTCCTTCCACATGACCGTCGATCACCCGACTAGCTTCTGAATCAAAGTCCACACCTCCAGTCATATCCAGATCAATGACCGGTGTTCCACTTTCCGCCCTGGTTGACGTTTCTGGAAATGGCTTATCACTCTTAAACCGCATAGTTATATAGACTGCCTGGCTGTTGGCATATACCTCAGAACATGTAATTGTCAGCCCATCTGCTGTTTTAATGTAAGCATTCTCACTAGTGGCATTACCTGTCTTGTCCCCATCTGCTTCACTGCCATCTGCCGTTGTTCCATCAACGGATTCCAAGGTTGTTGCATAATCCGAAAAATCACCAAAGAAACTTACATTATCCTGCAAGATTTCAAAAAGCCCTCCTACAACCGGAATATTCTTTGCCATTACTGGATTGGTTGCACAGAATATAAATCCGACTGCCAGTACCGCTGCCATACCTCCTGCTACCCTGCCTCCAATTTTCATCCAGTGATATGGATCTTTTGGTGCTTTTTTCTGTAACACAGCATTATTTTCAATCAATCGATATGCTTGATTGATACGTTCATGCACGATTACCGGCATTTCTGTATCCTTTTGAAGTTTTTCCTGGAAGTCTTTTTCATTATTATTTAAAGTCATCATTAAGCACGTCCCTCCTTAACCTTATATCCATATATCTCTGCAATCTGTTTTCTGCCACGATGAAGACGAGATTTCACAGTGCTTTCCTTCATATCCAAAACGTCACTGATCTCCCGGACACTAAATCCTTCCATATAGTACAGAAGAACAATCAAACGGTATTTGCTATCCAATGGTTCTAAGGCTTGTGCCCATTCCATTGCCGCATATTCTTCTTCATGAAAAGGTGTTTCCGGCATCTGATCCGTATAAGTAACCAGCTTTTTCTTCTGTATCATGTCCTTGCACTTATTGATCAAAATTCGAATCATCCACGTTTTGAAATATCTGTTCTGTTTCAGACTTTTCAGATTTTCATAACAAGAAAGAATCGTATCCTGTATTGCATCCGCAACATCTTCATCATTTTTCAAATATGCTGCCGCAACCTTGTACATACTCTGTACATTCTCATCCATAAGTCGGCAGAAAGCATCTTTGTCGCCTTTCTTCGCTTTTCGTATCAAAACCTCATTCATTGTCGTCTCCATTCTCCTATATCAGACCGGTCGTCAGGAAATGTTGTATAAAAGCCTTTGTTTATGTGCTTCTACTTATTAGACGTGCGAATCCCTAAAAAGGTTGCAAATATTTTTAAAAAAATTATCTCAGATAAAAACACTCCCGAAATCGTTCAAAATTTTTATGATCATCAGGTCCTATTAGGGTATAAAAACAGCCGTACCATGTGTTTTTACATGATACGGCTGTCAATAATTCTCATACCCTCAGGATAGATTAATTGAATCGCCACACTAAGACTCTCCATTTTTATTTATGTAATAAAGTTTGATCCAGCATGTTTTTAATTTCATCCGGAAGACTGTCTATCATTGCATTTTCGTCCAAAAACAGTAAAGTTGTATATTTTTTCGCATCATTCGGTGCTGAGAAAATATGAGTTACTGTATATGCTGTTGTACTTTTAGAAAAACAATCTTCATCTCGCAGTGATTCTACTACAAAGCAATCGCCTTTTTGCTGTCCCTGATCATCATACTCTTTATTTAAGCATAGAGTAAAATTAAGATCTGTTGTGCCAAACTTATAAGTTCTCGTATCTGTAACAATCTCTTCCAACATAAAGCCTTCCGAGCCAGCCAGCATTGCAATCTGTCCGATATGCTTAATTTTACGCTTACACAATGAAAAAGGGTGCTGCGGTGTAAAAAATATCTGCGAAGCCTGAAGCAGTTTTTTTGCTGCATAACTATAAAACTTTTTTGCGGAAAGGTTTGTGACCACACCTGTTAAGTGCCTGAAATTGGCAGCTTTATAAAGCACCTCAATATATCTGCCTTCAAATACATATAGAAATCTTTTACCTACTAAATGCTTCCTATACAGATCGGCAGCTATTTTAATCTCCTGTACGATTTTCTCTCTATCCTGTTGTTTTCCCATCTATCTTTTCCCAATCATCACTATAATATAAAAACAGCACCGGACAACTTTTTGTTATCCAGTGCCCATAATCTTAAAAAGCGGTTTTATGCTGGCTGTCAGCCGCGACATCCTTCCGAACGTCTAAAATGTCGCCGGTATCATTAAGTCCCCGGCGCGGACTCACCGTATCTCCCTGGTGTGGGCGTAATACCCTTCCGAGTATCAAATAGTCCCAGTAATTACCCTGCCCGGGCACAGTACAGCTTTTACGTGCCGCTACACGAAACCTTTTGGTTTAACTATATTATATGCGATACCCTAAGAAATATCAATAGTTTCTGGCAAAATCGATTGGCTATATTTTATTGTACCCCATTACTTACCACTGTCTATGATTTCCAGGCCCTCGGGCCAGATCAACCAAAAATCATATCCTCTGTCACATCAGGTCTTAAAAATATTGTTTTTGAAATTCCATTACATTCCAGCGTTACTTTCTGCTCACGGGAAGAGCAGAGGCGAACCCTGTGTATCCTGCCCTCTCTCCATTCGAAATCAACTGTGATGTCACCCTGTACCTTCATTCCCCGGACATTTCCGTCTTTCCATTCATCCGGAAGTAACAGGATATGCCCTTTCCTGCTCTGGATAAGCATCTCTGCAACCGCAGCTGCAAAGCCAAAGTTCCCATCGATCTGGAACGGAGGGTGTGCACACAGCATGTTGGGATAAATGCCGCCTCCCACACAGGAGATATTTTCCTCCCTGGTATAACGGAGCTGGTTTGATCGAGTAGGAGACGGCTTTTGCCGCCGACCTCTCACACCACCGGACATGCGGT
>OLPW01002695.1_pt1 | contig 15237 bp, 14 predicted proteins | sample 1672161 | NCBI WGS metagenome assembly OLPW01 (sample SAMEA3136654, study PRJEB25190) | human gut metagenome
CCCTTATAATCAACGAATGTTACAAAGCAAATAGTGGATATATAACAATCTGGACCGCTGCAGATGTACTTTCTTATTATGGTACGATCCTAGGTACACTTGTAGCGGTCATAACAATTGTTGTGACGATTGGCTTTACTCGGAAACAGATCCAGCGGGAGAGTTATATCAAAAGTGAACACGAAAAGTGGGCGAAAATTGAAAGCATAATTACAGAGGCTCTTGGTAGAATCAATCCGCAACATATTTTAACCGAAGGCGTTGATAATGTTGCCCCTGTTAATGATAATTTTCCAAACGCAATAATGACCACAATTCAAAAATACCAAATGGACTGCCGAATTGCTACGGACCAACTTTTCTCGTATCTGAGTTCAGAAGATTTTCCAAAAATGAAATACTTATTAGACCAAATAATGCAAGCTTCAATTATATTCTCTGATATTTGTGAGAAAGAGTATGTTGCTTACAGAAAAATAAGCGATATAAAGGCAAGACGTACTGCCTTGGAAACAATTGAATTAGAAAAGAAGTACCCAAACTCTTTTACAGAAAAAGACTTGTCTTTTTGCGCTTCAGTCCTTGAGCGAACAAAGAACTTAAAATACGACGAAATATGGGGCGATATTGGTAAAGCAAGCCGTGAATTGGCTGATGCTTACGACCATGTGTATAGGAATCTGCTTGCGTTAAAAGGACAAGTATTCGATTCAATTTATACTGATATGCGAAAGCGAGCATGTGAAATATTGCGTTTCGGAAGAAAAAATAATGCAAACTCTTGATATGGGAGACAAAGAACAAGATGATCAGTATCCGTCCCAAAGTGTTGCAGCACAGGAATAACGGTCTGACCTAGTGGATTCCGTTGAGGACAGATGGGTGTTGATCTGATTAGGCAGTGGTTTTGGAACCCCGTTTTTTGCAGGCAAAGGCAACTTCAAGTTGCGCAAAAGCAAGCTGGGGTTGGTGGGCAAATCTGCCCAGAAGATGTACAATAGTAACGTCAGGAGGTGATAGATTTGAGCCTCGGAAACAACATCCACATTAAACGGAAAGAAACCGGCATAACACAGGAAGACCTCGCCAACCGCCTTGGGGTTTCTCGTCAGGCAGTATCCGACTGGGAGAGAGATGTCAAGAAGCCAGAAACGCAAAACTTAATTAACCTCGCAAAGCTACTTGATGCTTCACTTGACTGGCTCTGTGCAGACGAGTTGGTTGGGGCGGGAACACCGCGTGACAAGATTTGTGTCAAATGCGAAGAACAGCTGGAGAGCAAAGCAGATGGAAAGGCTTTGAAGATTGCTCCCGCTTTATTGGAGTTTGCAAGAAGGGCTGATGAAATCACTGCTGACATCTATATCTCTAAAGACAAGGAGGACTTACAATGAATGAGAATCATGCCCCTATGGTTCTTAGCGACGAGGTGATGATCGAGATAATTCACTCGATTAAAGATGTACTTATTCACCTGACTGACGCGCTTTTCCCTCGTAATACCCATACTGATGTTGAGTAAAGCAAAACTCCCTGCTACCAGAGAAAAGTTCCAGCGGCAAGGGAACGTTTTCGTTTTTTGGGTCAGGCTTTAGGCATTTACTTCCTGCTTATTTTTGAAGGTGAGGTGGATGCCGACGACAGCGTAGACTGTGCCGTAGTCTATCGGCGCATTCCAGTTCTCTAGCGTGAATTCAGTCAGCGTATCCAGTAGGTCAAACCAGCATAGCGTTTCTGCTGTTCAGACTGGTCAAGGGGAATGTAGAAATTTTTATCGATACAATACTGAACCATATCAGAGATTACCTGAGTTTCTTGTAATAGGTTCTCTTGCTTTGCGCAAAATCCGCCGCATCAAAGATAAGGTTTAGCATTGTCCGGCCGTCTTCAATGATTAGAAGAAAAGCACGAACTCCGGTTATTTCTTCCGAGAGTTCGTGCTTTTTTCTTATACGCTGATCCGCACTATGTACCGTACTGCCTGCATATGCCCCTCCATGATCCGGTTATTTCTTGTAAATCTCGCAGTTCGTATGGGGCACACGTTCTTGACCATCTGACCGCCGACGGAGCCGGCTTCGCGGGAGGTGAGGTCGCCGTTGTAGCCGTTCTTAAGGTTGACGCCTACCTCGGAGGCTGCTTCCATCTTGAACTTGTCCATAGCCTCGCGTGCTTCGGGAATGTTGATGTTGTTGCTGTTACGGTTCGTCATATCGTGTGTCTCCTTCTTTCAGTTGTGGAAAATCAGTTGGTGATTTCCTCAGTCGTAGTTTGACCGGAACAAAGCAGCTTATGTCTGCCAAAGGAAACCTCGGCTGGAAGGAAAATCGAACGTTTTTTGCCGTGCGGGCTGCGATTCGAAAAGTGCCTTATCCGATCCGTAAATTTATGTTATAATAAATCCATATGATGTTTGGATGCAGCATATGCTGCGCTTTGACGGGAGGCTGAGATATGTACCGGTTATGGATTGTGGAAGACGACATGGGAATTGCGGAGGCAATCCAAACGCAGGCGGAGCTGTGGGATATGCAGGTCCGGTGCGTGCGGAATTTTCGCAATGTGATGGCGGAATTCGCAGATTTTGACCCGCACATCGTTCTGCTGGATATTTCTCTGCCATTTTTCAATGGCTATCATTGGTGCAGTGAAATACGAAAAGTATCCAAGGTGCCGATCATTTTCATTTCCTCCGCCTCCGACAATCTGAATATGGTGATGGCGATGAATCTGGGCGCGGACGATTTTATTGCCAAGCCCTTTGACCAGAGCGTGCTGATGGCGAAACTGCAGGCTCTTCTGCGCAGAACCTATGATTTTGGCACGCCGCAGCAGGTGTTGGAGCACCGGGGCGCGCTTCTGGGTACCGGAGACAGCACGCTGACCTATCGGGACGAGAAAATCCAGCTGTCCAAAAATGAATTTCGGATTCTGAGCGTGCTTCTGAAAAACAAGGGAAAAGCGGTCAGCCGGGAAAAGCTGATGCAGGCGCTGTGGGAAACGGACAGCTTTGTGGATGAAAATACGCTTACAGTTAATATAAATCGTCTTCGAAAAAAGCTAGATAGTGCAGGGCTGATACATTTTATCACTACAAAATTTGGTGTCGGATACCTGATTGAAAGTTGAGAAATTTACGATGTCACTATTTTTTTCTTATTTAAAGCAGCAACTTAAATACATTCTGCTATTTTTGCTGTTTTCCATTACCTTTGCCATCACCTTTTTCTTTTATAACTTTCCATTGGAAGCGTTGACTTATCCAACACTTCTGTGTGTCTGTTTTGGGCTTTTCTTTTTCATATGGGACTTTTCAAAGACAAAGGCATTACACGCAAGGCTGATGGAACTTTCCAATCTAACGGAGCTTTCAGTTGATATGATTCGTGCGCTTCCACAGTCAGACTCGATTGAAAACACAGATTATCAGCTCTTGCTATCTGGTCTTGCCGAGCAAATATTGGAGCTGAAAACAGCACAGTCCACTCGCCTTACCGATATGATTGATTATTACACGGTGTGGGTTCATCAGATCAAGACACCAATCTCTTCCATGCGCCTGACGCTTCAAAACGAGGATTCTTTGCTAGCGCGCAAGCTTTCCTGTGACTTGTCGCACATTGAACAGTATGTAGAGATGGTGTTAGCATTTCTTCGTCTTGATTCCAATTCAAGCGATTATGTATTTAAAATGCACGAGCTTGATCCACTGCTTCGTCAATCAATTCGACGCTTTTCATCTGAATTTATTAACAGAAAGCTTATCCTTTCATACACACCTCCAAGTGATGAAAGCGGAACACTAAAAATGATTACTGATGACAAATGGTTTTGCTTTGTCATTGAGCAGCTTCTTTCAAATGCGCTCAAATACACACGAGCTGGAACGATTTCGATCTTCTTTTCGCAGCCGAAGGTGCTGTGCTTAAAAGATACTGGTATCGGCATTGCACCGCAGGATCTACCACGAATCTTTGAAAAGGGCTACACCGGTTGCAACGGGCGCACTGATAAAAAGGCAAGTGGTCTGGGACTCTACTTATGCAAACGAATTTGTAAAAATCCTGGTATCGGCATTTCTATCACCTCTGAGGTAGACAATGGAACCTGCGTATATCTTTCTCTTGATCAGTATCCACTAAAAGCTGAATAAAGCAAAAATCTTTATTTCTTACACTACTGTAAGTTTTGGGGCGGAAAATGTAAGCCAATTCAATGGCAATGCATTTTCCGTTTTGTTATACTATGCCTTGTAAGAAAGATTTACAGGAGGTACTTAATACCATGACAATACTTGAAGTAAATGGATTGAAAAAAATATATTCCACCCGCTTCGGCGGCAATAAGGTTGAGGCACTGAAGAATGTAAATTTCAGTGTAGAGCAGGGCGAGTATGTTGCTATTATGGGTGAATCTGGTTCAGGCAAAACAACACTTTTAAATATCCTTGCTGCTTTAGATAAACCAACTGAAGGCAATGTAATTTTAGATGGCAATAATCTGTCAAAATTGAAGGAATCTCAAATCTCAGCATTTCGCCGTGACAATCTCGGCTTTGTATTTCAGGATTTTAATCTGCTCGACACCTTCACACTTGAGGATAATATTTATCTTCCACTTGTACTTGCCGGAATGCCTTATAAAAAAATGCATGATCGTTTGGTGCCAATCGCAGAGCGTCTTGGTATCAGCGCATTACTTAAAAAATATCCATATGAGGTTTCAGGCGGGCAAAAACAGCGTGCCGCAGCTGCTCGCGCATTAATTACAAATCCGAAGCTTATTTTGGCTGATGAACCAACTGGTGCACTCGATTCAAAGGCATCTGATGAGCTGCTTAGTTTATTTTCAGAGATTAACCGCACCGGACAGACAATTGTAATGGTAACGCATTCTGTCAAGGCAGCCAGCACTGCCGGACGTGTTTTATTTATTCGAGATGGTGAGGTTTTCCACCAAATTTACCGTGGAAATGATACTGATGAACAGCTGTATCAAAAAATTTCTGATACACTGACACTTCTTGCAACAGGAGGTGATCGCCGATGAAAACAGGATTTTATCCGAAGCTTGCCTTCGATGGCATCCGGAAAAATCGCAGGATGTATGTTCCATTTATTTGCACCTGTATTGGAATGGTGATGATGTTTTATATCATTTCTTATCTGCACTACAGTGATACAATTGCATCTATGAATGGCGGCCAGATCATGCGCTCTACGCTTAATTTGGGCAGCATTGTAGTAGGTATTTTTTCCTGTATTTTTCTGTTTTACACAAACTCCTTTTTAATCCGAAGACGAAAAAAGGAATTTGGTCTGTATCACATTCTTGGCATGGGAAAACTAAATATTGCACGCATTTTATTTTGGGAAACACTTTTGACAGCAGTGATTTCTCTTGTTCTCGGCATAGGTTTTGGCATTTTATTTTCGAAGCTCGCTGAACTTGCCATGGCTCGTCTGACACACGCTCAGATTATTTATTCCATGCATATTTCACCAGACTCCATTTTATTTACACTAACTGTATTTGGCTGCATTTTTATTTTACTGTTTTTTAATACACTTCGTCAGGTTCATTTTTCAAATGCTATTACACTTGTCAAAAGTGAATCTGTCGGTGAAAAACCGCCAAAGGGAAATATCCTTTTAGGTCTTCTAGGTATGATTTGTTTAGCTGCTGCCTATTATCTTGCTGTAACAGTTGCAGATCCTGTATCAGCACTTGGCATGTTTTTTATAGCAGTTATTCTCGTAATCGTTGGCACCTACCTTATCATGATCGCTAGCTCTGTTTTATTCTGCAGGCTGCTTCAAAAAAATAAGCGCTACTATTACAAGGCAAATCATTTTGTGTCAATTTCTTCTATGGCTTACAGAATGAAAAGAAATGGCGCTGGACTGGCTTCCATCTGTATCCTTGCTACAATGGTTCTTGTTATGCTGTCCACTACTGTAAGCTTATACTTCGGTATGGATGATGTATTGTCAAATCGCTATCCTTATCAATTTAATACGACTGCATCTTATAATTCCTTCGATACAATGTCTGATGAAAATACAGCATCAATTCGTAAGCTTGCATCAGATGCGATGGATAAATATGAATGTACACCATCCAATGTTTCCGATTATCGGTCCGCCTGTTTTTACGGCTATTTAATTGATAATGACTTTGTATGCGATACTCCGTTTGACAGCCATTCTGAAACAGCAAATTACCTTGAAGGCAAAATGTTTTACTTCGTTCCACTTTCAGATTACAACAAAATGATGGGCACGAATGAAACTCTTGCATCTGATGAAGCGCTGCTTTTTTCAACTCGGGACTCTGCTTATAATGAAAGTACTATTTCCTTTGAGCATGGCATGACATACACAATCAAAAAGCAAATTGACAAATTTAGACCTGACGGCAACTCAATGGCAAATATTTCTACTATATTTGTCTTAATCGTTCCAGACATTCATGCGGCAGTTGATGCCATTGCAGCATTGCCTGGTAATGAAAAGTCTGTTTACTTTTATTGGCACTATAACTTTGATACCAACTTAAATCGTGATGATCAGATTTTGCTGGCAAATGATCTTTCATCCACTATCTCTGATTTTTTCACACAAAGCTATAAACAAAACACAGGAATTATGCGCTGCCAGTTTGAAAGCCGTGCTGCTAATTATGAAGAGTTTTTAGCAGACTTTGGAAGCTTATTTTATCTGGCAATCGTTTTAAGCATTGTTTTCTTAATTGCCGCTGTTTTGATTATCTATTACAAGCAGATTTCAGAAGGCTATGAAGATCAGGCACGTTTTGATATTATGCAAAAAGTAGGCATGACAAAGCGCGAAATTAAAAAGAGTATCAACTCCCAGCTTTTGACTGTATTTTTCCTTCCACTTGTCGGTGCCGGCATTCATCTGATTTTTGCCTTCCCGATGATTAGAAAAATACTGCTGCTGTTTAATTTAACAAATCTGCATCTATATACAATCGTTACGTTAATCAGCTTTGGAGCATTTGCGCTCTTCTACACAATTGTGTACCGCATCACATCAAATGCATATTATCATATTGTAAGTGGTGCCTCTAACAGCAGATAATCTTGACTTTCTCACAAAAAATGTGTATTCTCTTCTTAAATTAGTGTAAGAAAGGAAGGAAAATTTTATGGGTTGCCTTGGAAATATTATATGGATGCTCTGCGGAGGTCTTGTCAGTGCACTAGGATATTTAATTGCCGGATGTATCTGGTGCATCACCATTGTGGGAATCCCGGTTGGCATGCAATGCTTTAAGTTAGCTGGACTGGCACTTTTTCCGTTTGGAAAGGATGTTACATACGGTGGTGGACTTGGAAGCTTTTTACTAAATATCATCTGGGCCATTTTCTTTGGTATCCCGATTGCACTGCACTCTCTGTTATGGGGCTGCATCATGTGTATCACCATAATCGGTATTCCGTTTGGTCTGCAGCATTTTAAAATGGCAAAGCTTGCTCTGATGCCATTTGGAACAGTTGTTTATTAATTTTTTGAAAGAACCATGATTGATCAAGGCAATTTTATCATGGTTCTTTTTTGACTTTTCTCATTATTTAACATTATTTTTATACTTTTTAATTATAAATATTGTACAGTTTTTAATCTTTACTTTCTATTTTTCTAAGAGTATAATGTAGCCGAAATAAAAAAGAAAGGACTGTATCAGAAATGGCAGAAAAAACAATTTTTCCAAGAGAAGAAAAATCAGAAGCATTATTTAAAAAGATTTTATCAGATCCCTGGGCCTGTGAAAAGCTTCAGGAAACTTTCTGTAAATACCTTTTTTGCAGTGAAGATGAGGCTACACCACTCTCTGCACCAGATTTTACGCAAGCATTATTCAACGCATATGACAACAGAGATCTGTCAGCTTTTCTAATGGCAATTTGTCAGCATTCACTGTTTGACCTTTTAAGGAATTCCTATTTAATCCCATTTCGCTTTAACGCAGATGGCAAACAAAATCCAGTAATAATGACAGATGACAATGGCAACCTGCTCCCTGAATATAAAAAAGCATTCCACCAAAAAGAATATGAACATTTTCGTGAAGTTTATAACACTCTCCCAAATAAGAAAAATCTCTATCTGGCAAAAGCTTACTGCTACACACATTCGTATGACCCGGAATAAGCGCATCAACGCAGATTGTTCTTCAAGAGCATACAGGCATTCTTTTAATTCGTGAGCTTCCTGACACTGTAAAGCAGCAGGAAACAGAAGCTCAGGCTTACTGTGCTGTCTGGGATTTAATGACTGATCTGGAAAAAGAACTCCCAATGGCATTTGTCTTTTATGGACAGGACACGCTTACTGAACATGACAAACGCTATGATGAACTTGGTATTTTCCTTCCAAATTCACACTTCTTAAAGCATCTGGAAAAACACGTTCAAAGAGCCGAGGAAATCATTTATGCAGCAAACTAATTTTACTGATATCATGGAAAAAAACCATATGGAAATTCCATGGCATGATTACACGCAAAATAATGGCAATATTTTGATCAACCAAGCCGGACTTATTGAAAAGGCATCTGTCATTGGCCGCGTTGGACTAATTATGCTATCCTGCGGAACGGGTGCTTGGCGCGTTCGTACTTCCATGAACAGGCTTTCAAAAAGTCTTGGTGTAACTTGTACGGTCGATGTCGGATTAATGTCGATTGAATTTAACTGCTTTGATGGAAAGGATTGTGTATCGCAGTCTTTAAGCATTGCCAACACAGGTGTCAATACTTCAAAGCTTTATCGAATGGAACAATTCGTTGACAGCTTTCCAAAAGAAGAGGTTCACTTAACTGGCGAAGAAATTCACAAGCGTCTTGATGAAATTGAACGAATTCATGCAATCTACTCTCCAGTTAAGCTCGGACTGGCAGCAGCTCTTGCATGCTGCGCATTCACTTTTCTTCTTGGCGGTGGACCTGTGGAAATGATTCTCGCCTTTCTCTGTGCAGGCATTGGAAATGTGATCCGAACAAAGTTGATTAAACATAACTTCACACTTTTCTTAAATATAGCTGTATCCATTTCCTGCTCTTGTCTGCTTTACAGTATACTGTTAAAGCTTGCGGAGATTCTTTTCCACGTCTCTGCACTCCATGAAGCCGGTTATATTTGCTCAATTTTATTTATCATTCCAGGTTTTCCGTTTATTACAAGTGGAATTGACCTTTCAAAATTAGATTTGCGCTCTGGTCTTGAACGACTAAGCTATTCGATTATCATTGTACTAGTTGCTACGATGACTGCATGGATTATGGCATTGCTGCTGCACCTGCAACCGTTAAATTTTACATCTCTTAATCTTGACCCAATACTTCTTTTAATTTTACGATTACTCACAAGCTTTTGCGGTGTTTTTGGGTTTTCCATCATGTTTAACAGCCCCGTTAAAATGGCTGCTATCGCTGCTGTAATGGGTGCACTCTCTAACACTCTTCGTCTTGAACTTGTTGATCTGACTGGCATGCCAACTACCGCTGCCGCTTTCATAGGTGCTTTAACAGCCGGGCTGCTTGCTTCTCTTATCAAAAACTACAATGGTTATCCTCGTATATCACTGACCGTTCCTTCCATTGTCATCATGGTTCCTGGGCTTTACTTATATCGTGCTTTTTACAATTTGGGAACCATGTCTCTAGTCGATGCATTTTCATGGGGTGCTGCAGCGATTATGATTATAATTGCTCTTCCTCTCGGATTAATTTTTGCAAGAATTTTTACTGACCGCACTTTCCGATACTGTTCATGATTCATTTCTTTTTTTACCTATTGCACAAGAAAAAGACAGAACCGACAATCATAGATTGATACCGGCTCTGTCTTTTACATTTATCGAAGAATGATATAAACCGCATAAACTAAATACATTGCTACCATTGCGATTCCTTCTTTTCTGCTGATCTTTTTCTTTGTCGCTGCAAAAATCCATACAACAACTGAGAATGCTACTAAAATGATAATATCAATCACATTTTCGCGAATCAGGCTGACTGGATTGATTGCAGATGCAATTCCAAGGACCATCAAAATATTAAAAATATTTGATCCGACTGCATTTCCTACTGCCATATCAACCTCATTTTTGCGCGCTGCTACAACAGATGTAACAAGCTCTGGAAGTGATGTTCCAATAGAAACAATAGTAAGTCCTACAAGCGTCTGACTCATTCCAAGATCAATTGCAATGCGGCTTGCCGTATCTACAGTCAAATCTCCGCCAATTGCAATTGCAATTGCACCGCCAACGATATAAATGATGCTCTTAGGATATGACATTACCTTTAACTCTTCTGCGTCCAATTCGTCATTTGCTTCGACTTCTTTTCCCTCTGCTCTTGCCTTCATCGCACTTTTTATCATCAGTCCAATATAGCCTGCGAAAAGGATAAGAAAAAGGATTCCATCAAAATGGCCAAGCGTCATGCCAGTTGCATCACCAACTGCAATCATTCCAAGACCAAGCAGCAATAATGCGCAGATAATTGAAAATGGAATATCGCGCGTTACTGTCTCTCTTTGCACATAAATTGTAGAAAGAATAGAACAGACACCGATAACAAACATCAAATTGAAAATATTTGATCCGACTACATTACTGATGGCAAGTGTATTGTTATCTACTAAAGATGCAGTTACACTGACAGCTGTTTCAGGAAGTGATGTTCCCATTGCTACAATTGTTAATCCGATAATAATGGACGGCACTGCCAGCTTCTTTGCTACGCTTGAGCTTCCCTCCACAAAAAAATCCGCTCCTTTTACCAAAAGTGCAAATCCTACTACAAGAAGCAGAATTACAACGAAAAGCGGTGCACTGTTGATGAAATCACCCATCATTTCCTCCTTTTTTATTCCGCAGGATCCACTATTAACAAATAAAAAAGACCCCTGTATGCGTACACTAAAAAAACGCATACATGAGTCTCATTCTTTAAGATTTGCCAGGCAAAAGCCGGGGTTGTTGACAAACCACGATTATCGCGAACTACTCCCTCACGGAATATTATTTTGTTTTTTGCTAACTAATTTGTTAACGCAGAATACTATACCATATACACCGAAGGAAAGTCAATCACAAATTTTAGCCATTCACCTTCGGGCTTGCCTCAATATTGGCTTATCCGTAAACTGTAACGTTAATTCCAGCCATCCGGCAGATATTTCTTTGTGTTTGCAATCATCGTGCGAAGCAGCTTGTCAGCATCATTTTTGCTGCAGGTAACAAGCGGATCACGGCGAAATGCACGAAGCATAATATCGTAATCACATGTAAGTGCAGCCTTTAAGACATCCTCGTGGTTCATAACGTGCGGAAGCATCAGCTGTCTGATATCTTCTGTCAGATTTCCTGCAAATATAGGTGCGATGCTATCTCTTGAGAATACGGCATTTGTCTCTACTACTGCAGATGCTGGAAGATTTGGAATCTGACCTGCAGTATTTGGAATATTGACATTGCTGATCATGCGTGTCAATCCGCACAGTGCCTTAATTAATAAAATACCTTCCTCGCCTGATGGAATTAATTCAACCTTTTCCTCACCAGATACAAGCTTTTTACTTTTTTCAAGACGCTTCTTTAAATCTTCTTTTCTCCATGCAACAGTTGTCAAACCAAACTTCCATGAAGCGACAGTTTCTGGATCTTTTAAATAAATCGGAGGCATAAACTCTGCCAGATGACGATCTCCTGCTGCTGCAATCCAGCCATATTTCTTGAACAAATCAAATTTTACGCGATGTGCACAGGAAAAGGTTGAGTTCATCCAATTTTTATCTTTCTCCTCAAAACCTTCCTCAAAGTGCTTTTCTATAAAGCTGCGATATACTGGGAACAAATCAATTCCTTTATAGGATGCACTATCAAACCATGTAAAATGATTAAGACCAAGTACATTTACTATAATTTCATCTCGTTTGATATCAGCAATGCCAAGCTCACGCTCTGCAATTTGTGCCAGAAGTTTTTGTGTTCCAAATACTTCATGGCAGCAGCCAAATGCTTTGATCTGCGGAAATACGTGGTATAGGGTCTTTACACATAATGACATCGGGTTAGTATAATTGATAACCCATGCCTGTGGCGCATAATCGCGAATTGCCTCTGCGATTGTAACAAACATAGGTATTGTTCGCAGTGCACGTACCATTCCGCCAGGACCTGCTGTATCACCGACAGACTGATAGATACCATATTTTTCTGGCTCATGCACATCAGACTCCATCTCATCAAATGTACCTGGAAGAATTGAAATCACAACAAAATCACTGCCTGTCAGTGCCTCTTTTAGTGTATCCGCCACAATATACTTCCACTTGCCTACTGCCTCTTCTCTTTCGGATATTCCGTTTCCGATAATCTCATTTGCCTTTGCCGCTTCCTTGTCAATATCGTACAAAACGATTGTGCCGCCAAGTGCTGGTTCTAATGCCAAATCGCGCATAAATGTCCATGCCCATCCTCGTGAGCCGCCTCCAATATAGGCGATACGCAGATCCTTTACTGCATTATCCTTGTAAGTCATAGTTTTCCTTCCTTTCTGTCATCATTTTCTTTCTAATATGAATACAATACGGTGCCTGCCAGCCAAGCATAGCTATCCATCCTGCAATACACGCAAATCCGACACCTACTAGTCCGATTCGCGGTACAAGTAAAAATGTAAAAATGACGCGAAATGTAATCTGGGTGAGCGTTCCATAAAGCGTCATCTTCATTTTTCCGACACCGCGCAAAAATCCCTGATGGGCGTTTGTAACACCTGGCAGCCAATAGAAAAATGCCATTACTGCAAAGTAGCGGCTTCCCTCTGAAAGCATCTGTTTGGAATCACCGAACAATCCAATCAGCTGCTTGTCAAATAAAAGAAGCACTGCACATATAAATACAGCATAACAAATCTCTAGCATAATACCGCTTCGAAAACCATCCTTAATTCGCTTTGGCTTTTTTGCACCATCATTTTGTGCTGTAAATGTCATCATTGCATTTGAAATACTTCTTCCTGGTACAAGTGCAAAATCTTCTATCTTGCCGACTGCATTAAATGCTGCCATTGCACCAACACCAAGCGTATTGATTGCACCCTGAATCAAAAGTTTTCCAAGCGGCTGACTGCACTGCTGAAGTGACGACATACCACCGTACTGTACTGTCATCCATATCAATCGCTTGTCTAACTGAAAATGCTCTTTCTTTAGATGAAGCATTGGTACACGAAAATAAACATAAATTACACAAAGCACTGCTGACACTGCCTCTGCAATCACTGTTGCCAAACCAGCACCAGCTACACCCATATGAAGCCCTGCCACAAACAACACATCTAAAGCTCCGTTTAAGACAGAGGACAGCACTAGAAAATAAACTGGCGTTTTTGCATCTCCGACACTTCGAAGCGATGCCGCATAAATATTGTACAGGCAGGTAAATGGCATTCCGATAAAAATGATGTGCAGATAACTTTCTGCAAGCGGCAATATATCAGTAGGCGTCTGCATCAGCTTTAATATTCCCTCGGAAGCAATCAGACCTCCCACAAGTATAACTGCTGACATCCCCATCACAAGAAGAAGTGTCATTCCTATCTCGTGCTTTAATTCTTCCGTTTTTCCTGCACCAAAGCAATTGCTCATAATTACGGATGCACCAATACATAGTCCTGTGACACCAAGAATCAGTAAATTCATGACTGGATCCGAGGTGCCTACCGCCGCAAGAGCATCCTGCCCAGCGAACTGACCCACCACAATTGAATCTACCATGTTGTATGTCAGCTGAAATAAATTTCCCCATATCAGCGGTATGGCAAATGCAATTAGCTGCTTCCATATTGTTCCTTTTGTTAAATCCTTAGTTGTTGTTTTCATTGATTTCTCCACCTACTGTAAAACTCGCTCGAATCGTTCGATCTTACAGCTATGCTCTTTTGTTTTCTTATCATAATTTATACCGATCAAAAGAATCTGCCCAGTATATTGCAAAAGCGACTGCGGATATTGTTTTTCCTTTATCTGGTTCAGAGCAGTCTGTGCGTTTTTATTCCATTTCAGTTCTGTTACTAACGCTGGATACTCGTTTGCATATTCTTTTTTTGGAATAAATACAAAGTCAGCGAAACCACGTCCAGTTGGCAATTCACGTATTGGTTTAAAATAATACTGCATTGCACTTAAATAGGCTATTGATAAAACGCAGCTCAGCGAATTTTCATTGTTATACTGTATTGCAGACACGTATTCGGTATGAATTTTTTCAATTTTTTCTGCTGTCGCTTCCTCATCCAGATCAAGCGTTGCATCTAATAATTCTTCTGAATCCTGCAAAAAAAGATTTAATTCACTCCATTTTTTTCTTCGGACTGCGAACAGCAATTCCTGGCGAATTTCCTCATTTGGAATATAGGCATATTGCATGTTCTGATTGTATGCCAGATAGCCCAAATGCACCAGAAGCGTCAGCACATCATCTTTATCTGCAAAACTAACCATATCGTTCTGGAATGAATTCACATTAATCTGCGTAGTCGCACCTGACAGCATTTCTATCACTGCAGACTTTAAACCATCAAAATTCATATTAATAAATGGTACAATTGACTCATATGTTCCTGTCTGAGACCAATAACTTTGAAAGCTTTTATTTATTATCACATTGACTACTGCATTCGGATTATACACATGATAGTCTCCTAATTCATATCCATCGTACCATCGTTTTACCTCACGAAAATCCACACCAAACTGCTCGCATAATTTTCCTACTTCTTCTTCAGTAAAACCGATGTATCTTGCAAGTACACCAGGTGTAATCATTGTAAACTGCATGAAATTATTAAGAGCAGATTGTGTTTTTAGCTTTTTGATTGGCAAAATTCCGGTCAGATATGCTAGTGCAATAAACTTCGTAGGTTCGCTCCCCTTGAACATTCCGCGCAAAAAATTAATATAATCCTGCAAAACAGCTTCATTAGCAGCCTCATCTCTAATCAGAACATCCCACTCATCAATTATTACAATAAATTTCACACCTGTCTGTGCATTGATACAAGACATTGCCCCATATGCAGTGCGAATACCATCTAGTAAAATCTGCGGATATATTTCTTTTAATTCCTCAATCACATGATAATTCAGATATGATACGGTCTGTTCTGCCGAACCAGCATCCATCATGCACCATTGTA
>OLPW01002708.1_pt1 | contig 15194 bp, 9 predicted proteins | sample 1672161 | NCBI WGS metagenome assembly OLPW01 (sample SAMEA3136654, study PRJEB25190) | human gut metagenome
ATCCGAATAAGATATGAGTAAGATTTTAATCGTTGATGACGAGGTACAAATCCGTACCCTTTTGGCGCGTATGATGGAATTAGAAGGATATGAAGTTTGTCAGGCTGGTGATTGCAGGGCTGCCCTGAAGCAACTGGAACTCCAAAATCCCGATGTAGTTTTGTGTGATGTGTTTCTGCCCGATGGAAATGGGGTAGACCTGGTGTTGGCTATCAAGAAGGCGGCACCCAATGTGGAAGTTATTCTGCTGACAGCGCACGGCAATATTCCCGATGGGGTGCAGGCCATCAAGAACGGTGCTTTCGACTACATCACCAAGGGAGACGATAATAACAAGATTATTCCTCTGATAAGCCGTGCTGTAGAGAAAGCGCGTATGAATGTGCGGTTGGAAAAACTGGAGAAGAAGGTGGGACAGACGTACTCTTTTGATTCTATCCTGGGAGAATCCAAAGTCCTGAAGGATGCTGTTTCATTAGCTCAGAAGGTGTCAGGGACTGATGTTCCTGTACTGTTGACTGGAGAAACGGGCACGGGTAAGGAGGTATTTGCCCAGGCCATCCACTACAGTAGTAAGCGTGCACGGCAGAATTTTGTAGCGGTTAACTGTTCTTCGTTCAGCAAGGAGTTGCTGGAAAGTGAAATGTTCGGTCATAAAGCCGGTTCGTTTACCGGCGCATTGAAGGATAAGAAGGGACTGTTCGAGGAAGCGAATAATGGGACTATTTTTTTGGATGAAATCGGTGAGATGGCGTTTGAACTGCAAGCCAAGTTGCTGCGTATTCTTGAAACCGGTGAGTATATTAAGATAGGTGATACGAAACCTACCCGTGTCAATGTCCGCATCATTGCCGCTACGAACCGCAACTTGTCCCAGGAGATTGTTGCCGGACGTTTCCGCGAGGATTTGTTTTATAGATTAAGCGTATTTCAGATACATCTGCCGCCATTGCGCGAACGTGCAGGTGATATCCGGCTGTTGGCGAAGGCTTTTATAAAGAGTTTTGCGGAACAGCTGGCGCGTCCGGTGGTTGAAATAGCTCCCGCATTTCTTGAAGCATTGGACTCCCAACCGTGGAAGGGAAATATTCGTGAATTACGTAACGTGATAGAACGCAGTATGATTGTTTGCGAGAGCGGATATCTGGACATTGCTGATTTGCCGTTTGATATTCAGAATGCCCATTATGAACACTCCAATGATTCAAGTCCCGGCAGTTTTGAACTTTCAGCTATGGAACGCCGGCACATTGCCCGTGTACTGGAGTATACAAAGGGGAATAAGACAGAAGCAGCCCGGTTATTGAAAATAGGTTTGACGACGTTGTATCGGAAGATTGAGGAATACAAGATCTCAGATCTATAATAGGGGGCTCAGTATACGACTGAGGTACCTTCGATATAGGACCGTGGCAAGATTATTCTTGAAACAGGCTTAGAAGCAGAAAGTGCCTATGGGCTAAAACATATCAAAACAGGTTGCACCTTTTCATTTTGAAAGGGTGCAACCTGTTTCTTTTTATACTTGTTTAGTATGTATTCTGTTGATAATTAATGGTGTATGGTATATGCGCTCTTTTTGGCACATATTTGGCACATTCCTGGCAGACAAAAATATGTAGTAACATTTTAAAAGGTAAAAACATGGGAATAACAGTATCATTTATTTTTTGCCTATTGAGCGGTTTGTTCGCCTTTTGGCTTTTCTGGAAATGCGTAGATTGGTTTGAGAAGATTTAAAAGAGAGAATTATGTACACAGCTTTATTTGTATTAGGTATTGTAATGTTCGGGTATCTGACTTATGTGCTGATAAGACCCGAAAAGTTTTAATGAATGGAGAGTGGAGAAATGAACACTGAAATTTTAGGTGTAGCCTTGCAGATTGTTCTGCTGATTGTGATATCCTATCCTCTGGGAAAGTATATTGCCAAGGTTTACAAAGGCGAAAAGACATGGTCGGATTTCATGAAGCCGGTCGAGAGATTGATTTATAAAGTGGCCGGAGTCAATCCGGAGGAAGAGATGAACTGGAAACAGTTCTTGAAAGCCCTGCTGATTCTGAATGCCTTTTGGTTTGTATGGGGCATGGTGCTACTCTGTACACAGCAGTGGTTGCCGTTAAATCCGGATGGAAACGCTAACCAGACACCGGATCTGGCATTCAATACATGTATCAGTTTTATGGTGAACTGTAATTTGCAGCATTATTCCGGTGAAAGCGGACTGACATATTTTACACAGTTGTTCGTCATTATGTTGTTCCAATTCATTACCGCCGCTACCGGTATGGCAGCTATGGCAGGTATCATGAAGGGTATGGCTGCTAAATCGACGAAGACTATCGGTAACTTCTGGAAGTTCTTGGTTTTGAGCTGTACCCGTGTATTATTACCGCTTTCGTTGATTGTGGGCTTCATCCTCATTCTACAAGGTACTCCGATGGGATTTGATGGTAAGCTGGAAGTTCAGACGATGGAAGGACAAACCCAGTTGGTTTCACAAGGTCCTACGGCAGCGATTGTTCCTATCAAGCAGTTGGGTACGAACGGTGGCGGTTACTTTGGATGTAACTCTTCACATCCGTTGGAAAATCCTACTTACTTGACAGATATTGCAGAATGTTGGTCTATCCTAATTATACCAATGTCTATGGTGATTGCACTCGGCTTTTACATCAAACGTAAGAAGATGGCTTACTCTATCTATAGCGTAATGCTTTTTGCTTTTCTTGTCGGTGTTTGCATCAATGTTTCGCAGGAGATGGGAGGTAATCCGCGCATTGATGAGATGGGAATTGCCCAAGACAATGGAGCAATGGAAGGTAAAGAAGTCCGTTTAGGGTCTGCTGCTACTGCTCTTTGGAGTATTGTGACTACAGTTACTTCCAATGGCTCTGTGAATGGTATGCATGATTCAACGATGCCTCTTTCCGGTATGATGGAAATGCTGAACATGCAGATTAATACGTGGTTTGGAGGTGTGGGTGTAGGTTTCATGAACTATTATACATTCATCATTATCGCCGTATTCATCAGTGGACTGATGGTGGGACGTACTCCGGAATTTCTCGGTAAGAAGGTAGAGGCGCGTGAAATGAAGATTGCTACCATTGTGGCACTGCTTCATCCGCTTATCATCTTGGGCGGTGTGGCACTTTCTTGCTTTTTGTTCGCTCATTATCCTGAATTTGTGGCAGGTGAAGGCGGCTGGTTGAATAATCCCAGTTTCCACGGACTGAGTGAGCAGCTTTATGAATATACTTCGGCTGCGGCCAATAATGGTTCCGGCTTCGAAGGATTGGGCGACAATACTTACTTCTGGAACTACACTACCGGCTGGACGTTGATTTTGGGACGTTTCCTGCCTATCGTAGGTCAGGTAGCCATTGCTGGTCTGTTGGCCGGAAAGAAATATGTTCCGGAGAGTGCCGGTACGCTGAAGACGGATACAGTAACTTTCGGTGTGATGACTTTTGCCGTTATCTTTATTGTGGCTGCCTTGTCATTCTTCCCGGCACATGCATTGAGTACGATTGCTGAACATTTCAGTTTGTAATAGTAGTTTGTAAAAAGTAATTTCATAGGTATGAAAGATAATAAATCAGCTTCTTTGTTTCAGAAGGAGCAAGTAATGGAAAGTTTGAAGCAATCATTCGTGAAGCTGAATCCACGGGTGATGATAAAGAATCCGATTATGTTTACGGTGGAAGTCGTAACAGTCGTCATGCTGATTGTCTGTTTCCTTTCATTGGGTACTTCGGAATATGGAGCATTCGGATATAATTTCTTGGTATTCGTCATCTTGTTTGTGACGTTGCTGTTTGCTAATTTTGCTGAAGCCATCGCTGAAGCGCGTGGTAAGGCCCAAGCTGACAGCTTGCGTAAAACCCGTGAAGAGACTCCGGCTAAAGTGCTGGTTGACGGTAAAATCCATACCGTTAGCAGTTCACGTTTGAAGAAAGGCGACTATTTTATTTGTGAAGCAGGAGATACGATTCCTGCCGACGGTGAGATTGTGGAAGGTTTGGCCTCCATTGACGAAAGTGCCATTACCGGTGAATCTGCTCCGGTTATCCGTGAGGCCGGTGGTGACAAGAGTTCCGTAACTGGTGGTACAAAAGTTCTTTCTGATAAAATCAAGGTATTGGTGACGCAGCAACCGGGTGAGAGCTTTCTTGACAAGATGATTGCTTTGGTAGAAGGCGCTACTCGCCAGAAGACTCCGAACGAGATAGCATTGACTATTCTTCTGGCCGGTTTCACCTTGGTATTCGTCATTGTATGTGTGACGTTGATTCCTATGGCTGACTATACGAATATTGACCATCCGGGAACTTATATCTCCATTGCAGCCATCATTTCTTTGTTTGTCTGCTTGATACCGACTACTATCGGCGGACTGCTTTCTGCCATCGGCATTGCTGGGATGGACCGTGCTTTGCGCGCTAATGTAATCACCAAATCCGGTAAGGCGGTAGAAACAGCCGGTGACATTGATACCTTGTTGCTAGACAAGACTGGCACCATTACAATCGGTAACCGTAAAGCTACTAAGTTTCATTCGGCTTCGGGTGTTGACGAGAATTTGTTCGTAGAGGCTTGCTTGTTGTCCTCACTTTCTGACGAGACTCCGGAAGGTAAGTCTATCATTGAACTGGGACGTGAAAACGGTCATCGTATGCGTGATTTGAATACTACCGGTGCTCATATGATTAAGTTTACAGCCGAAACAAAATGTTCGGGTGTGGATTTGCAGGATGGTACTCAGATACGTAAAGGCGCATTCGACGCTATTCGCAAGATTGTGGAAAATGCCGGAAATAAGTTCCCGAAAGAGATTGAAGAGGTGATTGCTGTAATTACCAGCAACGGTGGAACTCCGCTGGTGGTATGTGTCAATCAGAAAGTTACTGGGGTAATTGAGTTGCAGGATATTATCAAACCGGGCATTCAGGAACGTTTTGAGCGTCTTCGCAGGATGGGTGTGAAAACTGTGATGGTGACCGGTGACAACCCTTTGACAGCCAAATATATTGCAGAGAAAGCTGGAGTAGATGATTTCATTGCTGAAGCCAAGCCGGAAGACAAGATGGAATATATCAAAAAAGAACAGCAGGCCGGTAAGCTGGTGGCTATGATGGGTGACGGTACAAACGACGCTCCCGCCCTTGCACAAGCTAATGTGGGTGTGGCAATGAACAGCGGTACGCAGGCAGCCAAAGAAGCTGGTAACATGGTGGACCTTGACAACGATCCGACGAAGCTGATTGAAATTGTGGAGATTGGCAAACAGTTGTTAATGACACGCGGTACGTTGACTACCTTCTCCATTGCGAACGACGTTGCCAAGTACTTTGCTATTATCCCTGCTTTGTTTATGGTAGCCATCCCTCAGTTGGCTCCTCTGAACATTATGGGACTGCATAGCCCTGAAACGGCCATTCTCTCGGCTGTCATATTCAACGCTATCATTATTCCTATCTTGATTCCGTTGGCTTTGAAAGGTGTTCAGTATAAGCCGATCGGTGCCAGTGCGCTACTTCGTCGCAATCTGTTGATTTATGGTGTGGGTGGCGTCATTGCTCCGTTTGTCGGCATCAAACTGATAGATATGATAGTTAGTCTGTTTTTTTAAAACTTGGATAAAATGAAAACTCTTTGGAAATCATTTAAAATAACAATTGCATTTTGCATATTTTTCTCTCTGTTCTATATCCTTGTCTTGTGGATATTTGCACAGTTCGCCGGTCCCAACAAGGGAAATGCAGAGGTGGCAACACTCAATGGTAAAGTGGTAGGTGCAGCCAATGTAGGCCAGATGTTTACGCAAGATATTTATTTCTGGGGACGCCCATCTGCGGGTAATTATACAGCCGATGCTTCGGGTGGTAGTAACAAGGGACCTACGAACGATGAATACCTGGCAGAAGTGGAAGCCCGTATCGATACTTTTCTGGTACATCATCCTTATCTGAGCCGCAAGGATGTGCCTGCTGAAATGGTAACCGCCAGTGGTTCCGGTCTAGACCCACATATCACACCTGCTTGTGCTTATGTACAAGTGAAGCGTGTGGCTCAGGCACGTGGCATGAACGAGGCTGAAGTGAAAGCCATTGTAGACAAGAACATCAGCAAACCCTTTTTGGGGGTGTTTGGTACGGAAACTGTCAATGTGCTGGAACTGAACATTGCATTAGAAGAAGCCGATCAGAATAAATAATTTTTTAGTTGTGTTTGTCATGTGTTATGGGCAGGAGCGGAAGTATTTCTGTTCAGGCAGCGAAAGACTGTCATTTTACAGGGGGAGCCGAAACTTCCTTCCTGCCTTTCAACGATTGATTAGTAATGGTAAATAAATAGTTGGATATGAAAAGTTTAAAAATATCAATTCTAGTTTTTGCGAGTATGGTAGCTGCTTGTTTTATGGGAACCGGCAAAGTGCAAGCTCAGGAATTTACAATACAAGGTGATTTAGTCAGTTCTTATGTTTGGCGCGGCTTTTACCAGACGGGAGTCAGTTTTCAGCCCACTTTGGGTTTTGGGGTCGGTGATTTTTCTTTGACGGCATGGGGCTCTACCGATTTTGACGGAGTTTCTTCAGGAGAAGGGGCTGCGGCTAAGGAGATTGATTTGACGGCTGCCTATGCTTTGGGAGAATCAGGTCTAACTTTTTCTGTTGCCAGCTTGTGGTGGGGCGGACAAGGAGCAAGAAAGTATTTTAATTTTAAGAGTCACGAAACAGCTCATCACTTTGAAGCGGGATTAGCCTATACATTGCCGGTTGAAAAGTTTCCTTTGTCAATCGCTTGGTACACTATGTTTGCCGGAGCTGACAAAGATGACAAAGGCAGGCAGAATTATTCTTCGTATGTTGAATTCAACTATCCGTTCAGTGTTAAGTCTGTAGATTTGAACCTGACTTGCGGATTTCTGCCTTATGAAGCTGGGGTAGGAGTATATGGTGTTCCTAACAGTGGATTTGCCGTAACCAATGTGGCACTGAAAGGTATTACGGAAATCAAGATTACTGACAATTTCTCAATACCTGTATTTGCACAAGCCATTTGGAACCCTCGTATGGAAGATGCACATCTGGTATTCGGCTTTACTTTAAGGCCATGATTTATTTAGATATAACTTTAGAACTCATGAATTAGTGTTGGATGCCCGTGGCGGTCGTGATGATCGTTACGGGTTATATGGCATATATAAGACAAGTAAAAAAACAGAAGAAATGAGTAGGGAAGAAAGCGTACAGCATTTTCTTGATTTGATTAAAAAGTCGCGGCGTGGCAAGTTCAAAGTCTACATCGGCATGATTGCTGGTGTAGGTAAATCTTATCGTATGCTTCAGGAAGCACACGAGTTACTTGACAACGGAGTAGATGTGAAGATAGGCTATATAGAGACACACGGGCGTGCCGGTACGGATGCTATGTTGGAAGGATTGCCCGTTGTTCCTCGTCGTAAGATATTCTATAAAGGAAAAGAGCTGGAAGAAATGGATTTGGATGCCATTATCCAGATACACCCTGAGATAGTAGTGGTGGATGAACTGGCACATACCAATGTGGAAGGTAGCCGGAATGAGAAACGCTGGCAGGATGTGATGGATTTGCTTGATGAGGGTATCAATGTGATTTCTGCCGTTAACATCCAGCACATTGAGAGTGTCAATGAAGAAGTACAAGGCATCTCGGGTATTGAGGTGAAGGAACGTATTCCCGATAGCGTTTTGCAAGAGGCAGATGAGGTGGTGAATATTGACTTGACTGCGGAAGAATTGATAGCCCGTCTGAAAGCTGGAAAAATTTACAAGCCGGAAAAGGTCTCTACTGCCTTGAACAATTTCTTTAAAACGGAAAATATTCTCCAATTACGTGAACTGGCTTTAAAAGAGGTGGCTTTACGGGTGGAAAAGAAAGTGGAGAATGAAGTGGTTACCAGTGTGGGAGTCCGTCATGAGAGATTTCTGGCATGTATCAGCAGCAACGAGAAAACACCACGACGCATCATTCGTAAAGCTGCACGTCTGGCAACCCGCTACAATACTTCGTTTGTTGCCCTTTATGTGCAGACTCCCAGAGAAAGTACTGACCGCATCGGTCTGGCAAATCAAAGGTATTTATTGAACCACTTCAAATTGGTGACCGAACTGGGAGGGGAGGTCGTTCAGGTGCAATCGCCGGATGTGCTGGGAAGCATTGTTGATACTTGTAGGGAGAAACAGATAACAACTGTCTGCATGGGAAGTCCGTCACTTTCTTTTCCGAAATCATTGTTCATGATATTGAAATACCGAAAATTTGTGCGTGATTTGGCACAAGTAAACATAGATTTGATTATACTTGCATAATATTAATTCTTAGGAACATTATGAATATTCGTACAAAATTGATACTCAGCGTAGGGGTATTGGCTGGAATGATTATTTTGTTGGTTGCTCTTTCTGTGGTGAATCTACAGATACTGACGGCTACAGAGCCGGATAGTCCTGCTGCTGTACCGGGATTGCAACGTGCATTGCTCTGGATTTCTGTGATAGGTGGGGTATGTATTTTTGCCAGTATCATATTGTTGGTATGGCTTCCCCGTTCCATCAGCAAACCTATTCAAGAACTGACGCGTGGGATTCTTGAAATAGCGAACCATAATTATGAGAAACGTCTGGATATGAGTGGACACGAGGAATTTCGTGAAGTGGCTGATAGTTTTAATCGGATGGCGGAACGACTGACGGAGTATCGCGCCAGTACGCTGAACGACATACTTTCTGCTAAGAAATTTCTTGAGGCTATTGTGAATAGTATTGATGAACCTATTATTGGTTTGAACCGTAATAGGGAAATTCTCTTTATCAATAATGAGGCTTTAACTGTGCTGAATTTAAAACGGGAAGAGGTAATTCGCCGTTCGGCTGAGGAGCTTTCTTTGAAGAATGATTTGCTCCGCCGTTTAGTTCGTGAATTGGTAAATCCGGGTGAAAAGAAAGAACCGTTGAAGATTTATGCAGACAATAAGGAGAGTTACTTTAAAGCTTCTTACATTACCATTATAAATGCAGAGGCTGATGATGACGAACCTCATAATCTTGGCGATGTGATTTTACTGAAAAATATTACAGAATTCAAAGAATTGGATAGTGCCAAGACTACTTTTATCTCGACTATTTCTCATGAACTGAAAACGCCTATATCCGCTATTCTGATGAGTCTGCAGTTGTTGGAGGACAAACGGGTAGGGGTGTTGAACGACGAGCAGGAGCAATTATCGAACAGCATTAAGGAAAATGCTGATCGCCTTCTTGGGATTACCGGAGAACTACTGAACATGACGCAGGTAGAAGCCGGTAAACTGCAGATGATGCCTAAAATAACAAAGCCCATTGAACTGATAGAGTATGCCATCAAGGCTAATCAGGTACAGGCTGATAAATTCGGCATTCAGATAGAAGTGGAGTATCCGGAAGAAAAAATGCCTAAATTGTTTGTCGATAGCGAAAAGATTGCTTGGGTACTCACCAATTTGTTGAGTAATGCTATCCGCTATTCCAAAGAGAACGGGAGGGTGGTTATCGGCGCCAAGCATGACGAGGATTTTGTGGAAATGTATGTGCAGGATTTTGGAAAAGGTATCGACCCGCGTTATCACCAGAGCATTTTTGACCGTTATTTCCGAGTGCCGGGCACTAAAGTGCAAGGTAGTGGCTTAGGACTTTCCATTTCGAAAGACTTTGTGGAAGCGCATGGCGGTACACTGACTGTTCAGAGTGAGCTGGGTAAGGGGAGCCGCTTCGTTATCCGGTTGAAAGCGTAACGTTTTCTATTTTTTGCGGTACTGTTGCGGAGACATGCCTGTTTGTTTCTTGAAAAATGTACCAAAATAAGAAGCATTGGGAAAATTGAAGAAATCGGCGATTTCCTGGATATTTTTCTGGGTGTTCTTGAGTAGTGAGATGCTTTTGCGGATGATGGATTTGAATATCAGTTCCTGCACGGTGAATCCGCAGACGGACTTGGATAGTGCAGAGAGGTATTTGGGTGATAAGCAGAGTTTGTCTGCATAAAACTCTACACCGCGTTCTTCCGTGTAGTGCGCATCTATCAACTGAATCAGCCGGATAAAAATTTCATGTTTGTGGCCAACCGTTGTTTTAAGGTTCATCAGTTTACGGTTGTAAATGGAACAGATGCGGTATGTGAGTCCCAGCAGAAGCAGCCTTTGTTCGTTGTCGTTGAAGGTGTTGTTGTCTAAGTGCAGGGTATTGTCCAGTAAGGACATGTATTTCAGAACTTCTTCTTCGTCTCCGGTGTTCCATACGTAGCATGGTTCGGTCCGGAGCTGCATGTATAGGTACATGGTTGCCACTGAATTGCCTATGATGTCCCTTATCGGTTCTATCTGGTAAATGAATATGAATAGTTGCAGGTCTTCCGATTCGCTCAGCACTTGGAAGAGGGAATCTTCCGGAATGAAAACTGTTTCGCCAGCCTGGGCCGAGAATACTTTCATATTGAGCGAAAAGGTGAAGTTACCCTGGCGGCAAACTATCAGTCCTGCTCCATTAATCATAAAAGGTTTCTTCAGGGAGGTGGGAAAGGAGCAGAGCATACCTTCTGAACTACAAATGTTTTCTCCGTTTGACAATGCGTGGTCCAAGTGGGATAAACGTTCTTGTTGGGTATCCATAACAGACAAAATTACAGGTTGTACTGAAAATTGTCCGCTAAGTTAGTAATTTTCGTTTAGGATACCGCACGACAAGCACAAATATCATGCAAATCAGGCAGGCATAGAGTGTCCATCCTGCCATTTCCTTTACAGCAGAGAGGGTGGCCTGCACCTGGATGCGTCCTTTGGTGGATATGGCAGCCATGTTGATTGCTTCTTGTTTGCTCTTTCCCTGATATTGCATACCTTGTACAGTTTGGGTAAACGAGGCGGACGCTTCGGGGTGTAGCATGTCTACATTCTGTGCATAGCGGGTGACGTAGTGCTGCTGGCGTTCTTGCAGTACATTCGTATAGAGTGCGGCTCCGATGCAGGGAGCCAATACCATGCGTACGGTAATCATGGTACATATCCAGGAAGAAAGATATTTGTAAGGCATGCGTTGGGTGGCGTAGGTTGGAATCAGCGAATAGAGGAACATCATACCGGTAAAACGGATGATGACCGGATACTTCATCCGTTCGTACAGTCCTGCACCTTGTACCTCGAAATACATGAACATGGCGGAAAGCCCCAATAGAAGGAAACCGGCGGCAAAGAGATATTTGAAGTGTACGCCTTTCACACTGAGCCAGATGGTGGCTATACCGCCGATGAGGTAGCCCAGCATGGACCAGTTGCCCAGGGTGGCATTCTGAAAGTTGTCCAGTTTCATGCCTATGCCTGTGAATACGTTGACAAACATGGCGCTGGAATTCAGTACCATTAACAGAAAATAGAATAGGAAACCCATACGGATGGTGCGCAGTTTGAATACATCGAGTTGATAGTAAGGATTGCGTTGGGTAGACTCGATGTAGAGGAATATACCACCAGCAATGATGGCGCAGACTGTGGCCCATCGTATGGTTGGGTCGTCGTACCAGTCGAGCACTTTGCCATAAGTAAGCACGTAGGTAATGCAAGCCAGTGTGATGCAGAAGATGGAGGCATTGCCAAACTGCTTGAGGTTGATGGGGAAGCGGCGGGTGGTATATTTATGATAAGGCATAGTGATGAATGTGATGAGGATGCAAAGTAATAGTAGCCCCATCATAAAGTAGTGTATGTACTGCCATTCATATTCAAAAGCGAGCCAGGCGGTGAGCGAGGTTCCCAATTGTCCCAGTACCATGAAGAATAGGTAGATGGCAGGTTGTGCCGCACTCCGTTCGATGTCCAGCTTGTCCCAGCCTTCGCCGGTTACAGGCTCGTTGCCGGGTGTAATCTTATCGTACGCTTCGATATGCCCTGCATACTTTATGAGGGTGAAGAGGTTGACCATCATCAGCACCATTCGTAGGAATCCCATAAAGATGCTGCATAGTGCCAGCAGGAAAACGCTGTCTGTCTTGGCACAGATATAGCTGAAGATGTACATCAGGGAGAATCCTGCCAGGCACATCATTTTCTGCCGGCGTATGACTACCAGCCTATACAGAAAAGGGCAGAATGCTGCCATGCCAATGGAAGTGGCGAAGTTGGCAAACTGGATATGCTCGGAAATGATGCCGAGTTCGCTCATCATTTCGGTGCTTGCCACCGAGTAGGTACCGCCCACAGTCAGTATCGGCAAAAAGAATACGAATAGGATGATGATACCTACCGGTTTGGGTACCCAGTTGTAGAAAGGATAGTTCTTGGGGTATGAGGGCATGGGGATAAGGGTTAAGGGGTTAGGGATTAAGGGTTAAAGATTAAGGATTAGGGGGTAAGGATTAAGGAGTTGGTTGCCTTAATCCCTAACCTCTAATCCTTAATCCCTATTTTTTTGTTTTCGCTTTGACTATTACCATCATACCGGCGGCAAGGCTGCTGTTGTCTTCTTTGGACAAATCGGTAAAGTCGATGCGGACTGGGATGCGTTGCTGTATCTTCACGAAGTTGCCGGCAGAATTATCCGTGGGCACTAGGGAATATTTGGAGCCGGTGGCTCCGGAGATGGCAGTGATTTTTCCTTTGAATTCTTTGTCGCTGATGGCATCGACGGTAATGACTACTTCTTGTCCCAAGTGCAGATTCTCAATCTGGGTTTCCTTGTAGTTGGCTATAATCCACTTTTGTGTGTCAGGCAGAATGTAGGTGATGGTTTGTCCGGCAGTGATGAATTGTCCTTCTTCAAGAGTACGCCGCCCCAATTTCCCATCACAAGGAGCTACTACTACGGTGTAGGAGAGATTCAGTCGTGCCATTTCGAGTGCGGCTGTTGCCCGTTGTATGGCAGCTTCGGTATTTTCACGGCGATGTGACACTTCGTTCACACCCGACAAGGCAGCTTTCTGTTGTCGTTTCACGGCTTCCAACTTCTTGTGGGTAGCTGCATATTCGGTTTCTATCTGTTCCAATTGAATGGGGGTGGCAGCGTTTCTCTTCACCAGATTCTGGTATCGTTGGCGGTCTTTCTCCAGCTTGGTAAGGCGGATTTCTATCTCTGCTATGGAGGCGTCGTAGACAGAGGCTGTAGTTTGCGTGGTTTGTAGTGTGGCACCAATGACTGTGGCACCGGCTTGTGCATCCTTGAGTGCAGCTTCAGCTTCCATGACTCTGATTTTATATTCCCGGTCGTCCAATATAAGTAAGGTATCTCCTTTGTGTACTTCTTGGTGTTCTGTGAAACAAATTTTCTTGATATATCCTGATGCGCGCAGATTGACGGGAGATATGTATTGTTCAATCTGTGCATCATTACTGGTTTCCGTCCGTTTGTAGTTCAAAAAGAGGCAGACCACTTGAATAATTCCCCAGATAAGGATAGCTATTCCTAATAGGCTGACAACGATTTGCCAACGGCGAAGCTTCTTCAATTTCCGTGCTTTTTCTTGGTGGGTACTTGCGGTGTTATTGTTCTCTTTTGTTTCCATATTTTCTATATTATATTGTTTACTTATTATTATATATACATCCGTCCTTGAATACGGGCTCTATTCATCTTCCTCTTTAATGAATTGAGGGGCTCAACGTCTCCAGCTGTCCCGTCAGCTTCAGCAAAGTCAGATTGGTTATCCGGTAATTGTAGTGGGCACTGATATAGTTGTTTTGGGCTTCGCTCATCCGCATTTCGTCCTGCAACACTTCGGTCATTGAGGCGATTCCTTCCCGATAACGGTCCATGGTAACGGTATATACATCTTCAGCAAGCAGATAATTGTCCTTCTGCTTCTTAAAGTTACGCTGGCTGTTCATCAGGTCATTGGTAGCATTCAGATATTGTGTCTGAAGATTTTTTCGGGTATTCTCTTGAGCGAGTTTGATGTTCTCTATGTCAATGGTTGCCTTACGCATCTTGTAGCGTTTGTCCAGTCCGTCGAAAATGGGAATGCGCAAGGAGAGTCCCACTCCATAGGAGCGATACCAATGGTTGGAAGGGCCGGAATGGAACCAATGGTAAGCTTTGTCCGTATAGGCAGAGAACATCCAGCTTCCCGTCAAGCTCAAGGAGGGGATGTAACCGTTGCTGACTATTGTTTTTTGTTGCTCTGCGAGTTGTTTCTGTGATTGCAGCAGCTGTAGTTCATATAGTGTTTCAGATAGCCCGGTGAGTGCTGCGGGCGTAATCATTTCTGTATTCACCGGTACCAGTGCTATATTTTCTTCTGCCGGATAGTCGATGATGTATTTCAGTAGGTTCAGTTGCTGTTCCATCATGGCTTGTGCGTTGTCGTGTTGCACCTTGAGGTTCTCCAGGTTGATGTTGACGCGTTTCACATCTACTTCCATAGCCATACCGTTGTCATAGAAGGCCTGAGTGATATCTCTCAACTCTTCTAGGCGAGTGATGTTGGCTTTTATCAAAATAATCTGTTCAGCTGTAACCTGTCCTAGGTAGTACATTTGACTAATTTGAAGGATGAGGTCTTCTCTTGCCTTTTCATAAGAAAGGCGATTCATCTCATCCATGGTTTTAGCTATGGACAGAGTGGTGTAGAGTGTTTGGTTATAAAGTGGTATCTGCAGCTGTAATCCGAAGTTGGCGTTGTATTGCAAAGTTTGGGTTACATTATAGGGATTGCCATACGCTGAACCATCGGTAACGGATACGGGTGGATCGATATTGTCGTTATAGTTGGCAAAACCATTGATTTGGGGCAGTAGTTTGGCTCGATTCTCAGAGATGCCGTATTTCCCTTTTTGTATTTCCTTCCGTTTGCTTTGTAAGGACAAATTGTTTTCGATACCTATTTTGAGGCAGTCCTCCAAGGTTAGGGTATCTTGTGCTCTTGTACCTAGTGCAAGCAGACACAGAAAGGAAAATGTGAACAGTTGTCTTTTCATAATAGTCACTTGATATTTGCACACAAAGTTAGTGGCTTAAAATGCAAGAGGACTATCCATATATCAACTGTTTGTATTCATATTTTCCTTTTTACTATAATTTGAAAACAAACCATAGTAAAAAACGAGTATTAAAAACAAAAAAGACCGCCAAGAGTGGAAGCCTCCTAACAGTCTAAATCTTCTTTGTAGCGGGACCCGGGATTGAACC
>OLPW01002714.1_pt1 | contig 15166 bp, 6 predicted proteins | sample 1672161 | NCBI WGS metagenome assembly OLPW01 (sample SAMEA3136654, study PRJEB25190) | human gut metagenome
TCTCAGCCATCAAACGTGAAAAGGTCAACGTTGCAAAGGTATTGATGTCAAACATATCACGGACTTCTTGGCTAGTGTAGTTATCATAAGACTTGAATTCACCATAACCAGCATTATTGATAAAGATATCAATACGTCCAAATCGTTGATAGAGATAATCGACCATCTCTTTAATGGCCATGTCGTCTCTAAGATCAATGGCAAGGCAGGTTTTATTTTCCACATGGCGATAACATTTCTCAAGTTTGTCCTTGTCTCGTCCTAAGAGGATAATACCATCACTGGGTGAGAGCTGCTTGACAATTTCTTGAGCAAGGCCTCCTGAGGCACCAGTAATAGCAATAATACGTTGTTTAGCCATTATATTTCTACCTCTTCAAAGTCACGAACGATGTGGGTGTTTTCGAAAATTGTTTTAGCATCTGCTGCCATCTTACCGATATCACGTCCCAAGAATCGTGCTGATACATGATTTAGAAGAAGGCGCTTAGCTGAAGCATCCTTAGCGACCTGTGCTGCTTGCATGTTGGTTGAATGACCATGGCTCTTGGCAATTTTTTCATCACCCTTACCATAACCAAGACATCTGCCCCCAATCCAAGACGAACACTGGCATTTGTCTTACGGGTATCACCTAAGATAGTGATAACCTTACCTTTCTTAGGCGCGGAAATGAAGTCCTTGGCAATGATTTTCGTTCCATCTTCAAGAACCACATCTTGACCATTCTTAATTTGACCAAAAAGTGGTCCAAATGGTACACCTGCTGCTTTAAGAGCCTCAGCATCCAAGGTTCCTTCGAGATCCTTTTGAACCACACGGTAACCAATACAAAAAATGGTGTGATCCAACTTATCTGCATAAACAGCGAACTTGTCATTTTCCATAACCAAGCCAAGCTTATGCTCATCAATTTCCTTAAAATGTACATGGTAAGGGAGGCGTGTCCCAGAGGTACGAAGACTGGTCATGACATATTGTTTGATACCGACTGGACCATAAACTTCAAGGTCAGTTTGTTCTTCACTCGATTGGAAGGAACGGCTAGCCAAGAAACCAGGTAGGCCAAAGATATGGTCTCCATGCATATGTGTGATAAAGATTTTTTTAACTTTACGAGGTTTGATTGTTGTTTCTAAAATCTGACGTTGGGTACCTTCTCCACAGTCAAACATCCAGACCTCATTGATTTCATCGAGTAACTTTAGAACCAGACTCGACACGTTACGGGCCTTGGAGGGCTGCCCGGCACCCGTCCCTAAAAATTGTAATTCCATGACTTCCTATACTTTCTATCTATCGTTCTTCTTATTTCTGGACAATATAAGCCAGGCATTCACGCTGAGCAAATCCGTAATAAACAGTTTGCCCTTTATATTGAGATAAAAGTTCCACTAATTCATCTTGATTGAAGCTAGCCAACTTAATGACATTCCCCTTCAACTTAGTTACACGACTAAGTAACTGTGTCTCAGGTGTTAACTCTTCCAATACTTCTTCGTCAAAATCAACCTTGGCCATCTTAATTTGAGTGCCTTCAAGATAAACCTTATACTGAGGAAAAACTTGAGCAAGCTCAAACAAAATACTGGCCGTTGGAACCTCTAAATGCTCGGCAAAGACTAAAGCCACCTCATCAGCATTTTCATAGCAAAATCCATAGGATTTTCCTGACAAATTGAGGCGAATAAATGGCTTGCGCTCATCAAAAGATGGTGCAGGGTTAAAGAGGTTCAACTCTTTTGAAAGGTCCAAGTAGTAATCCGTCGCTGCTTCAGGAGATTGTTTTTGGTAAATCTCTGCAAAATAAGCATTAATCACGCTTGGTGGTGGCGTAATGAAAGCCAATTTTTGACTGTCCGAAAGGTCTGACAAGGTATTTTCCAAATAGACCTTATCTAAACTTGTAAAACCACCATATTTTAAAGCTAAATCCATATAATCAGTCATAAAATTCTTCCAATTTCCATTTATTTTTCGGTGAAATATAACCTGTAATTTCTTCCACTTCTGTCTCAAAAGTGTAGCTATCTAGCAAGGCTAATTGACTCAACTGATAAAGTTTATAAGCTTGATCCTGATGGACCTTAATACTAAAGGGTTCAAAAATCTGTTGAATTTCATCAATCAAGAGTCTTCTGAGTGCCTCACGACTTCCCTTGTCACGTGCTGAGAGACGAACATTAGGAAAGACTGTTGCTACTAGATTATCAGCTACATCCATCTTATTGTAAATTGCTAGGCGAGGGATATCAGTCATGTCTAAGTCTTTTAGAATGTCTAAGACCACCTTCTCATGTTCTTCGTGATTAGGATCACTCGCATCAATGACATGCAAAAGAAGGTCCACATTACGACTTTCTTCAAGTGTTGACTTAAAGGCAGCAACCAATTCTGTTGGCAAGTCCTGGATAAAACCAACCGTATCTGTCAAGGTCACTTGAAACTGATCCTTTAAGTAAATTTTCTTAGTCGTTGCATCCAAGGTCGCGAAAAGTTCATTAGCCTCATATTGCTTATCATCCGTCATAAGGTTCATGATCGTTGATTTCCCAGCATTGGTATAACCAATCAAACCAATTTTAAAGGTACTTGAATCAACACGCTTTTCGCGAATGGTTTCTCGGTTCTTCTCAACAATTTTTAACTGGCGTTCAATATCAGCAATCTGGTTACGAATCGAACGACGATTGAGTTCCAACTGACTTTCACCAGGTCCACGGCTACCAATGCCCCCTGCTTGACGGCTGAGCATAATCCCTTGACCAGCTAAACGGGGCAACATGTATTTTAGTTGAGCTAGGTGAACCTGAAGTTTCCCTTCATGGCTTCTAGCCCTCATGGCAAAGATATCCAAAATTAATTGCATACGATCAATAACTTTTACGCCAAATGCTGCTTCAAGATTGGTATTTTGACGAGGCGTTAAACGGTTATTGACAATGACTGTAGTAATCTCATCCGCATCCACCATGGCCTTGATTTCTTCTAATTTTCCTGAACCTACGAAAGACTTACTATCATAGCGTTCACGTTTTTGGGTATAGCTAGCTACAACCTCTGCTCCTGCAGTTTTGGCAAGACTGGCAAGTTCCTCCATTGACATGTCAAAATGCTCTGTTTCTTGCAATTCAACACCTACTAAAATAGCACGTTCTTGCTGTTTGGCTGTCTCTATCATAGCAAACCCCTTTTCGAAATAGTCGACTTCTATTATACCACAGGCAGGGGCAAAGAAAAGGTCACAGACCTTAATTTTTTTTCAAAGAAAAACAAGTTGGATTAACCAACTTGCTTTCTCTTAATGTTTACGTGTCGGTTTCTTTTTCGAACCCTTACGACGCTTCCCTTGATGAATGCTTGGCGTATTTTGAGAAATGGTTTGACGCATTTTCTCAGTGGCCTTATCAACCTTATCTTTAGCCTTGCCCAATTCTTGAGTGGCCATAGTAACACTCTTCGAAGGCTTGTTTTTCTTAGACTTACTCTTAGAAACAGGTTTCACTTGACTAGTTCCAGACGTACGCATACGGCGAGACATAGCCAAGAGAATTTTATTTTCTTCGTTGAGGTTGGTTTGATAAGCCATTGAAAGCACCAAACCAACACCAATCAAGTTAGAGATGAGCGATGATCCCCCTTGTGAAATAAAGGGCAAAGGAATACCTGTCAAAGGAAGAATTCCCACTGCTGCCCCAATATTTTCAAAAATATGGAAGACAATCATCATGATAAAGCCTGTCGAAATAAAGGTATAGAAACGGTTGTTAGATTTAAACGTCACTCGCAGCATGCGGTAAATGAGGAAGAGATAGGTTAAAAGAACCAATCCACCACCTACCAAACCAAAATCTTCCGCAATGACTGTGAAAATCATGTCACTCTCACGAACCGGTACGTTCAACTCCAGATGATTAAAGCCTTTACCATAGATTCCTCCAGTACCAATCGAAATCATCCCTTGTGTCTGTTGAAAGGCGATACCGTCTGCATAAGTGAAGGGATCCAACCAAGCTGAGATACGGTTAATCTGGTAGGTTTGTACCCCCATCTTGAGCATAGCTTCCTTACCCCAATCTGTGGTAAATACCATTACAAACAAGGCTAATCCTGTTGCAAAAGCTAGAACTACCGGCAAGATAATACGCCAGGATATCCCCGAAACCACTACAATACCGGCTAAAATAGCCAGAAAGACTAAGGCAGTCCCCATATCTCCTTGAAGAACCAGTAAACCTAAAACAGGGAGCGTGACTGCAACATATTGGAAGAGCAATAACCAGTCATCCTGAAGGTTGGTCACTTCCTTACCTTGCTTAGCCCAAACACCTATTCTCGATAGAAAAAGGATGTAGGATATCTTCATAAATTCAGATGGTTGAAAAAGGGTGACTGATCCAATGCTTACCCAGTTTTTCGCTCCCGTCGAGGCTACCAAAGCAGGAGAATAGAAAACGAGAGGTAGAACCATAAGCCCCAGACCGAAAATATAGAGCCAGGGGGTTACCTTCCAAAGAAACTCTGTATTAAATAACATGACAACAAAAGCAAGTACTGAACCTAGAAAAATCCATAGTACTTGCTGAGACATGACTTGCACAAGATTCTTTGGGTAATCAAAATTTGTCGCGATAAATATCGAAACCAGGCCAACCAGTAGCAATATGAGAACTGGCAGGAGAATCGAGTAATCTATCCGACTTTCAATAGTATTTTTTGACTTAGCCATGTGTACTCCAAAATAAAGATTTAGCAAGAGTTATTATACCACTTTTTTGGCCAGACAAATGACCTGAATGTATAAAAGTTAGACAATTTTTTACGAAAAAAGCCACCACAAAAGTGATTGACTTCTTTCATTCATTAATCTTAATTTGACACGTAGCCTTTTCCTTGAGCGTTGAAGTATACCCATTGCCCTGAAGGAATTTTAACCCAACGATTAATAGCCTTTTCCCCTGTATGAACATCATAGTAAGAGATTGAGCCATCAGGATTCGTAGCAGTTGCCCCCTTCACTTGCTTACCAGTTTGGTCAAAGTAAAGGTGTTGACCGTTGATCGTCTGTTCGCCAACAACAACTTCACCCTTGGCATCTGCATAATACCAGTTGTTATCTCCACTAGTGAAGAAGGTTGATACTAACTTATTACCAGTATTCCAATGGTAGTATGAGCGACTACCATTCGCATTTGTTGCGAAAGCACCTTTAACCTGCTTACCATCAGTATCAAAGAAGAGTTTTTGACCGTTGATAACTTGAGCTCCTGTAACGACATTACCCCTATCATCAGCATAATACCATCTATCATGACCGGTAGCGAAGAAGGTTGATACCAATTTATCACCAGTATTCCAATGGTAGAATGAACGACTACCGTCAGTGTTCGTTACGAAGCCACCCTTAACTTGACGACCATTTGCATCAAAGTAGAGGTGTTGACCATTGATGACCTGAGCACCTGTGACATTACGTCCATGTGAGTCTGCATAGAACCAGTTGTTGTCCCCAGTAGTATAGAAGCCTGGTGTATGTGCCTTAGTCACAACACCCTTAGCATCGATATTAAAGGTTTGACCATTAACTACTAGTGATGTATCCACAAGTTTCACACCTGTAATGGCATCGTAGTATGAAGTCGTACCATCAGGATTGTTCACGAACTCACCTTTAACTTGTTTACCTGACTCATCAAAGTAGAGCTCGTCACCATTGATGGTTTGCGCACCACGAAGAACATCACCTTCGTTATTTGCATAGTAAGTGGCATCACCAACTTGGAAGAAGCGATTCTTAACTTGAACACCTTTTTCATTGAAGTAAAGGTTTTGTTTACCTACCTTAGTAAATCCAGTGGCAACATAGCCCTTATCATTAGCGTAGTACCAGTTACCATCTTGTTCAAAGAAGCCTGAGTACTTACGTTCACCTGAATCGCCACAGAAGAACATCAAGTGGCCGTCTTTTGTAGGAATGAAGATGCCTTTAGCTTGGTAACCATTGTCATAGAAGTATTTTTCCTTACCTTCTACTTCAGTCAAACCAGTAGCCATGATGCCACCTTTGAAGAAGTATTGGTAGAATTTCTCTTCCTTACCACTATCATCTTTAACAGTAACTTCTTTCCAACCAGTTTGAGTCGTCAATTTACCTGACTTACCATAAACCAATGATTGACCTTTGGCATTTTTAATAACACCATCAGTAAACATAACACCATTTGGCAAGAAGAAATAGTTTGAACCGTCGATAGCTTGTTCACCAGTTACAAGGTAACCCTTATCGTTAAAGTAGTACTGTTTGCCATTATATGTCACAAATTGACTCTTAGCTTGAGTACCAGATGTTGTGTAATAAGTTACCCCTGTACCATCATAAGCAAATCCAGTTTTAGCTTTTGTATCACCAGTCAAGGCAGCTGGAAGGAAGGTACCTTTATCGTTAACGGTGAAGTACAATTTACCATCGCTGAGAACGTAGTCTGAACCACGTTTTTGGATGTTTGTACCGTTAAAGTACTTAGCTTCCCATTGTTTAATCTTCACAGATGGATCAATTGTCTTACCTGACGCTTCCATAACTTCTTTGAAGATTTCTGGATAAAGTTTTTGAAGTTTGTCGAGGAAGGCCCCACCATACTGTGCTTGGAAATCATTTCCTGATGACTTGGTATTTGTCACATAGAGTTTATTAACCAAGCTAGTATCATCAAGCACCTTACCATGTGTATCTGTACGAGTAGCTGTCACTACTTCTTTACCTGGGAGAGTATACAATTGGTCTGGAACCCAGTCAGCAATGACTTGAATACCTTGTTTGTGAAGAGCCTTGAGGGCATCACGAAGATCTTCTTTTGAACCATATTTATTGTTTTTGCTCATGGCAAAGTCGTAACGGTCTGTGAAGGCATAACCATTTTCAATAATAGAATCAAGGAAAGTGCCATCCTTAGATGAGACATATTGAGGTGCAATCTCAAATGACGTAATACCCCATGACTTGAAGAGGTCTGCGTTAGCTGCAATCAATTTGTTAGTATATTGACTATCCTCTTTGACAAAGTCTTGGAAGTTTGAGAAACCTTCGTAAATCACTTGTGCTTCAAGTGCTGCAGAAGAGCTATAAACCTTATCCCCTTCTTTGTAGGCTTTTGTTGATGGTTTGGCAAGAACGTTTTGATCGTCAGTCGCACCTACTGGTACCCAAACTGAAAGGTAACCACTCATATCAACAGTCTTAAAGCCTTTGATTTCATCAGCTGTGAAGACAAGATTTCCTTGTGCATCTGTGTATTTAACAATCTTAGTATCTGAATCATTCAATGAGGACACGATACCTTTATCCGTACCAAGCAAGAGTGGACGGTAGGCTTGGTTCTTGTGGGCTGCACCCATATTTACAGTAATTGTTTCACCATCTGCTAATTTCAAATCTGGGTTATTAGCAATGAGGGTCAACATACCAGAATTACGACCGTATTTTCCACCTTCTGTATCAGTCTTAGACATCAAATCTTGACCATAACGGACAGAAACCAAAACTTCTTTATTGTCTTTAGCAGACGATACGCCATCTCCAGCAAGATTGTGGATATAAGATGTTTGTCCACCAGCTACATATTTAGGACGCGCTTTAAGAAGAGTTGTGATTTGATCAAAGTATGGTGATTTCTTAGCCATGTACTGACCATTATCAGTATACAAGTCTCCATAATAAACACGTGTTGCTGCACCCATTGTTTGAAGCATCAAAGCATAAGCTCCAGGAATATTTGAATGCGTATATTCCTTATCCACTTTCAACATATCAGCATTATAAATGTCAAAAGCTTGTTTCAATTGATCTAATGTAAAAGTAAATCCATCTGTTGTAGGATCAATTTTTTTGCTGATAATGTCTGCGATAACCGTTTGAACTTCTGAGTCGTGTGCACGAACAAAGAGATAGGTTGCAAAACCAAGTTGATCATATGATGTAACTTCCGCACGGTTTGAAAGACCGAAATAACCACCGTTAATAAGGTCCTTCATTGATGCATTACGAGCACCTGTACCTTTATTAGTTACTGGACGAGTCAATCCATGAACAATAGACAAACGGAGACCATTATCCATAGAAAGGGCAGCTGTATTATGTTCGTCCACATAATATGGGTCGTTTTGAGACCAAGCTTCAAGAATTGAGATATTAGCAAGGGCACGTGCTTCAGACTCATTGACCTTGTAAGCAGCCTTCATGTATGAAGACACTAATTGAAGCATATCGATGCTGACATTGTCCACAGCATCAACACGGATACCATCAAAGTGAGCATCTTTGTCCTTGTCACCAAAGACGATTTGTCCCCAGTTCATGAAGTAATACAATTGGTTAAGCATTTCAGCTTGCACAATTGGGTTTGAGTTGTCGATATCGCTTGATAGCAAGAACTCATAACCAGCATCACTACCACTCTTGATCTTATCGTTTGCCAAACGACTTGTTGCCGTTTGGTCAAGTTTACGGTAGTCTGAGTTAGCCCACTTCGTTAAATCACTATTAACAAAGAGGAGAGCCCCTTTTTGGAAGTGTTCTTTACCTGGAGATTCAGAGTTAATGTCCCATTTATCTTGGTCTTTAACAAAGGCCTCGATTGACTGACGCAACCAGTCTGTTGACTTATTAGCAGCAATCTTAACCTCAATCTTACGTTGAATGATTTGAGCAGCGGCATTCAAGCTAGCTTGAGAATTTTCAATCGTAAAGACATCTTTTGTTTCTTCACCATTGCTAAGAGCCTTAGTCATGTAGTTCAAGTAAGCTACTTGAGTATCCTTATCAGGCCACCAAGACATCAAAAGTGGGCGAAAATCTTTTTCAGTTGACGCTTTCCAAGTTGTTCCTGCTTCAAGGATTTCTTTTGGACGGTACCAACTATCAGCTGTCAAATAACCATCAACAAGTTCAAAGCTTGCTTTTGTTGAATCGTAAGCAGCATTGTTTTTAGTAAAATCAGTGACAAGATTTGTTGTTTCTTGTGTGAATGAATAAGTTGATGTGCTTGAAAGGACACCATTTTCATCAAAATAAAGGACCTGACCATTTACAGTAATGGCAAAGTTTTTCTTATGTGATCCATCTTCTAAAAGATAGTAATATTTACCATCTTTTTCTTTTTTAATATTATCGAGCGAGACTGCAGCTTTAATTTCAGCTTCAGAAAGCTCTTTAGACTTCTCAGCCGTTGGAGCAGCTACTCCAGCATTTGCAGCTACTTCCGATGTTGTAGCTGTTTCTGGTTTAGCAGCAACTTCTGGCTTAGCAGTCGTTTCAGGTTTGGCTTCAACCTCTACTGCTGCAGCTCTATCACTAGTTGCTCCTGAATTTGGTTGAACTGTTGTTCCAGCTGGTTTGTCAGCAGTAACTTCTGCTCGCTCTGTTGTTGTGGCATTTGAAGTATTTGCAACCTCAGTTGTTGTGCCTACCTCTTTTTCAACCACAGGATTTGTATTTTCCCCGACTGTAGTTGTTGAAGGTGATCCATTAGTATTATTTATTTCTTCTGCAGAGGTGAGTGAAGATGTGGCAACACTACCACCTACAATGGTAGCCAAAGCTGCTGAAGCGACAGCCAAAGTAACCCACTGCTTCTTCACTTTATGCAGTTTATAGCGTACTTTATTTTCCATATTCAATTTTTCCCCAATATATTTTTTGTCTTAAAATCTACACCTTAAAGACTTACTTATTATATCATTTTTCACTATCAAAAAAACTTAATACAACTTATTTTAATGACTTTTTTACCATCTTAATATTAAATTAAAAATCCGTCATGTAAGCGACTTGAAAGGGTATTTTTCAAAAAGAACCTTTTCCTAGAAAATATAAAAAAGAGAACCGAAGTTCTCCTTTTTAAATCAATTAGTTTAGCACTCTAGGTGGGTAAGCAAGACCATTCTTATCAAAGTAAACGTAAACTCCTGGTTGAATTTCTACCCATGTGCTAACAGCTCTCTTACCACTATCACCATAGTAATAGCTGATTCGACCATTGCCAGCACTTACTGTTTGCCCTTTTACTTGTTTACCATCTTTAGCAAAGTAATAAGTATCGTCACCAATTTTAACTTCACCAGTCACTGACTTACCATTAGCACCGATATAGTACCAATTGTTGTCTCCTGTTGTGAAGAACTCATTAGTCAAGCGTTCACCTGTTGCAGCATCATACTTGCTATAAGTACCATCTGCATTCTTAACAATACCACCCTTAACTTGGCTTCCGTCTGCATTAAAGTAGAGGTGTTGTCCATTGATAACTTGAGCACCTGTAACAGTCTTACCATTAGCGCCTGCATAGTACCAAACATTGCCATCAGTTGTGAAGAATTCGTTAGTCACTAGCTCTCCAGAACCTTCTTTGTACTTACTATAAGTACCATCTGCATTCTTAACAACGCCACCTTTAACTTGACTTCCATCTTCATTAAAGTAAAGTTTTTGACCATTGATAACTTGAGCACCTGTAGCGGCAACACCATTTTCATCGAAGTGGTACCATTTACCATCGATGTTCCTCCAAGTGTTCTTGATAGCATTACCAGTATGAGCTTCGAAGTAATAAGTCTTACCTTTATAGGTTGCTAACTTATCTTTAGTTTGGAAACCATCTTCACCAAAGTATTGTGTGGAACCATCGATAACAGTAAGACCTTTAGCCATGACACCTTCATTAGTGAAGTAACGGAATTTCACAACCTTAGATTCATTACCATCTTTATCAGTTTCAGTTACATCAAATTTAGTGTAACCACCCTTGTACATTTGACCTTTATAGTTATAAAGGTAAGTATTACCGTTAGCATCAACATAGAAGGCATTGCTCAACATGATACCATTTGGCAAGAAACGATAAACGTCTTTACCATTTGGTGAGTATTCACTGTTAGTAACCATGTGACCACGAGCATCAAAGTAGTAAGTGTTACCATTGAAGGTTACAAAGGCAGATTTAGCTTGATTACCACTTGTACCGAAGTAAGTGATTCCCTTACCATCATTTGAGAACCCAGTAACAGCCTTTTCATTTCCTGTCAATTGAAGAGGAATGAAGTTACCTTCTTTAGTGACAGTGAAATACTTACCAGTTGCTTCATCGCTAAGTACATAGCCAACACCACGTTCAAGAACGTTTGTTCCGTTGAAGTATTCAGCCTTCCATTGTTTCAATTTAACAGAATCATCAATTGGTTTACCAGTTGAGATCATGTTTTCCGTGAACATTTTAGGGTACTTAGCTTTAAGTTCAGCTAAGAATTCGCCACCATATTGAGCTTGGTAATCCCTACCTGATGACTTAGAGTTAGCTACATAAAGTGAGTGATCAATGATAGCATCTGCAATCTTACGTCCTGCACCGTCAGTACGAGTCGCTGTTACGACTTCTTTACCTGGCAATTGGTAAATTTGGTCTGGAACCCAGTCAGCGATTGCTTGGATACCCGCTTTGTGAAGGGCTTTAAGAGCATCACGAAGATCTTCTTTAGAACCATATTTATTGTTCTTACTCATGGCAAGATCATAACGATCTGCAAAGGCATAACCATTTTGGATAACTGAGTCAAGGAAGGTACCGTCATCGGCAGATACAAATTGTGGTGCCATTTCAAATGATGTTACGCCCCATGATTTGAACAAATCAACATTTTCAGCAATCTTACGGTTAGTATAGACTGAAGGATCTGAACCATCTGGAATAGTTTGGAAGTTAGAGAAGCCTTCGTAGATTAATTGTGAATCATAAGCTTCAGTCGCTTTAAGAGTCAATTCACCCTCTTTTTTAGCTTCTGTTGAAGGCGCTACTCGGATATCTTGATCATCTGAAGCTCCAACTGGAACCCAAACTGCTACGAAACCAGACATATCAAATGTTTCATAACCCTTGATGTCATTAGCGCCGAAAGTCAAGACACCATTGCTGTCTGTTTCTTTCACGTAACCTGCTGCGATTGCCTCTGCATCAGATGTAAAGTTCTTGATACCATCAGCTGTACCAACAATCAAAGCACGGTATTTCTGGTTGGCATGGATTTTACCCATTTCAACATTAAGTTTAGCTGACTCATGCAAAGTCAATTTTGGATTATTCACTACAAGAGTTACCTGACCAGAGGTACGGCTGTATTTAGAACCTTCTGTATCGTCAGCTGTCATGATGTCTTTACCATAACGTACTGAAGTGTAGACTTCACTTGTGCGGTAAAGTTCAACATCTGAATTGTCCATCTTACCATCAGTTGGCAACCAGTAAGAACGTTGCGCTTGTCCACCAGATACATACTTGATACGGTTCTTCATCAAGTTAACGATGGTGTCGTGATATGGTGATTTAGTTTCCATATAGTGACCGTCATCTGTATAAAGGTCTCCATAGTAGACACGAGTGATCGTTTCCATGTTCTGCAACATTACAGCATAAGCTGCAGGGATGTTATTCAAGGTATATTTCTTATTGCTGCTGAGCATGTCTTTGTTGTAAATCTCAAAGGCTTGCTTCATTTCAGCATCAGTGATCGTGAAACCATCTGATTTTGGATTGATTTCTTTCTTGATGATTTCAGCAATAATATCTTGAACGTTGTTATCATGGGCACGGATAAAGACGTAGTTTCCTGACGCGTCTCCGTATTTCTCATTGTATTTACCAATTGTAGACTGTTTAGCTGTACCGTCTTCGTTGTAGGCAGTGCTTCCATCTTTGTTAATCCAGTCAGTCTTAAAATCGCGTTGAGTCGTATTGAAAGTATTGTTATACAAAGGACTTACAGCCGGTGTACGTTCTTTGATTGGTTTAGCCAATGAGAAGAGGAGAGCCAAACGTTGTTTGTTTTCCATAGCAAGCGCAGCGCCATCTGTCTTGTCATTGTAGTGGTTGTCATTAAGACTCCATGCTTCAAGGACTGAGATGTGAGCAAGAGCGTTTGCTTCAGATTTGTTAACACCATAGTACTCACGGAAGTAGTTTGTGTAGAGTTGAAGCATGTCTGCATCGACATTATCTACCGCGTCGACACGGATACCATCGAAGTTAGCATCCTTGTCACCCATAACGATTGAACCCCAGTTCATAAGGTAGTGGATTTGGTTCAATTGTTCTGCTTGAACAACTGGGTTTGACAAATCTACGTCATTAGCTAGCAAGAAGTCGAAACCACCCATGTGGTTTGGATCTGATTGCTCATCAAGAATTGATTTATCAATTGTACCAGTCTGGTTAGTTGCTGTACGGTTCAAACGACGATAGTCAGAATTCGCCCATGGTGTACGTGAATCATTCACATAAAGAAGGGCACCACCTTGAAGGTGATCTTCGCCGCCACCTTTAGAGTAGTTTTCAGTTTCTTTGTTCCATTGTGGTTGTGTCTTAACAAAGGCAGAGATAGTTTCACGCAACCATTGTGTTGATTTTTCAGCCTGAATCTTTTGCTCAATCTTGATTTGAATGTCCTTAGCAGCAACTTTCAAAGTTTCTTGCTTATCTGTACTTGAATATTTAGCATCCAAGTTAAATACTTTAGACATGTAGTTCAAGTAGTTAACTTGTGTATCTACATTTGGCCACCAAGCCATCAAAAGTGGACGGAAATCTTCTGCAGTTGATGCTTGCCAAGTTACACCATCTTTGATGATAGAAGCTGGACGGTACCAGCTATCTGCAGTCAAATAACCATTAATCAATTCAAAACTTGCTTCAGATGAATCGTAGGCACGGTTATTGATTGAGAAACCATCAACAATATTTGTTGTTCCAGGTGTGAAAGAGTGTGTTGATGAACTTGTAAGGGCGCCATCTTTGCCGAAGTAAAGCAATTGACCATTTACAGTAATGGCAAAGTTTTCTTTGTGTGAACCATCTTCATTAACATAGTAATATTTACCATCAATGTTTTTGATGTTTTTCAAGGAAAGCGCAGCTTCTACTTCTGAATCTTTCAAAGCAGCTTCTGGCGCCTTAACTTCTGTATTAACAACTTCAGCCTTCACTGTTGCTGGTTGTTCTTCTGCTTTTTCAGTTGTAACAGCTGGTGCATCTGTTGTCACAACTGCTTCTTTATTTGGAACAGCTGCCACTGCTACATCAGTAGTAGTTGTTGCTGTTGTAGCTACATCAGCTGTTGCTTGTACGTTAGTTGTAGCCCCTGCTTCTACTGCATTTGTTTCTTTTGCAGGTATTAAAATATCTGCTTCTTTTGTATTAGTATGTTTAGCGACTTCTTTTGTTGCTTCTGTTGAAGTTACTTCAGTAGACGAAACTAAGTCTGCTGTTGTATCTGAATTTGGTTGCGTTACAGTCTTGTCTTGTGTCTCATCCGCTGAAACTGAAGATGTTGTTGCAGAAAAGCCCCCTACGACAGTAGCGAGCGCTGCAGATGCAACTGCAATTGTAACCCATTGCTTCTTAACTTTATGAAGCTTATAGTGTACCTTTTTTTCCATTATAATTTTCCCCGTGATTTTATTTGTCAAAATCAGACTGAAATCTATCCGATTTCAAACAATTACATTATATCATTATTTTCTAACTATTTCTCGAATTAATTGTTTTTTCATAAAATATCTTTAACATAACAGTAACATTAGAAATATTTTGTAACACGCCTATTTCATAGGTTTTCAATTCTCATTTTCATATTGTTTGATAGCTAAAACTTTTTTCAAGGAGATCGCTAGAAAGATTGATACAATAGCTTTTTCAGGGTTTCTAACTTAAAATTGATATTTGTCAGATTTTTTCTTTAAGGTACAAAAAAAGGCAAAATTTCCTTAAACGATTTCCGTTTTCAAGAAATTTCACCTAAACAATCATATAGTTTTTCACTTAATATCTCATATTAAGATTAGAATGAGTGATTATTTATCAAAATCAGCATAACCATTTTCGTCGAAGAAGACTGTCTTACCATCTTGGAATGTAATCCATGTATTTGTCACACGTTCTCCAAGAACTGATTCGTAATACTCCACTCCTTTTGCTGTGCTAATAGGGCTTCCTTTAACCTGACGTCCCAAGTTATCAAAGTAATACTCTTTGCCATCAATGTTTTGACGTCCAGTTACAGCCTTACCATCTTTGAAGTAATACCAAACATTGTTTCCAGTTGTCAAGAAACGGTTATTAAGACG
>OLPW01002723.1_pt1 | contig 15101 bp, 12 predicted proteins | sample 1672161 | NCBI WGS metagenome assembly OLPW01 (sample SAMEA3136654, study PRJEB25190) | human gut metagenome
GCGGATGGGATAAACGCTGAAGGCATCTAAGCGTGAAGCCCACCTCAAGAATAAGTGTCCCATTCGAAAGAAGTAAGACCCCTGGAAGACTACCAGGTGATAGGTCATCGGTGAAAGAGCGGTAACGTTTGGAGCTTGATGATACTAATCGGTCGAGGACTTGATCTAAGAGAATTGAGTTGAGACCAAAGGGAAAATTGGAAACTGGTTTAACGAGATGAAAAGAAGTCTGGATGTGCGGTTTTCAGGGTACGCGCAATAGAAGATGAAGCGCGAGATGTGCGGAGAGTCTCCAAGATGGAAGCTGCGGTTATAAAGAGACGGAGCGGAAACCAAGAAGACGAGGGACTGCACAAACCCTTCACAGTTTTCCGGTGACAATGGCGAAAGGGATCCACCTGTTCCCATACCGAACACAGAAGTTAAGCCTTTCAGCGCCGATGGTACTTGGTTGGAGACGACCTGGGAGAGTAGGACGTTGCCGGATTCCATGAAAAGAAAAGACCTGCCCGAAAGGGTGGGTCTTTTCTTTTCATACAACCGGAAGGCTTTATTTTTTCAGATTGCCCCAACCAATGTGCAGCATTGTACTTGGTTAGGATTTTGACTGCCGCCCGCTGTGCGGGATTCAGGCAGGCAAAATCACCTGGGAGAGTAGGACGTTGCCGGATTCCATGAAAAAAGAACTCACCCCTTATGGGGTGGGTTCTTTTTCATTTCATCTGCAACGTTCCTCTCCCAAGTCGTCTTTAACTGAGCGAAGCACGTACTTGGTTAGGATATCGGCCCCCGCGCCCTGTGGGCGAAACAGGGGGGCGATATCACCTGGGAGAGTCAGAACCGCAACGCCTTGTTTTCCGGTTGTCTTTAAGCCAATGTGCAGCATTGTACTTATGCCTGGGAAAGTAGGACACTGTTGAATTCCGAAGCATCCGCTTGTAACTTAGGGATTACATTTTTTGCACGGTTGATAGCCGTTGGCGATGACTTCATCCCTTGAACCCGTGTAGGTTGTGCGGTTTTTATCTTTGATGGACTTGGCGCTGGCACAATCGGCATAATGGAATTTCTTCGTATTTTTGTTAAGCACATACGTGGTTTCGTCTGTGTTAATGGCTGAAGAAGCGTCGATTTTTGCGTTGACGTAATCCTGAAGGGCGACGAGTTCTTCGACATTCAGCGTGTCTACCGAATCATAAATGGATTGAAGTTTTTGGGATGGGGCGGCAAAAGCCAACGCGGGCAGCAGCAAACAGAAAACGAGCAGACCACAGATGATTCTTTTCATGGGAAAACCCCCTTTTTGTCTTTTGTAGAATTATTATATACATGTTATATCCTAAAAATCAATCATAAATATCCAAATTGGATATGATTTTGCGAAAAAGTGAGAACAGATCTCCAAAGAGGTCTGTCCTCACTTTATCAGGTAGCTATGCCGGTTTGCAGGTCAATCGTGATGAGCTGATTATTTTCCAAATCCTGCACGGGCAGGGTATGAGCAGTCAAATCGATTTCGGCACTGGGAATGGATAAAACAAGGCAGTTCAGCTGTTTCCGGTCGTCATAGATATTGAAAACGAAGGCGTCCGGATGCGTTGAACAGGTATAATCCAGCGGGACACGCGGCCCGTAATCGGTGTTGTCGTAATACAGATAGATATTGGTCACCGTGTCAGTTTGCGTGAGTAGAATTTCGCGGATGCGGTTGGTTTTCACCTGTTCGGCGTTGACCGAAACCTGTATGACGGTTGCTGCGTCGGGTTCGGGAATATCTAAAACATAGATTTCTTGGCTCGTCAACTGTCCGGGCGTTTCCATGATGCCGCAATCCAGATGAATCGAGCGGACTTGCGCGGCTTCTTCGGATGTGAGCATCCAACGGAATCGGCGCATGGCTTCACTGCCTTTGCGTTCCCCTGAACCGAGGACGGAACCCGTTTCTGGAACCGAATCTGCCCAAATATCAGCTTCACAGTAAAAGCCAAGCGGAACAAAACCTTCCGCACGAGCGTCGTCGGCTTCCGTGAAGTCTGCATAATCGCCGAGAACGTCGTTGCAGGCCGAATAGCGCGCGTCGCTCGGCGAAACAAGCACATCCAGCGCCAGCAGACGGCCGTCAAAATACAGGTTTTCAATCGTCCAAGTCATGCTGACGCCCTGCGTGCCGCTTTGACTGAACGCGGGCTTGTCATTGGCTTTTGCCGACGCGCCGCCGCAGACAACAAGCAGTAAAGTGAGCGGCAGAGCGGCAAGGCGTGTCCAAGGAATCGAACGTTTGCGCATGAAATACACTCCTTTTCGGTTGAAAATGGGTCGCTTTCGGAACCGTTCCGCCATATAAAACGATATATGATATCCATTTCATCCCAAATTCGGAAAAAAATGGACGAAGATGCCCCGCGTATGTTATATTCTTGCGCAAAGGAGGGCGAAACCATGCGCATTTTGCTTGTGGAGGATCCAGAAACCTTCGATTTCTGGTGAGGCGAGGCAAAGCCCCAAGCAAAAGCGATTTCAAAAAACTTTTTCGTTTTCAAACTTGGTTTAATCTTCGGGTGTTATTCTTACAGCGTTCCAAGGAACGGGAGCCAAAAAGAATGAACCCCGATGATAAGGAGGAAACAAAGATGAAAACGAAAATGAAAGTTGCGGTCTGCACCCTGCTTTGCATGACGATGGCCTGCGCCGCGGCGAATGCCGAGAGCGGAACAACGAACAGCACGAACAGCGGGCGGCCGCAGACGCAGCAGAGCCAGATGAAGAACAGAAAGAAGAAGGGCATGCAGCAGGGGCAGATGCCCGGAATGGACGAGCAGGGTCAGGCGCCGGATATGAACGGCCAGAACAACGGCCAAAAGCCGAACGATGGCGCACAGGAGAATCGGCAGCAGAACGGCAATAACAAGCAGAACTCGAATAACGGCATGCAGCAGAAGCTGGATGACCAGAATGTGCCGAAGGATATGCCCAGCCGCGTTGACACCAGAAAACTGCTGGAGGATGGCGTGATTGATGAGGATACGTATAACGCCATCGAGGAATATCTCAAAGAGAACGCGTCGGAGAAGCCGGAAGGCGAACAGGATGATACCCAGCAGCCGCCGGAAAAGCCGGAGGACGAAGCGGATGACGACAGCGCCGATCAGCCCGAACTGCCTGAAATCGGCGGCGGTCTGGATGAAGCGCAGCTCAAGAGCCTGCTCAATGCGGGTGTGATTACGCAGGAGCAGTATGATACGCTGCTGGAGCTGCTGACGGGCAGCGGAGACGCAGCGTAAAAACAAAATCCAATCAGGTGGAGTTGGATATAAATATTCCCATAAATCAGCAAGAAAACTCCCGCGCGTTTCGTCTAATCATCAGAAAGGGTGATCCGGATGAAACGCGCGCTTTTTTGTCTGCTGGCGGCTTGGCGTATGGCCCTCGCCTTTATCGGTGTGCGTGCCGAAAATGTGACGATGATGACGGATGTGTTTGGCAATGAGCGTTTTTCCGTTGTGGAGGAAGCGGCACGCCGATTTCTGCGCTATGAGCGCAAACAGGGGAATGAATGGAAAACCGCCTGGGAAAACGATGCGATTCTGCCTGACGGCGAGATGGGCTGGCTGAATATAAACGGCGATGCCGGCAGCGGCCAATGGCACACCGTGTGGTTTACGCGGGAGACGGGTCCGCAGGTGAGCGTCTATGGTTCGCGAGATGAGGAGGCAGAACACGAAGACTTCAGCCTGGTTTTGGAACAGGGGCCGGACGGAGACTGGTTCGTCGTGACCTATGACGACGCGGAAACCGATCTGTGCGCGTGGCTGTTCGAGGACTGCGTCCTCTTCTGCGACAGCGTGCCGGATATCGCCAAAGGCATCTGCGAAGAAGCGCCTAACCGCGACGCGGCGGCGTTTGATCCGGAGGAACTGCGGACGATGGAAGGAAACATCGTGCCCTACGATGCGTCTGAAACCGAGCGCTTTTCGATCGCGCGCGAGGATGGCTTAAATGAGCTGAGGCTGGAAAAGAAGATGGATGGCCCGGTGATCGTGGATCTTTTTGCCAACGCCGAACCGCTGTATATTGCGCTGGACGAAAAGGCGGTTTGCCCCGTCCATACGCGTCCGAGCAAAGTCAGCCCGCGCGCGGCGAACGGCAAGGCGGCGGTGTCGCTGACGGATTGGCTGATGCTGCTCTGCCGAAAAGGCGACTGGGCGTTTGTGCTCTATGAAACAACGCCCGGCCATTATCGGACGGGCTGGATCGAAGGCGCGCAGAACGACAGGCTGGAACGCGCCGTTCAAATGACGCAGGAAGCGGCGTTTGCCTGGTACGGCGGAACCATCAACAAAGACACCACGCTGATGGATGGTCCGGTTTGCGCAAGCGGCGTGCTTGGCACGGTTCCCAAAGGGACGCGCGCAACGTATCTGGATGTGATGGAGGCCCGGAAGGCGGACGACAGCGAAACGGAAACGCTGGTTTATGTTGAAACGACGCTGAACGGGGAAATATGGCGCGGCTTTATCCGCGAGGACGATATCGATCTGGATGATATGACGTCGTTCGGCTGAGGTTTGACGCGCAGGCCAAACGGTGCTATGATGAAATTACTCTGATATCGGAGGCACACATATGATCAGCAAAACCTATCCGCTCGGCAGTTTTGAGCGCTATCCGTATGTCGTCATCCTTTCGCGCATGGAGGGAAAATTTCTGCTCAGCCGCCATAAACAGCGCACGACATGGGAATTTCAGGGCGGTCATATCGAGCAGGGAGAAACGCCTTTGCAGGCCGCCAAACGCGAACTGTTTGAAGAATCCGGCGCGGCGGCGTTTGAAATCGAGCCGCTCTGCGATTACTGGGCGGGCAGTGAAGACGGGAAGAGCGGCGCATGCGGCGTGGTTTTTACGGCAGAAATTCAAAAACTCGGCCCGCTGCCTGAAAGTGAAATGGCTGAAACACGGCTGTTTGAAAGTCTGCCCGAACAGATGACGTATCCGGCGATCACTGCGGCGATTATGGCGTATTGGGGGAAAAATATTCAGCCTCACGGATTGACGCAAGGCTGAATAGGTATTAAAATATAAACAAGTCAAAAATTCCCGCGCGAACCGAACGAGTTGTTCGATATTGCGCGGGATTTTTTCAGCTGTTTTGTTTTTTGGCAAGCACGATCCCAGCGTGCTCTTGAGCGTTTCCAAATTCAGCGGTTTGGCGATGTGCGCGTTCATGCCCGCGTCTGTACATCTTTGACAAAGACGTTGGCCGTCATGGCGATGACGGGGATGCTCTGCGCTTCCGGATGGTCAGAGGCGCGGATGAGCCGCGTTGGGCAAACCGTAAGCTTGAAAAAGCCGTCGCACAGGGAAAAGCTTTTTGACGGATGAGAAAATCTCTCTATGAAAAAACCTCCCTCAAGAAAGGGAGGCGGGCAAGACGGAGACGTTCACAGCCCCATCTTTTCGACATATTCTTCCAGGCACCAGTTGTTCTGGGTCATGGTTTGGGCCGCTTCAACACCGACATAGCGGAAATGCCAGCTTTCGGCGACGAAGCCCGTCAGCTTCTGCTTATCCGCCGTGAAGCGGACGACGAAGCCATATTTTGCGCAATGTTCATGCAGCCATTTCTGCTGTGCCGTTCCGGTGAAGCTCACATTCGGCACGGTGATGTCAAACGCCAGCCCAGTCTGATGCTCGCTTGTTCCGGCGGGCGCGACGGTGTTATAGGTGGCCGACAGACAGCGGTCGCGCGACCAGTCCGGGTTGTTTTTCTGATACTTGGCGACGGAGTTATCCACGAGTTTCTGCTGTTCGCTGTATGTGCGGTAAGCGGAGGAAATCTGGAAGTTGGAAAGGCCGTCCGCGATGGCGGCGGAGAGCATTCGGCCCAGCGCCTCGGTGGCGGTTCGGTCGGCCTTGGTGCCGCTGTATTTGACCTTGACGATATCGGCGGAGAGCACGGATTCGATCGTCACCAGATCGGTCGGCGCGTCGTTTTTGCCGAGCTTATGCTGGCGGTTGACGAGCATGAGAAAATCCGGCTTGGGCGCCTGATCGGCGGAAAGCGCATTGCCGCTGTACAGCAGTTCCTGCGTCTTGACGCCTGCCAGCCCATCCGCGCTCAGCCCGTTGACGGCCTGAAAGCGGATGACAGCCTCCTCCGTGTTCGTGCCGAACGTGCCGTCCGCCGCGTCGTTCAGGTAGCCCAGATCGATGAGCGCCTGCTGGAGCTGTTTCACGTCCTCGCCGGTGAAATTCTTTTTGAGCGTGCGCGTCGGCGCTTTTGTGGGTTTAGGGGTATCGGTTGGGGCGGCTGCCGGCGTGGGCGTGACGCTCACGGGGTCGGGGGGGGGTGTTTCAGGAATCAGGTTTGCGCCGCCATAGCCATACTGCGCGCCGAAGGGCGCGTAAACCGGAGTCGGGGTGATGGTGGGTTCGGGAGTCGGCGTGGGATCGACTTCCGGCGCGGCGGTTGCGGCGTTATCCGCCAGCGCGTCAAGGTTCGGTTTTTGCAGAAACGTGGTCATCAGCGCGCTGACCAGCACGACGGCCAGCAGAATGCCGCAGGCCGCGATCAACCGGCCGAAAGGCTGAGAAGGAGCGTTTGTTTTTCGCACGTGTTTTTCCTTTCCGCAGGCGGTCAGAAAATCCAGCCGCCCGCTTCAATCTGCGCGTTGGCCCACGCGCGGAGCTTTTCCGTCGCCGCATCCAGCGTCTCGCGGGAAGAGACGGTATATTCGCCGCCCGCGATGCACTCGGCCATCGCGTCGTTGATCCACTGGCCGTAGTGCAGCGTGTCTTTGTAATTATTCAAGTCGAGCACCCAATCTTCCCGCGCGGAAAAATCATAGATCGTCACGTTGTCGTAGCCGCTCAGCGCGTCGTAACAGAGGCCGCGCAGCGCGAGCATCGCTTCCAACGTTCCCTTGCTCTGCATGGTCGCCCATTCCGCGGCGGAATACGGCGGGAAGAAGATATCGAACTGCGTTTCCGGGTGCGCCGTGATGTAGGCAATCAGGTGCGCGTTCAGGTTTTCCTGAGCCAGCTGAGTGCGCGCGTCCGCGGGAAGCGGATTTTCCGGCGGGGTAAAGCTGGCGGTATACAGCGCGATGGGGCCGTAATCGTCGCGGCCCGCCCAGTTATACATGCGGTCGCGGATGGAATCGTCCTGCTTTTGCCCCCATGCTTTCAGGCAGCGCGGCAGGAACGAGCCGAGCACGCTGCGGTTGAGCCAGTAGGAAACGTCATTGAAGAGGTTGTCGTCGTACAGATACATCGGCACATCGCTGCCGGTCTGATCGACTTTGGCGATGAAGGAATACACGTCCAGCCCGTAGACGATGCGCTTTACATCGTGCGTGCGAAAGGCCAGATCCATCAGCAGCGCGTGGTTATAGGCCGTTCCGGCGGAGGTGCACAGCTTGATAAATCGACCGCCGAGCAGCGCGTCCATCTGCGTCGGGCGGAAGTTTTCCGTCACGGATGTGCCGACGACGGCGCTGTCGTAATCATAGCTGCGCGCGATGCCTGCGTTGGCGTAGACCTGCGTGGTGTTGTCAATCGGCGGCATGTAGCGCGTCGCGAGGTGGTAGACCTGAAACGGATCGATGACGATGACCGTCAGGCAGATGGCGCCGATTGTGCCGAGCAGCAGCGCGAGACTCAGCAGCGCCCAGGTTTTTCGTTTCATCATGTTCTTTGAACCGCAGGGGAATCGGTCAGAAATTGAAATACAGGAACACGCTCACGCTGGAGAGCGACAGGGTGCAGTAGACGATCATCAGCACCGTGGTCAGGGCGTTGCACAGCGTCGGATGGAAATCCATCGTCTTTTCGTAGGTGTTGCGCAGACCCAGGCAGGCGAACAGCGACGCGGCGTACCAGATCATCATGTAGATGGCGTTGTAGCCCTCGTGGAAACCGCCGGGCAGGGCGAAGGCCGACGTGATGGAATCGCGCAGCGGCCCAAAGTTCATCATCAGCATGGATTTGACGATGGCCAGCGCGTCGGTCAGGCTCGTCGCGCGGAAGAAGACCCACGCCACGACGATGAAGCCGAAATTGATGAGCCATTGCAGCGCCGGGTGCAGGCGGTCATACGGTTTGCGGAAAAGGCGGTAGAGCACGCTTGCCGCGCCGTGCATCAGCCCCCAGAGCAGGAACAGCCAGCCCGCGCCATGCCACAGGCCGCTGAGCAGGAATACGATCATCAGGTTGACGCAGGTGCGCGCTATGCCCTTTCGGCTGCCGCCCAGCGGGAAATAGATGTACGTCGTCAGGAAACGGGAGAGCGTAATATGCCACCGCTGCCAGAATTCGCGGATGTTCAGGCTCTTGTAGGGCGAATTGAAGTTGATCGGGATTTTGATGTTGAACATCAGGCCCACGCCCGTCGCCATGTCGCAGTAGCCGGAAAAATCGAAATAGAGCTGGAGGGTGTAGCCGATGGCGACGAACCACGCCTCCGCCGTGTTGAGCGTCTGCGCGCTGGCGAAGCCCGCTTCCACCGCGACGGCGAACGTATCCGCGATGACGACCTTTTTCATCAGGCCGCGTGCAAAGGCGTACAGGCCGGGCGCAAAGTTGTCAAAATTGAAATGGCGGTTTTGCGCGTCCGCAAACTGCGGCACGATTTCGCTGTGCAGCACGATCGGCCCGGCGATCAGCTGGGGGAAGAAGGTGACGAACAGCGCATAATCCAGAATATTGTAGCGCGGAACGGTGCGCTTGTAGCTGTCGATGACGTAGGAAAGCTGCTGGAAGGTAAAAAACGAAATGCCCAGCGGCAGCGCCAGACGGTTGAGCGTCAAATGCAGGCCGAACGCGCCGTTCAGGTTTTCAAAAAAGAAATCGTGGTATTTGAAGTAAAACAGCACGCCGAGGTTCAGAAAAAGCCCCAGCAGCATCAGCGGCAGGCGCACGGCCTTCTTTTCCCGCGTGAGCATCAGCTGGCTGAGCGCGTAATTGACGAGGATGCTGCCTGCAATGATCGGCACATAGCTGGGATTGTTGTAGCCGTAGAAAAGGAACGAGGCCAGTACCAGAAACACCTTGTTGAGCTGGTTTTTTTCCGGCAGTCTGCCCAGCAGAAAATAGCCCAGCAGGGTCAGCGGCAGAAACGCCAGCATGAAAACGTAGGAATTGAACAGCATGTCGGTATGTGCTCCTTTTCAAAAAATCAAAACGGCCAGTCTCCGGCTTCCACAATCTGCGCTGCCAGCGCGCGGATGACGTCGTTGTTCGCTTCCAGCTGCGCGGCATCCGTCACGCGGGAAAGCCCTGCGGCCATTTCCTCGGCCATCGCGTCGTTGATATCCGGGCCGTAGTGTTTTGCGTCGATGTACTGATTCAGGTCGCAGATCCATTCCGTCCGCGCCTGAAAATCATAAATCTCCACGTTGTCGTATGGAAGCAGCGCTTCGGCCAGCGCTTTTTTCTGCTGCAAATGGTATTCCATCTGCCCCTGCGTGTAAAACTGATACCAGTGCGCGGCGGAATACGGCGGGAAGAAGAAAATAAACTGTGTGTCGGGGTGCTGCTCGACGAACGGCAGAAAGTTGTGCTCCACGTTGAGCTTGGTCTGCTGGGAAAGCCCCGCTTCGGCGTTGATCTGCTCGACCGTATCCCGGCTGAAGGAAACGTCCGCCAGCACGGCTTCCCTGCCGTAGGCATACAAATCGCCCCAGCTGTACATCGTGTCGAGCTGATCCGGGTCGCTCTGCCCCAGCGTGGCGAGGCATTCGGGAATGTAGGTCAGCAGCACGCTTTTGTTGAACCAATAGGAAACGTCGTTGAAGAGATCGTCGTCGTAGAGATAATCCGGCATTTCGCACTTGGGCGTCTTGTAAAAATAGGTCAGCGCTTCCACGTCCACGCCGTAGAGCACGCGGCGCACGTCGTGCGTCGCGAAGGCCATATCCATCATCTGCTTATGGTTGAAGGAGGAACCCGCGTTGACGCAAAGCTTGACAAACTGCCCGCCGAAAAGGCGGTCTAACTGGCTGGGACGAAAGTTTTCCGTCATCGACGAGCCGATGACCACACTGTCGTAGGCGTAGTTTTTGGCGATGCCCGCGTTGGAATAAATCTGCGTGCCGTTTGAAATCGGCGGGATAAACGCGGTCGCCTTGTGATACACTTCAAACGGATCGACGGCGGCCACCAGCGCGACGGTTCCGCCGATGGAAAGTCCCAGCAGCGAAAGGGTGAGCGCTGCCCATTTTTTTCTGTTCACGGTGCGCTCCTTTCCGCCGGACGGGCTGATTATCGATAAAACATCACTTTATTATACACCATGCGCGCGGCAAAGACAAGGCCGCCGAAAACGCCGGCGGCCTTCAGAACTTTTAATCCGCGTTCTGCGCATCGACGCGCGCAATGTGCCCGCCGACGGCTTTCAGCTTTTTTTCGATCTTGCAGTAGCCGCGCTCGATGTGGCCGCCGGAATCATCCACCAGCGTCTCGCCTTCGGCGCAGAGCCCCGCCAGGATCAGCGCCGCGCCCGCGCGCAGATCCGTTGCGCGAACCGGCGCGCCGGTCAGATACGGCGTGCCCTCCACGACGGCGACGCGGTTTTCCACCCGAATGTGCGCGCCCAGCCGGGAAAGCTCGGCGGCGTGCATGAAGCGGTTTTCAAAAATCGTTTCCAGAAATACGCTTGTGCCGGGGGTTTTGCAGGCGACGGCCATCATCGGCGCCTGCAAATCGGTCGGGAAGCCGGGATAAACCATCGTGCGGATTTCAAAGGGCTGTTTGGCTCGGCCGAAGACCATCAGCCCGCCCGGCGTATCCTTGATATGTATGCCCGCTTCGCTGAGCTTGAAGAGCAGGGAGCGCAGATGTTCCGCCCGCGCGCCGGAAAGCAGCAGTTCGCCGCCGGTGATGGCGCAGGCGCAGGCCATCGTGCCCGCCTCGATACGGTCGGCAATCGGCTGCCAGCTCACGCCGTGCAGCGCGCGCACGCCTTCAATGACGATGGTGGATGTACCCGCGCCGCTCACGCGCGCGCCCATCGCGTTCAGAAACGCCGCCAGATCGACGATTTCCGGTTCCTTGGCCGCGTTTTCGATGCGCGTCGTGCCGCTGGCCAGTGTCGCCGCCATCAGCAGGTTTTCCGTCGCGCCGACGGACGGCATATCCAAATAGATGACCGCCCCGCGCAGGCGGCCCGAAAGCGTCACGCCGCCGTGGTCAAACTTCACCTTTGCGCCCAGCGCGCTCATGCCCTTGAGGTGCTGGTCGATGGGCCGCTGGCCGATCGCGCAGCCGCCGGGCAGGGGAATGCGCGCTTCGCCCAGCCGCGCGAGCAGCGGGCCGAGCACCAGCACCGAGGCGCGCATCTTGCGTACATCCTCTTCGTCCTGCGGGTTTTGCAGCGCGGCGGCGTTCAAAATGAGCGCGTCGTTCTCCTTTTTCACGCTGCACCCGCACGAGGCCAGCAGCGCGCAGAGCGTCTTCACATCCGTCAATTCCGGCACGCGTTCAATGCGCGCGTCTTCGCCCGTCAGCAGCGCGCCGCACATGATGGGCAGCACCGCGTTCTTGGATGTGCTGATGGGTATTTCTCCCCGCAGCGGCGGGCTTTCGCGAACCGCATAATGCGCCATGAGAATCCCTCCGATTTTTTTCGGCTTTGCGGCGGCGAACCCGCCTGATGGCAGATTATGCCGCAGCGGGACGATGTGTCCGCGCGCCGCAAGATGATTTTGCCCGCCGCCGCGCGCATCATGCCTGCGCCAAAATGCAGACGGGCGCGGCTTTTTTATTTTATGCTGGAAACGCGGCGGCATAAACGGCTTGCGGCGCAAAATGCGGCGGCGCAGAAAGTTCCAGCGGCAAAACCTGCCGCAGAATCCAAAGAAAAAAGCCGTAAAAGCCGAAAAAAATGAACCGATTCGGCCTAAAAGCTTTTCGGAATTGCTTTTTTGCGCAAAGTGGTGTATCGTAATAAGGTATTGCATCTCCCGCCGCCCCTTTCCGCGGCGGGGAAAAACACGGCCAAGGAGAGCACGCATGAGCGAGTATCTGGATATTCCCGCGCTTTACGGCAGCAGCGTTTTTTCCGAAAAGGAAATGCGCGCGCGCCTGCCCAGGGAGATTTACAAGAGATTGTCGGCCAGCATGGCCACCGGCGAAGAGCTTGATCCCACCGTGGCGGACGCGGTGGCGAGCGCCATGAAGGAATGGGCGATCGAGCAGGGGGCGACGCATTACACCCACTGGTTTCAGCCGCTGACGGGCACGACCGCCGAGAAGCATGACTCTTTCATTAGCCCGCAGAAGGACGGGAGTGTCATCATGGAGCTGCGCGGCAAAGAGCTGATCCGCGGCGAGCCGGATGCGTCCTCCTTCCCCTCCGGCGGCATCCGCGCCACGTTTGAGGCGCGCGGCTATACCGTCTGGGATATCACCAGCCCTGCGTTTATCTACGACAACGGCGATACGAAGACGCTGTGCATCCCCACGGCGTTCTGCGGCTACAACGGCGAGGCGCTCGACCAGAAAACGCCGCTGCTTCGCTCGATGGAGGCCATCAGCCGTCAGGCCGTGCGCATCTGCCGGCTCTTCGGCGATAATCTGACCCAGCGTGTGACGACCTCCGTCGGCCCGGAGCAGGAATATTTCATCGTCGATCGCGAAACCTATCTGAAGCGAAAAGACCTCATCTTCACCGGGCGCACGCTTTTCGGCGCCATGCCGCCCAAAGGGCAGGAGATGGAGGATCATTACTTCGGCGCGATCAAGGAACGCGTGAGCAACTACATGAAGGATTTGGATATCGAGCTGTGGAAGCTCGGCATCCCGGCCAAGACGGAACATAACGAGGCCGCGCCCGCCCAGCATGAGCTTGCGCCCATCTACAACACCACCAATGTGGCGACGGACGAAAACATGCTCGTCATGAACGTCATGAAGAAGGTTGCCCTGCGTCACGGGCTGGTATGCCTGCTGCATGAAAAACCCTTTGCGGGGGTCAACGGCAGCGGCAAACACAACAACTGGTCGCTGACCACGGATACCGGGCATAATCTGCTGGAGCCGGGCCGCGATCCGCAGAAGAACCGGATGTTCCTGCTCGTGCTCGCCGCGATGATGAAGGCGGTGGATGAGCACGCGGGCCTTCTGCGCATGAGCGCCGCCAACCCCGGCAACGATCACCGTCTCGGCGCGAACGAAGCGCCGCCCGCCATCATCTCCATGTTCCTGGGCGATCAGCTGACCGCCGTTGTGGATCATATCATCCGCGGGAGCGACGAGAGCGTGCCGTCCGCGTCCATCATGCGCGTGGGCGTTTCGACCCTTCCGTTTATCCGCCGCGATGCGACCGACCGCAATCGGACCTCGCCCTTCGCGTTTACGGGCAATAAATTCGAGTTCCGCATGGTGCCGTCTTCCGGCTGCATCGCCGACGCGAACACCGTGCTCAACACCATCGCGGCGGAAGCGTTTCAGGCGTTTGCCGACGAACTGGAAAAGGCGGAAGATTTTGAATTCGCACTGAACGCGCTCATCCGCCGTGAAATGACCGCGCACCAGCGCATCATCTTCAACGGCAACGGCTATACCGACGAGTGGGTGGCCGAAGCGACGCGGCGCGGCCTGCCGAATCTGAGGAGCATGGTGGACGCGGTGCCGGAGCTGGTGAAACCCGCTTCCATCGCGCTGTTCGCCCATCAGGGCGTATTCACCGAGAAGGAACTGCGCGCCCGCGCGGACGTCTCCTTTGAGCTGTATGCCAAGACGATCAACATCGAGGCGCTGACGATGATCGACATGGCGGGCAAGGATATCGTTCCGGCCGTTGCGGAATACGGCGGAAAATTGGCCTGGTCGGCCAATCAGGCGATGCAGGCCGGCATGGATGTTTCGGTGCAGCGGGAGATGCTCGCCCGCGTGAACGTGCTGCTGCGGCAGACGAGCGACGCGCTCGCCGATCTGCGCGCCAAGCAGGAAAAGATGGCGGCGCTTTCCGGGCAGGAGCAGGCGCGCTATGCGCACGACGTCATCTGCCCGGCGATGGAGGTGCTCCGCGCCCCGGTCGATCATCTGGAAATGATTGTAGACGGCAGACTCTGGCCGATGCCGACCTACGGCGACTTGCTGTTTAACGTGTAAGGAGGGTTCAATATGTGTGGAATTGTCGGTTATGTGGGCGTGAAACAGGCTGCCCCGATTTTGCTTGCCGGGCTGTCGAAGCTCGAATATCGCGGCTATGACTCGGCAGGTCTGGCCGTGCGCGATGAAGCCAGCGAACACATCGAGGTGGTCAAGGCGAAGGGCCGTCTCAAGAACCTGATGGAGATGACCGATTCCGGCAACGCCGTTCACGGCCTGTGCGGCATCGGCCACACCCGCTGGGCGACCCACGGCGAGCCGAGCACCGTCAACGCGCACCCGCAGTATACCCGCGAAAAGCGCGTCGTGCTCGTGCACAACGGCATCATCGAAAACTATCAGGAAATCAAGGAATCGCTGCTTAAAAAGGGCTATACGTTCGCCTCGCAGACGGATACCGAGGTGGCCGCCGCGCTGCTGGACAGCTATTATGCCGATGCGGCCAAGCGAGGCATGGAGCCGCGCGAACGTGCGCTTGACGCCATTCGCAATATGATGATTCGCGTGCGCGGCAGTTACGCGCTCGGCATTCTTTTCGGCGATCAGCCCGGCGCGATCTATGCCGCCCGCAAGGACAGCCCGCTGATTCTCGGCCGCTGCGACGGCGAATATCAGGGATACATGATCGCTTCCGACGTGCCTGCCGTGCTCAATTACACGCGCAACGTCGTCTATATCGATAATCAGGAAATCGCCTGCCTGACCCGCGACGAACTGCATGTTTATAACATCGACTGCGAAGAAATCGAAAAGCCGTTCGTGGAAATCAAGTGGGATGCCGCCGCCGCCGAAAAGGATGGCTACGAGCATTTCATGATGAAGGAGATCCACGAACAGCCGCGCGCCGTGCGCGACACGCTCTCCCCGCGGATCAAGGAAAACGAAGACGGCAAAAAAATCATCGACCTGAGCGAAACCGGGTTGACGGATGAGGATTTCACAAACGTCTCTCGCGTGTATCTCATCGGCTGCGGCTCGGCGTATCACGTCGG
>OLPW01002727.1_pt1 | contig 15096 bp, 10 predicted proteins | sample 1672161 | NCBI WGS metagenome assembly OLPW01 (sample SAMEA3136654, study PRJEB25190) | human gut metagenome
GCAAATGCTATTTCATGCGCGCTGCCGCGCGAAATGCTGAAAAATGCTGACTATATGACTTTTCGACAGACTGAGGACGCTTTACGCGTCCTTTTTTGCAGTTCGGTTATTTTTCACCCATTCGGCGATCGTCTGCTTGACCTTCTCCATCTGCAGCGGCTTTGCCAGATGGGCATTCATGCCTGCAGCGAGGCACTTCTGTGCATCCTCGTAAAAGGCGTTTGCGGTCATGGCGATGATGGGCAGCGTTTTCGCGTCCGGTCGGTTGAGCGAGCGAATGGTCTTCGCAGCGTCAATGCCGTTCATCACAGGCATCATCACATCCATGAGAACCGCGTCGAAGGTGTCCGGTGGATTGTTCTGCACGATCTCCACAGCCTGTTTGCCATCCGTGACGACGGTTACGGTCGCTCCTTCGTCGGTCAGCAGGATCTGTGCGATTTCGGCGTTGAGCGCATTGTCCTCGACGAGCAGCAGCCTGCATCCTGCAATGCTGATATCCGGCGCGGCATGTGCGTCCGGTGTCTGCTCGGGAGACGGTGCAATTTCAAACGGCAAAGTGATTACAAAGGTGGAGCCGACACCAAGCTGACTCGTGACCGCAATCGAGCCACCCATCCGGTCAACAAGCTCCTTGGTGATGGTCATGCCGAGACCGGTGCCGTGATAATAGCTGCGCGCGTCCTGCTTTTCCTGCGTGAACGGTTCAAAAATATGGTCAACAAAGTCCGGACTCATGCCGATGCCCGTATCCGAAATCGTCCAGCGATAGGTGCATTTGCCGTCCTGTTCACCGAGCGAGTCCGTATGGGTGGTGATTTTACCGCCGGGACGGTTGTATTTGATGCAGTTGCTGTAGATATTGAGGAAAATCTGCCGCAGATGCAGCGGACTGCCGTAAATATACGGGTACGGAATGATGGATTTGTCCTTTTCGTACTCCCACTCAATGCCGGCTTCTTCGGCGCGGCCGATGATAATGGTAATGATATCGCGGGTCAGCTCCACCAGACTGATGCGCTCGTGCGCGAGGACGGTCGTGCCCTCCTCCAGCTTGCTCATCTGCAGCACATCGTTGATGAGCGACAGCAAGTGATTGGCGGAAATCTGCATTTTTTTGTGATTTTCCAGCAGCAGCGCCTTGTCATCAAAGTGGGTTTCGTCCACCTGCAGCAGACCGATAATGCCGTTGAGCGGTGTGCGGATATCGTGACTCATGCGCGAGAGAAATTCGGTTTTGGTGCGGTTCGCAATACGCATTTCATCGAAGGCGGTCTGCAGACGGGCGTTCTCTTGCTCGTCGCGGGCGTGCATCTGCGAGGTATCCTGCAGCAGGATAATCGCCGTGACCATCGGCATTTCGGCATTGATTTCCGGATCAAACACGGTGGTCTGCGTCATCAGCACGGTTTTCTGTACCCAGCGGATAGCGCCGTCATCCTCCTGCACGCAGTACTCCACCGTGATGTGTTTTTCACCGGCGGCAAAGCGCTTGAGCAGACGAGCACTGGTATCTGCCGTGCGGTAGCTGCCGAGTGTTGCCGGTGTGACGCGCTTGCGGTACTCGTCGCAGTAGTCGCGGTAGGAGCAGGGAAGCGGGTAGTCGAGGAACAGCGCCCGGTCCGAATCACTCTTGCCCGCAGGTGAAATGTTGCGCTCGAGGGTGTCGCGCGTGAGGTTTACCGTGTAGATTGTGCCCGCCATATCGAGCAGCGCGTCCACATAGCTGTCGTTCTCAAGGATAGACTGCTTTAGCTGCTCGTAGTACAGTGTCAGCTGCTCCTTCGGGTCGATGGCTTGGTCGGCGTTCAGCCGAATGGTCTCGAACGCGAGGATAAAATGATGCAGCCTGCCGTTTTTGTCCCAGTCAATCGGAAGAACGGTCAAACAGCTGTAGCGGCTTTCATCGGCTGCGTTGTACTGCAGTTCGAGGGTATCCTCTGCGCTGTGCAGGCTGCGCTGCAGTACGTCAAGCTGTAGCGCAGAACGGACGCGGCTGCGCTCGCTTTTAGCAGCCTGTTCCTCGGCAATCTGCTCGACGGCGCCGGTGTAGCTGCCGTCCGATGCCAGAAAAAAGCTCTCGCACGCGCGGATGGTGCGGTAGGTGTCCAGACGCGCATCGCAGTACAGACAGTCGGAAAAGCTGCGGTGCAGGCGGTTGACCTGCTTCAGCAGCTGAAAATCCAGCCGCTTTTCGGCGGCGGCTTCCTCGCGCTTGACGTGGTTTTTGTTGATGTACATGTTTTTGTCCGCAAGGTCAAACAGATCGCGCATATTGCTGTCCGGATTCTCCGATGCAAGCGCGAAGCCGACCGCATAGCTGAGCGGCGTATCCGGATGCTGTCGGGGCTCCTCGGCAAGCTGTTTACGGACATGGGCAAGCAATTTCTGCAGCGCATCGGCATCCGGTCCGTGCGTTATCGCGAGGAACTCATCGCCGCCTGTACGGCCGACAAAATGCTCCTCGGGCATGGCCGCACGCAGCGCGACCGCAAATCGCCGGATGTATGCGTCACCGGCCTCATGGCCCATGCTGTTGTTGATGCGGCGCAGATTATTCAGGTCAAAGCTGCACACGCCGGTTTCTGGCGCAGGCGGCGTCGGATCGTCGAGCAGCTCCTCGCACTTGTTCTTGTTGGGCAGGCCGGTTGCGGCATCCAGATAGACCTTATGCTGCAGAGCGCGGTTCATCGCAGCCGTGTGCAGCGCCTGAAACAGCTGGTAGCCGATCAGCAGCATGAGCACAACGATATCCGCGGTGATGTACTTCTCCAGAGCGGAAAGCGAGGTTGCCTTGCGCTGTGAGTATGCCTCTGCCAGACCGGTCGCGTCGTCGCAGATGCCGAAAAAGGTTTCGCTGATGGGAATGATGTCCGTGTTATTTGAGCCGACTGCGCGCACGCGGCCGATCTCCTGCTTGAGTGCTTGAAAATAGTCGTCCAGCTCCTGCATTTTTCTTTGGAAGGCGTCATCGTTCAGCCGCACGAGGCTGAGCTCGTCGCTGCCGAAGCGCAGTCCGGCGATAAACGCGTCAATATCTGCGATCATGCCGTCCTGCGGCTGACCGGAGATTTCCAGCTTGACGATACGCTAGGTCTTGCCGCGCACGAGTCCGGCGTAGTTGATGATACGCGCGGTGCCCTGAATACCGGAAACGAGGTTCATCATCCAGACAATCAATATAGCCAGCACGACTGCCAGCGCGCCAATGGCGGCGTTGACGATGCCGGTGCTTTTCTTTTTGGGGTTGCCAGCCATGTGCAATGACCTCCTTGCAGGCTGTCGAATTTTGTCGAACAAATTAGACGGGTGAGAAAGTTATATAAAAATCATTATATCGTGAAAAGGGAACAAATGCAATGACAGAAGCGGAGAATCACGCGCTTCGCAGAGATATCCACAGACTTGTGGATACATTGCCGATTTTGTGCTATAATGCAGAAAAAGCAATCGGAGGAACAGAGGATGAAGCTGCGTTATATGATTATCGGTGCCGGTGGCGTTGGCGGACCGGTAGGCGCGTATTTGAGCAAATCCGGTGCGGATACCACACTTATTGCACGCGGAAAGCATCTTGCGGTCCTGCAGGAGCATGGCTTGACGCTTGTATCCGGAGAAAATGAGCGCGAGAGTATTCCGGTCAAGGCGATCGACATGGACGGCTTTCTTGCCGCGCGGGAGCAGGGCGCTCCCGCGCCGGATGTGATTTTCGTGTGTGTCAAGGGATACTCTCTCGCGGATACCGTGCCGTTCATCCGCAAGGCAGCAGGCAGGGACACGGTAGTTATTCCGGTGCTTAACATCTACGGCACGGGCCGTGCCCTGCAGGCGGAGCTGCCTGAGCTGCTCGTCACGGACGGCTGCATCTACATTTCGGCCAACAGGATTGCGCCGGGCGTCATTCAGAAGCACGGTGCGATCTGCCGTATCGTGTACGGACTGCCGAGCCACAAGACCGATCATCCGGTGCTGCAGCAGGTCGAGACTGACCTCAAAAACGCCGGAATCGACCCGGTTTATTCTTCGTATGTCGAGCGCGACACGCTGCTCAAATTTGCGTATGTGTCGCCGAATGCGGCCTGCGGACAGTATTATCACGCGAAAGCTGCGGAAATGCAGCATCCGGGCGAGGTGCGCGACAGCTTTGTACGCCTGATGAAAGAGGTCGTTGCGCTGGCGGACAAGATGGGTATTCCGCTGGAGAGCAGGCCGGGGGAGCTGGTCGAGCGCAACCTACGCATTCTGGATGCGCTTGCACCGACCGCGTCTACCTCTATGCAGCGCGATATGGAAGCCGGTAAGCAGTCCGAGGTGGATGGTTTGATTTATCAGGTTGTGCGTCTGGCGGAGCAGTACGGCGTGGATGTGCCGGAGTATCGCAAAATCGCAGAGGCGGTAAAAAAACAGACGGAAAATAAGTGAAAACGGCAAAGACCCGGAATCTTCCGAAAAAGATTCCGGGTCTTTGCGCTATAGGTGGTGATGCTGTTTCGACTGTCATTGTAAACAACGACAAGAAATTTCACTGCACACCGTCCGACGGACGGTGACATTCGCAATCCTTTTCGAGCGCCTGAAGCTGCTGCTCCATGGTGGGCACCTCACACTTGCCGGTGCGGATGGCTTCGCGCACGACTTCGGGCGACGCGGGTACCTTATTGATGCGCACGCCGATGGCACGCGACACGGCGTTCAGGATAGCCGGTGTGACGGGCACGGTCGCAACCTCGGAAATGCCTTTTGCGCCGAACGGGCCCTGCGGCTCTGGGTCCTCGATTAAAATAATCTCGTAATCCGGCGTATCCTCGGCGCGCGGCAGACCCAGCTGACGGTACAGCGTCTTGACCGGATAGCCGTTTTTCGTCGGATATCCCTCGGTCAGTGCGTAGCCCTGTCCCATCGAGCACGAGCCGTGCATCTGACCCTCGATGATATGTGGATTGATGGCGCGGCCGACATCGTGCGCCGCGATGATTTTGAGCAGCCGGACCTCGCCGGTTTCTTTGTCCACTTCGACAATGGCGGCCTGCGTGGCATACGCATACGCCGGGAAATTCCGGTATTTCGCACCGCGCTGCTTTGCACCCTCAAAATCACCGATGGCGAAGCACGGGTCGGATGCATAATAGTATTCCGCGCGGCGTTCCTCGCCCGGCCGCCACGGACGGCTGTCTAAATCCTGCTTGAGCTTGACGCACGCCTCATATACCGCACGGCCGCCGCACAGCGTCTGCCGCTCGGAAACCGATTCGCCGGTCGGGATGGTCAGCTCAGTGTCGCCGTTCGTGATGAAGATATTTCCTATATCCATGTCCAGCGTTTCCGCCGCGATCTGTGTCATGGCAGTACGGAAGCCCTGTCCCATATCCGTGCCGGAAACGATCATGTGCAGGCGGCCGTCGCCCTGCAGAATCAGCCTGCACGCACCGTCATCGGTGAAAATACCCTTGCCGACGCCTACATTCTTGAATCCCGAGGCCATGCCCCAGCCGAGCACCTTGCTGCCCTTGGGATACTGTCCTTCGTACTCCTTGAGTGCTTTTCGCAAACTTTTTTCGCATTGATTGATGGTATCCATCATACCCATGCTGTATTTGAGCACCTCACCGCCGACCGAGGTCGCACCCGGATAGACGGCATTGCGCCGGCGCAGCTCGAACGGGTCGATATCCAGCTTTTCCGCCATCATGTCCATCGCAGTTTCAATGGAGATTGCAGCCTGATTGATGCCGTAGCCGCGGAACGCGCCGCCCTGCAGATTGTTGTTGCGGATCGCTGAGCCTTCCACCTTGACATTGGGAATGATGTACGGCCCGCCGCTCATCAGTGCGCCGGTCATCAGCGTGCCGTAGCTTTCGCACTCGTACGGTCCGCCGTCCGAGAACATGCGGCAGTCTAGATACTGGAACTTGCCGTCCGGCGTGAAGCCAATCTCGTAATCCGTATGGTAGCCGTGGCGTTTGGTGGTGAGGATCAAATCCTCCTTGCGCGTCAGCGTAATCTTGACCGGCTTGCTGCAGGCGTGAGCGGCAACAACCGCCGGTGCTTCGAGAAATGAGTCGCATTTTTTACCGAAGCCGCCGCCGAGCGGCGTCACGATAACGCGGATATTCTCCTCCGGCTTGTCCAGAATCTTTGCCAGCATACTGCGGATTTCAAACGGCGCCTGTGTGCAGGAATAGAGGATCGTTTTGCTGTCCTGCACCATGCCGATAGCCGAAACAGGCTCCATGCAGGCGTGCTCCTGCGGCTCAATATCCTTGGAGACGTTGAGCTTGACGATGTCCGTCCGCTGCTTTGCCTGTTCCACATCGCCGCTGACGCGGCCGGTGTGCACGATGAAGCTGTTTTTGCGGTAGCCGTCCGCCATGGTGTAGATACCGGGCAGTTCTTCATAGTCGATTTTGACCAGCTTGACGGCCGCTCTCGCGTGCGCCGCCGTATCCGCGACAACCAGCGCCAGATGGTCACCGAGAAACCGCACCTCATCCGTGCAAAAGACCGGCTGCTCCGGTGTCCATGTGCCGACCTTGTTCATGCCGGGCACGTCAGCCGCCGTCACGATGTGCACCACACCTTCCGCCTGTTCGGCGGCGGAGTAGTCCACCGCGTTGATCTTTGCGTGCGGCGCCGGCGCCCAGACAAATGCACCGTGCAGCAGGGTATCCGCGCCGATGTCCTCAGCGGTGAGGTCGTCGCAGAATTTCAGTTTGCCGCCGGTCTTGTCCATGCCGTCCACATCCCAGACCGACTTGCCGACCGCGGAACCGGTGATTTCGGGCACGACCTGATTTTCTCCGACCACAATAACCGTGCTTTCGTGGCTGCGGAAGCTGTCGATATCCGGATCTTCCCCGCGCAGCCGCGCCGCTGCCAGCTTGACCGCCTCGATAATTTTGACGTAGCCGGTGCAGCGGCAGTAGTTGTTTTTCAGCCCGTCGCAGATTTCCGGCTCGGTCGGAGCCGGATGGTGCAGCAGCAGCGCCTTTGTCGCCATCACCATGCCCGGTGTGCAGAAGCCGCACTGCACAGCGCCGACATCGAGAAACGAGTGCTGAATCACCCGCAGCATGGTGTCATTCGGTGCGTTTTCGATGGTCTCAACGGCTTTGCCGTCCAGTCGGCGCACGAGCGTCACGCATGAGCGCGTCAGCCTGCCGTCCACCAGCACGCTGCACGCGCCGCAGTGACCGGTGCTGCAGGCTTCTTTTGTGCCCTTCATGCACTTTACATTGCGGAGATATTCGAGCAAAGTGCGGTTTTCACCGTCTTCTATTTCAATTTGTGTGCCATTGAGCGTAAATCGTAGCATGGGATTTCGCCCTCCTGCCGTTACTTAATTTTTGCTTTGATGCGCATGAAGCGTCTGTGACCGGAGTCAAGCGCCTCGTAAAAGTCCTCGCTGTCCTTCGGGTCGTCCTTTGTCAGCTTAGAGACCACATACATCAGCACGAACGCGGTCGCCAGACCGATCGTGCCGTACCACACATAGCCGAGATCCCAGACGAAGAAGGTTAGGCAGATGATGATCGCACCGACCGAAATCGAGGTGATAGCGGCTTTTCGGGTTGCCCACTTGCAGTAAATGCCGAATACCAGCGCCGGGAACAGCGATTCGACCAGGGAATCCGCGAAAATCATCAGATTGTAGACGTATTCCCAGTGCATGAGCGATACGGCAACCGTTACGGCACCGAACAGCAGAATTACCACGCGGATAACCGAGGTTTCGGATGCCTTGAATTTGCAGTGACCGATACCGACCAGCAGGTCCTTGTAGATGATAGAGGACATGACCATCAGCAGCGCATTTGCGGTGGACAGACCGACCGCCAGTACGCCGATGAGGAACACGATCATCAGAATCTGCGCGAGCAGACCGTGCGTGCCCGCGATGATGTTGCACATATACGGGATAACCAGTTCGGTTTCCGAGCTGGTAAGGTCAGGCATGGCAGCCAGCGCGACCAGACCGATGAGCATTGTGCCGCCCCAGACGATGATCTGCAGGAACGGTGCAAGGAACGCCATCTGACGCTGGTCCTTCAGACCCGCGCTGTAATAGCCGGAGCGCACGAACACCTGCGGCAGCAGCAGCGTGTAGCCGAATGCACACGCAAGCGGATAGCTGACGCGCGACGGATAGGTGCATATGCCGATCGGACCCGGATAGGAGAACCAGTCCGGTGTCTGCACGCGGACGGTCTGGAATGCCTCGATGATTGAGCCGTTGAATACGATCTTGAGTGTTACGAAAATAATTGCCCACAGCGCCAGAATGAAGAACCAGCCCTGTACAGCATCCGCCAGTGCGGTGGATTTTACGCCGCCGAGCATGACGAATACCGTCATGATAATGCCGCAAATGAGCGTAAATGTCTGCGAGGATACCGCGCCGCCGGTGGCCACCTCAGCTGCACGTCCGCCGGCTACCAGTACTGCCGAGATAAACGGCACAGCGCAGATAATGTAAACAATGTCGATGATAACGGTCAGCGCCTTGGACTTGTAGCGGCAGAAGAAGAAATCCGCCGGGGTGGTGAAGTGCTTCTGCTGGTTGACCAGCCATACCTTGGTCATCGTGAAGTAGCAGATGATCGGGAACATGGAGTAGATGCACATCTCCGAGAAGAAGTAGCCCAGTCCGTAGCGGTAATACGCGCCCGGGCCTGCGAAAAATACCCAGACGCTCATGCAGGAGGCGATATAGGTCATGACCATGACCGGCCACTTGAACCGGCCGCCCTGCAGATCGACCTTGCCTGCGTCACGTTTTTCCTTCCATGTGGTGTAGCGTGCGATAGCGATCAAAAATAGAAAATATGCCGCAAAAACGATCCATACCGTTTTGCCTGAAAGTAAACCCTGTGTTGTCATTTTCTCTGTTATCCTTTATTTGTCCGATTCTTTTTGCGTTTCGGAAGCGGCAGGCGTATTATCCTCAGCCGTTTCGTCCTGTTCCTCATCCTCAATCAGAGGATATTCCTTTTCGGTCAGCTTGCAGCCGATATACACGGAGAGCACCGTGCCGACAAAGCTGATCAGGCCGTGTACGATGCAGGCGGTCTCGCTGCCGTAGGGCGGGAAGCCCGGGAAATTATAGAATACCCAGAAGAACAGCACAGACGCCAGCCAGATTTTCTCTGTTCTGCCGATTTTCATTTTATGTCACCTTGTTTTCTTGTTTATATGTAATTTCAGGTATGCATTTAGTCCTGAGAACGCCACTCATCGAGCAGCGCATCCGAATCCACGACAAGTCCCAGATGCAGCGAGATCATGCGCAGCGCAGGCTCTTCGAGGTGCTCGGAGCCGCGGGTCAGGTCGCGCGGCACGACGACGCGGAAATCGCGGTTTGCGGCATCGAAGGCGGTGTTGATAACGCAGCAGTCGGTCATGCAGCCGGTGAGCACCACGCGGCGGATGCCGAGGTTGCGCAGCAGCAGCTCCAGATCGGTCGGATAGAACGCGCTCAGGCGCTTTTTGGTCGTCACCATGTAGTCCTCGTCGTGTACATCGATGGACATTTTGTTCCAGCGTGTGCCTTCGATGGCGTGCTCTGCGATGTTGGGAATCTCACCGACCGTAACCGGAAACACCATGCGCCACGCAGACGGAAACAGCTTTTCGTCTGCGCCGCCCTTACGCAGCGTTGAGCGGACATGGATGATTGGCAGACCGAGCGTGCGTGCTTCGTTCATGAAATGATTGAGCGGTTCGATGATCTCGCGTCCTCGCGGAGACGGACATGGACAGTCCGGGTCGGTTGACAGGTGTCCATCGTGCATGTCAATCGTAATGACAGCCGTATCGCGGCGATTAAGGAAAACCTGCTGTAATTGCTCCGGAACCTCCTTTTCGATGCTGTCAAAGTATGCTTTCATTTGATTTTTCTCCTTCCCGGCAAAACGCCGCAGCAATCTGTGCGGCGCTGTCAATAGCGGTATTGGAGTTATTATAGCACACGTGTCATGACATGTGCAAATGTTTTGGTTGGGTTGGGGAAAATCGTGAAGGGATGGAGACTGGCGATGCTGGAAGGGAGGGAGGCGATGCGGCTATCTGTGTCGCTCTCGTGAAGGGAGAGACACAGATAGCCGTTGACATTGGGAAACGGACATTTATTTCAATCCACGCCCCCGCGAAGGGAGCGACCCGACCGCTGACCCGACCCAGCTCATCCGCGAGGTATTTCAATCCACGCTCCCGTGAAGGGAGCGACGTGCAGAGATTACTCAGCAAACGTACACAATACCATTTCAATCCACGCTCCCGCGAAGGGAGCGACATCCGAAGCGGACGAGGCGGTCAAGCTGTCGCACATTTCAATCCACGCTCCCGCGAAGGGAGCGACGCGTACAGTTCCGCATTCTGGCGGGTGATTACAAATTTCAATCCACGCTCCCGCGAAGGGAGCGACAACAGCAGTAGTCATAGTTGCCGACAGATCAAAAATTTCAATCCACGCTCCCGTGAAGGGAGCGACATCGAAGCGGCAGAACCGGCGCGCAGCACCAACATTTCAATCCACGCTCCCGTGAAGGGAGCGACGCAGAATTGCTTGACATGGCAGCAAAGCGCAGAGCATTTCAATCCACGCTCCCGCGAAGGGAGCGACACAGATCGGTTTAGGTTAACAGGAGGTACAAAATATTTCAATCCACGCTCCCGTGAAGGGAGCGACCTATAACAGGGAGGTGATACCATGGCAGTTGACCCATTTCAATCCACGCTCCCGTGAAGGGAGCGACACCGGAAAGCGAAGAGCAGCCGTCTGATTTGGACATTTCAATCCACGCTCCCGTGAAGGGAGCGACAGCCTCCGTTTCGTTCTTGTCTTTCGACAATATAAATTTCAATCCACGCTCCCGTGAAGGGAGCGACGTAGTTGGTGCTGCCTCTCGTCACGTTGCAGACGGCATTTCAATCCACGCTCCCGTGAAGGGAGCGACCCTACTACACAGAGCGCAAAAACTATAAATTTGAGTATTTCAATCCACGCTCCCGTGAAGGGAGCGACCCGAGGCAAGCCAGCTGCTCGCCAACATGGCGAAATTTCAATCCACGCTCCCGTGAAGGGAGCGACGCTCTTGAGACCAGACGCAGCATTCGTGATGATCATTTCAATCCACGCTCCCGTGAAGGGAGCGACGTCGGTCGATGCGATCTCAAGCGGCTGACGGCGATTTCAATCCACGCTCCCGTGAAGGGAGCGACCATTGAGAGCTTTGTAGTTTATGTATATACACTATTTCAATCCACGCTCCCGTGAAGGGAGCGACTCCTCACTGTCAATGACGTTCAACACGTTAGAAATTTCAATCCACGCTCCCGTGAAGGGAGCGACGTATATAATAAACACATACAACACAAGTACACATTATTTCAATCCACGCTCCCGTGAAGGGAGCGACCAGCGCGTGGACGGAGGTGATTCCGGAATAATGGCATTTCAATCCACGCTCCCGCGAAGGGAGCGACATAAGGAAATCACCGGCGAGGACTACAACAAGTATTTCAATCCACGCTCCCGTGAAGGGAGCGACGCAGAGCGAGATCGATAAGCTGCCGGAAGTCAAATTTCAATCCACGCTCCCGCGCGTTTTGCGCACGCGCCCATGAGCGCCGGAGACAGATTTTGCCTTCATCAGCTTGGGCAAACATAATTCCTTAAGCGAGCAGGCCGAGCAGCCTTTCTGCGGTTTTACCTTAGGCGTGCAGCCGCGGCGCAGATAGTCGTGCATTTCGGCAAGGCTGTCGCGTACACGCTGCCGCAGTTCGGCTGTAAATTCGACAGGCGTCCGTCGGCGCGGTTCACCGTAGAACAGCGCACCGTCGGAAATCTGACAGCATAGCATTTCCTCAAGGCACATCGCCTGAGCGCACAGCTGCAGCTCGTCCGCGTCGTGCGGCTTGGGCTTGCCGCGCTTGTATTCGACCGGAAACGGTGACCACAGTCCGTCTCGTCCCTGCAGGGCAACGCCGTTTTCCGAGCGATGAAATTCCACCACATCGCATTCACCGGACACGCCGAGCACCGTCGAATGGATGCGCATGGCACGAACAATCAGCAGGTCGCCGCGGCTTTCTGTGCCGCCGCCGTGCGCTTTCTCGTGCAGAATCGAGCCGTCCACCGTGCGGTAATTCTCCGCCCACTGGTGCTCCACATGGATGAGCGCCCATTGCCGACGGCAGAATGCGAAATGCTGCAAACCGGAGAGCTGGAGGAAGTCCTCCTCGGCGTAGATTACCCCAGTATCTTGCAGGTCACGCCGGCCGGCAGGTTGGCTTCGTCAACCGTGATGGTGTAGTCCGTGTACGCACGCGGCGCAATCACGCCTTCGTTGTGCTCGGCATGAACCAGATCAAACAGCTTGTGCGAGGGTGCGTTGCCAAGCTCGGAATCATGCTTGAACACAATCAGCTGGCGTACAGCCATCTTGCCGCGAGCAGCCGAATGGTCGTTCTCGAACATGTTGATGATTGCCGTCCACAGCAGTTCAAGGTCAGCCTCAGAGAATCCGGTCGTCTTGCGGGCGAGGTTGGCGGAAACATAGCCTTCCGCACGGTACAGACCGTAAGGCACGATGTACTTGCGGCCCATTTCGGTGCCCTTTTTCTCTGCGTCAGCCTCGGTGGTGATGGCAACACGCGTGATGGTGACTTCCTGCGGCACAATGGGATCCACACTGCGGGCAAAGCCAAGCTGTACCGGACCGCGCACCTGTCCGCAGTTGAGCGCACCCTTGACAAAGGTGGTCATAACCGCACCGAATGTGCGAATATCGTAGAAATTCTGGCACATAAAGTCACGCAGCTTGCTGTCAAGCTGATCGTCCTTCTTCTTTGCATCCTTGAGCTTGTCCGGCGCTACGCCGACATAAGCGCAGGCTTCCGCATCGCTGCGGTTGAGCGGCACATTGTCTTTAACGTAAATGCGGTAGCCGGATTCGCCTTCCTTGGCCATCTCTACATAGTTGCGGATTTTGCGCTTGAGGCATACATCGGTCACCAGACCGTAGCCGGTTTCCGGGTCGATACGCGGCATGTTGCCCGCATCCGGATCGCCGTTCGGATTGCCGTTTTCCACGTCGAAAAAGATTACAAATTCATAGCGGTTTTTGATGGGTTCCATTTACTTGTCCTCCTTTTTTGTGTAACGCTTTTGTGTCTGGTGATAGTAGCCGAGGTCAAACGAACCTTGCTGCGGCAGGCTCAGTCGAGTTGGATAGGTTTCACTAAGAATATCCTTGATTTTACAAATCTGCTGGTTATAATACGTCTGCAGACCTTTATCCAGCTTGCGCAGGTGCTTCTGGCACAGATTGCCGAGAATCGGAAAGATCGTGGCAGGTGTTGCAGCGGCAGAGTTGAAATACCGATCCTTGATGGTGGTGTTGATGCCCGGATTTGCTGCCTGCTGTACGGCTTCGTATATCGAGAACAGCCGTCCGAGCGTATAGGGAATATTGGTGCTGGATTCATTCAGGCTCACAGTTAAAACCTCCTCGGGACAGTCCTTGTCCTTGTTTTTTAGGTAATATGCCTTGATAATTGCGGCACGCCGCCAGTTTATCTCAGAATCTGCGCGGATACGGAGCATAACACCGTTCAGCAGTGCAGCCGGATAGCGGTCGTTGTTCCAGACGGCGCGGGCAGTTGCACCGGCCATAACCGGACTCGGCTTTTTGTCGCGGGCACTCTGGTTGACGGTTTCGGCAAGCAGCTGCCACAGCGGCAAAAAGCCGGCAGGCGCCTTCGCCGGACGCTTGATTTCCAGACGTTCATAGTGCGCGTTGACGTTCTTCATCAATTCACCAAACGTGTTTTTATAGAAGAATCGCACACTCAGACGCGCAGCATTCGGTGCCAGACCGAGAATGTAGAATGCACGGTCAGGATCAAGATTTAATTCCTGACACGGTTCGCTGTCTGCAAGGTGTTTGAGCGCAGCGGATAAGTCATTATCCGACCAGCTTTGCGTGTTATTGCCCATAAGGCAGCTGAAAAAATCAGTATACTGCGGTTCCGCGGTCTCCGCCCAGCAAACGACAGTGGTGTCGCTGATGTACTGCGTATGCTCGCGGTCAGCCAGCAGGTGATTGAGCGCCGTCGTATAAGCAAATGCAGCGTGCTTGCCAACAGGTGCGTTGTAGTTCTGCTCGTGACCGTAGGAACAGAAGGCGGGTGCGTTGAACGATACAAGTGCGGCGCCGCTGGACTGCGCATCACGCACACCTTTGATGGCAGGATGAACGGCGGCAATCTCATCGAGTTCGCCGGTGACAAGACATTGCTGTTTGGGTGCATCGGAGTCACTGTCATAATGCGCCTGCCATGCAGCGCAGATGGCCGGATCATCTGCCGGATACTGCCTATTCACATAAAATACCAGATTGGCACCGGAAATGATTTTGTCGTAATCATTGACAAGAGCAGGGTGCTGTGCAGCTTCGGCAGGCTGCCATGTATCAAAGAAGGAGAGAATTGCGTGTGCGAAAGGAGAGTCCACAGTGCCTAACAGCTTGTGGTGCAGCTCGGCAGCGGCGTGAAAGCATTGCAGACTGCGTTCCGGTTTGCCTTTTGCGTCTATGCCAAGCAGATATGCCGAATTATCCCACATAAAGTTGGACGCAACACCGGAAGAACGCTTGACTGCCGCCGGCAGACGAATATCCTCGCGCGGACGGAGCACTTTCTTTTTGCCTGCATCCACTTCATGCAGCAGCGGAATAACCTGGGCGAGTTCACCGTTTTCCCGCAGTTGGAGCGCATAACTGATTTTCGGTCTGCCCCAACCGGGCGCATCAATTTCACCGCGGGCATTGAGGGCATCATAATATTGCGTCAGCGCCTGCAAAATCATTTGACCACCTCCGCACTGTGAATCGGGGGAACCTCCATGACACCGTCTACCAGCTTGGCGCGGAAGAACATCGGTGTGATATTGGCGGGATCGCTGTAATCCATGTCGAGCAGCATCCAGCCGAGATCGTGTTCACCGAGCAGTTCCTCCGGACAAGGCGGAAGTTGTTCACAAAGCTCAAACTTTACCGGAAATTCCCGTGTGCCGAAGTAGGGCATGCTGTAGCACTG
>OLPW01002728.1_pt1 | contig 15092 bp, 14 predicted proteins | sample 1672161 | NCBI WGS metagenome assembly OLPW01 (sample SAMEA3136654, study PRJEB25190) | human gut metagenome
GAATTTGATGAGGATCTGATGATCCCGGATAAGAGACTGAGCATCAGCGAAGGAGCGATTACCGTAATGGGATGGCAGTCTTGTACGGATAAGAAGAGTTTTACCTATGCGATTCTTGACGCGCTCAGTAAAGAATATGATTTTTCTCTGGACACGCCATTTCAGGACTATCCACAGGAAATCCATGATGTGATCATCCACGGAACGAATGGACGTGAGGTGAAAGTTCATTATAAAGGCCAGCGCGGAGAAGGTGTCTATGATGTTGCATTTGAAGGACTGATCCGCAATGTGGAACGCAGATACCGGGAGACTTCATCTGAGACAATGAAGGCAGAATATGAAGAGTTTATGAGAATCACTCCGTGTAGAAAATGTGGCGGCCAGCGACTGAAGGCAGAAGCGCTTGCAGTGACGGTCGGTGGTAAAAATATCGCAGAAGTGACGGAGATGTCCATTGAAAACCTGCAAACATTTATGGGTAGTCTGGAGCTTACGCAACAGCAGAAGATGATTGGAGGACAGATTTTAAAAGAGATCCAGGCGAGAATTAAGTTTTTGATGGACGTAGGTCTGGATTACCTGACGCTTGCCCGTGCTACCGGAACATTATCTGGAGGAGAAGCGCAGAGAATCCGTCTTGCGACACAGATTGGTTCTGGTCTGGTGGGAGTGGCTTATATTCTGGACGAGCCGAGTATCGGCCTGCACCAGAGGGATAATGACAAACTGCTCGGAACACTGAAGCATCTGCGTGATCTTGGAAATTCTGTCATTGTCGTGGAACATGATGAGGATACGATGCGTGCGGCAGACTATATTGTGGACATTGGACCTGGTGCCGGTGAGCATGGAGGAGAAGTAATTGCATGTGGAACCGCAGAGCAGATCATGAAGAATAAAAAATCCATCACAGGGGCTTACCTTAGTGGAAGAATGCAGATTCCGGTACCGGAGCACCGCGCGGATCCGTCAGGCTGGATTAAGATTAGAGGAGCAAGAGAGAATAACTTAAAAAATGTGGATGTAGAGATCCCACTTGGTGTGATGACCTGTGTGACAGGTGTGTCTGGATCTGGAAAGAGTTCGCTTGTAAATGAAATCTTGTACAAACGTCTTGCAAGAGATCTGAACAGAGCAAGAGTGATTCCGGGAAAACATAATGCCATTGATGGTCTGGAGCAGCTGGATAAAGTTATTGCCATTGACCAGTCACCGATTGGAAGAACACCAAGATCAAACCCGGCAACCTATACGGGAGTATTTGATCTCATCCGTGACCTTTTTGCATCTACAGCAGACGCAAAAGCACGTGGATACAAGAAAGGAAGATTCAGTTTCAATGTGAAAGGCGGACGTTGTGAAGCCTGTGCCGGAGACGGAATCCTGAAAATCGAGATGCATTTCCTGCCGGATGTTTATGTACCTTGCGAGGTTTGCCACGGAAAGAGGTATAACCGGGAGACACTGGAGGTAAAATACAAAGGAAAGAGTATTTATGATGTACTCAATATGACCGTGGAAGAGGCATTGCATTTCTTTGAAAATGTACCAAGTATCCGAAGAAAGATGGAGACGCTTTATGATGTGGGACTTTCCTATATCCGTCTCGGTCAGCCTTCCACACAGCTTTCCGGAGGAGAGGCGCAGCGGATCAAGCTGGCGACAGAACTGAGTCGGAGAAGTACGGGAAAGACCATCTATATACTAGATGAACCTACGACAGGATTACATTTTGCAGATGTGCATAAACTGACAGAGATTCTGCATAGATTATCAGCGGACGGCAATACAGTCGTAGTCATTGAGCATAATCTGGATGTGATCAAGACAGCAGACTATATTATTGATATGGGACCGGAAGGCGGTGACAAAGGCGGAACCGTTATTGCAAAGGGAACGCCGGAAGAAGTGGCTGAAAGTCCGGTATCATACACCGGAAAATATATCAAGCCGATGCTTGAAAAATAAGTATCTTCACAAATATTTAAGGAAAAAAGGGTTGCACTTCCTGAGAAAACGAAAGATAATGATATGGATAAAAGGGATAGCAGAAAGAAAGAGGTTATATCATGGCAGTAGATATTGGAATAGATCTGGGAACAGCCAGTATTCTTGTATATGTGAAGGGAAAGGGAGTCATACTCAAAGAACCTTCTGTCGTTGCATTTGACAGAGACAGCAATGAAGTGAAGGCAATCGGCGAGGAGGCACGTCTGATGCTGGGAAGAACGCCAGGCAATATTATCGCAGTGCGTCCTTTGCGTCAGGGAGTTATTTCCGATTATACTGTGACAGAGAAGATGATCAAGTATTTTGTTCAGAAAGCACTGGGAAGAAGAACATTTCAGAAACCACGTATCAGTATCTGTGTGCCAAGCGGTGTGACGGAAGTTGAGAGAAATGCGGTACAGCAGGCGACATTTGCGGCAGGAGCCAGAGATGTTTATCTGATCGAGGAACCTGTGGCGGCAGCAATCGGGGCAGGCATCGACATTTCCAAAGCATGTGGTAATCTGATCGTAGATATCGGGGGAGGTACGACCGATGTGGCCGTGATCTCTCTTGGAGGTACGGTAGTCAGTACCTCACTGAAAGTTGCCGGAGACGATTTTGATGAGGCAATTGTACGTTATATGAAGAAAAAACACAATCTGCTGATCGGAGATCGGACCGCAGAAGACATCAAGATTAAGATTGGAACGACGTATCCTCTGATTGAAAATGAAGCGATGGAGGTCAGTGGACGGAATCTGGTTACAGGACTGCCAAAGACAGTTACGGTGACTTCAGCAGAGACAGAACGGGCACTTCAGGGAACATCCAACCAGATTATTGAAGCAATTATCAGCGTTCTGGAGCGTACGCCGCCGGAGCTTTCCGCAGATATTCTGGAACGCGGGATCATGCTGACCGGAGGTGGAGCAAAGCTTCGCGGGCTGGAAGAGATGATCGAGGAGAGAACCGGAATCAATACAATGACTGCAGAGGAGCCGACGCAGGTCGTAGCAATCGGAACCGGAGAATATGTGGAACTTATGAGCGCAAGACGGGAACTGTAAAGAATGCCGAGGCATTCTTGAACTGTCGGGCAGATTTGGGACAATAGATGGAAGAGATTAAGGGATATGTAGAGCACATTGTATACCGGAATGAAGACAACGGGTATACAGTATTTAATTTGAATAATGATGACGGAGACCTGACCTGTGTAGGAAAGTTTCACTACATTGAAGAGGGAGAACTGTTGGAGCTGACGGGAGAGTACATTGTACACAAAGTGTATGGAACCCAGCTTCAGGTAGAGACTTCGAAGGTATGTCAGCCGGAAGATAAGGTGTCGATTGAACGTTATCTTGGTTCCGGAGCTATCAAAGGTGTCGGACCGTCGCTGGCAGGACGGATCGTGAAGAAGTTCGGTGGTGATACATTCCGCATTATTGAAGAAGAACCGGAGCGTCTTGCCGAGGTAAAAGGGATCAGCGAGCGGAAAGCCAGAGAGATCGCCATTCAGGTAGAAGAAAAAAAGGATATGAGGGAAGCTATGATCTATCTGCAAAAATATGGCATTTCTACGACACTGGCGGCAAGGATCTATCAGCATTATGGTCAGAGCGTTTATCGCGTAATAGAAGAAAATCCATATCAGATGGCAGATCATGTGCCGGGAGTTGGCTTTAAGACGGCCGATGAGATTGCGTCGAAGGTCGGGATACACACAGATTCCGATTACCGGATCCGAAGTGGTATTTTCTATACATTGATTCAGAGTGTCAGTGAAGGACATGTCTATCTTCTTCAGGAGGTTCTGCTATATCGTGCCAGTCAGCTTCTCGATGTAGAGATTCAGTATATTGAAAAATATGTGATGGATCTTGCTATGGAGAAAAAAGTTGTTCTGAAAGAGTCTGATGAAGGTCTTCGTGTTTATTCCGCCCATTATTATTATATGGAACTCACGGTTGCAAAGATGTTGCATGATCTGAATGTAGATTTTGATGTGACACCGTCTGTTTTGGAGCATCGCATCCATATGATAGAAGAACAGGCAGAACTGGCACTGGATGACAGACAAAGAGAAGCTGTAATGGAAGCAGTGCGGCACGGAATTCTGATTGTGACTGGAGGACCGGGAACCGGAAAAACAACGACGATCAATGCAATGATCCATTTCTTTGAGGAAGAAGGAGCAGATATCCTTCTTGCAGCACCGACCGGACGTGCGGCGAAGCGCATGACAGAGGCAACCGGCTGTGAGGCTCAGACCATTCATCGCCTGTTGGAAGTCAGTGGCAATCCGGAAGATGATGATAAGAGAGATAATGTCGGATTTGGAAATGGATTTGGAAGAAATGCAGAGAATCCGCTGGAGTCAGATGTGATTATCATTGATGAAATGTCCATGGTAGATCTGCCGCTTATGAAGGCACTCCTTGACGCAATTATGCCGGGGACCAGACTGATCATGGTCGGAGACGGAAATCAGCTGCCAAGTGTAGGCCCTGGAAGAGTGCTTAAAGACATGATCGCATCGGATTGTTTCCCGGTTGTAAAGCTGGAGAAAATCTTCCGGCAGGCAAAAGAGAGTGATATTATCGTAAATGCACATAAAATTAACCGTGGAGAACCAGTCATATTGGACAATAAAAGTATGGACTTTTTCTTTTTGAAACGGTCTGATCCAAATGTGATCATCAGTGTTGTAATTACGTTGATCCAGAAAAAACTTCCAAAGTTCGTAGATGCCTCACCTTATGACATTCAGGTGCTGACACCGATGCGAAAAGGAAATCTGGGCGTGGAGAGGCTGAATAAAATCCTTCAGCAGTATCTGAATCCGCCATCACCCCAAAAGCAGGAAAAAGAAGTGGGAGACCGCCTGCTGCGTGAAGGTGATAAGGTGATGCAGATTAAGAACAATTACCAGTTAGAGTGGGAAGTCTGCACGAAATACGGAATGACCATTGACAAAGGACTGGGCGTATTTAACGGCGACATGGGAATCATCAAGAATATCAACACTTACGAGGAGACGGTTACGGTTGAGTATGACGAACAGCGCCAGGTGAAGTATCCATATGCGATTCTTGATGAGTTGGAGCTTGCTTATGCAATCACGATACATAAAGCTCAGGGAAGTGAGTATCCGGCGGTTGTGATCCCGCTTCTTCAAGGACCAAGACAGCTTTACAACCGGAATCTGATCTATACAGCAGTGACAAGAGCAAGAAAATGTGTCACACTTGTGGGCAGTGATTCAGTATTTCAGGAAATGATCCAGAATACCAGCGAGCAGCGGCGAAATACAAGTCTGGCGGAGCGAATCCGAGAACTTGCATAGTGATCATAGAAAAATATAATCAAAAAAAGAATGTAAAATATAATAAAAAGTATGAAAAAAGCAGAGAAAGACAAGGAGAAATATGGTCAGAAAAGGTGTTGGATATTTTCTGGCCTTCTATCTGCCCTTTTTGTGGAAAGGTAAATCGTGGGGGAGTATGCCCTTTGTGCAGGAAAGCTGTGGAAAAATTAGAGATTCATGAACCGCGATGCCTGAAATGTGGGAAACCAATCCACTGTGAAGAGAGGGAATTTTGCCATGACTGCTATAACACAGAACACATTTATGAAAGAGGGTTGTCGGTGTGGCTTCATAAACCTCCGGTGAACCAGGCAATTTACCAGTTAAAATATCATAATCAGAGATATGTTGCGAAGTATTTTGCACAGGAAATCTGTATAAAATATGCAGAAGAGATCCGAAGATGGAGACCGCAGGCACTTGTCCCGGTGCCTCTGCACAGAAAAAGGCGCAGGAAGCGTGGTTACAACCAGGCGGAGCTTCTGGCAGAAGAGATAGGGAAAATACTTGGGATTCCGGTCGTTGCGAATCTGGTAAAACGGGTTCATTACACTGGTTATCAGAAAAAGCTGGATCCCATAGGGAGAAAAAAGAATCTGGAACATGCATTTGCTCCGGGAGGAGATCCGGACAGACTTCCGACAGATTTTCGACGTGTCATTATTATCGATGATATTTACACAACAGGGAATACCGTGGATCAAGTGGCAAAAGTATTGAAAACTATGGGGTTCCAAAAAGTTTACTTTTTGACTATAAGTATTGGACAAGGGTACTGAGATTTGCTATACTGAAAATGATGTTTCATCGATAAAAAAGGATTTTGAGGTGCATATATGTTAGATGAGCGAAAAGTCAAGCTAATGACTCAGCTTGCTCTGTATGATCAGACGCAGGGAAAAGAGGATTTTAAAATCAGTGAATACTATCGAAAAGATTATGCCGGAGTGCACATTTTATATACGGTTCTGTGGGTGACAATAGGCTATATAGCAGCTTGGGCAATTGCGATGATCGCAGGACTTGATACTCTGATGGAGAAGATGTCAACAGCATTACTGATTACGTTGGTTCTCGCGGCAGTTGTCGGATATGTGGTAGTTCTTGTGTCTTATATTGGAATTGCAAGCCACCTGTACAATAAAAAGCATCAGGAAGCGAGACAGCGGGTAAAGAGATATAATCACATTCTGACGAGATTGTTGAAGATGTATGAAAAGGAGACAAAGTAATGGACAGTTTATATGTAATACGGGAGAGAATGCAGGATTTGTATTCCAGATACTCAATTGTGGCGGATAAAGCAATACAATTTGTTCTGGCGGTCATGACATTTTACATGATCAACAATAATGTAGGATTTATGAAGACACTGGCATCGCCGGTGGTGGTACTGGCACTTGCAATTATTGCAACTTTCTTTCCACCAATCATTACAGTGATTCTGGCAACAGCACTGATCCTTGTACATATGTATTCAGTATCCATCGCAGCACTTGTTGTAACAGCATTGATTTTCCTGATTATGTATATTTTTTATCTTCGTTTTACACCGAAGATGGCAATCGTTGTACTTTTGACACCACTGGCATTTGCACTTAAGATTCCGGTTGTTGTTCCAATCTCATGTGCGCTTTTAATGTCACCGATTTCCATGGTGGCAGTGGGATGTGGAACGGTTGTATATTATATGATGGCTTATATGAAAAAAGCAGCCTCCGGTATGCAGGGCGGTTCTGTGAAAGGTATGATGGGACAGATTGGAAAATATGCAAAACAGGTCTTCCAGAATAAAGAACTGTGGATTGTCCTTGTTGCATTTATTATCTGTACACTGGTTGTTTATACGCTTCGCAAACAGGCAATCGCACATGCATGGACTATTGCAGTTATAACGGGAGCTGTTGTGAATATTGTAGTAGTGGCAATCGGAGATGTTGCTATGGGAGTCCATGCATCTTACGGTTCACTGATTTTTGGAAGTATCGGAGCAGCGGTTATCGGAGTGATTCTGGAACTGTTCTTTTTCTCCGTAGATTATTCAAGAAGTGAGAATCTTCAGTACGAAGATGATGAATACTATTACTATGTAAAAGCAGTTCCGAAGATTGTAGTATCTACACCGGAGAAGACGGTGAAGCGGATCAATGAACGACAGGAAACGGAGATCATGGATACTGCGGAAGTTAGAAAAAAAGCAAAAAAACAGGCACAGGAAAAGGCACGTCAAAGCGAGCAGGGACAAAAAAAGAAAAAACGTCCGGCATCAAAAAGACGTAATGTTATGGACGCTGATGTGGATCAGGAGCTTTTAAGAAGAAGTTTTGAAAATGATCCTGATATGAGATAAAAAAGAATTTTAAATGGGAAGATAAATAATTATAGCAAAAGGGGGGTGACCGGGTGAAACAGTATATTATGCATGTATTAGGATCTGTCAGTCAGGAACTATATTTTCCAGATGCGCATCTGACAGATATTATTGAAATCCTGATTTTGACATATCTGATCTATCATATTGCAATGTGGCTGATCAATACAAAAGCATGGATGCTGATGCGAGGAATTGTTGTACTTGGTATCTTTGTATTGCTTGCAGCAGTTTTTAAGATGCATACAATTTTATTTTTGGCAAGGAATTCGGTAACGGTACTGGCTACGGCGGCAGTTGTAGTATTTCAGCCGGAACTTCGAAGGGCTCTGGAAAAGCTTGGGGAGAAGCAGTTCCTGAGTTCAATCGTACCATTTGAGACGAACAAAGAAAGCAGCAGGTTCAGTGAAGATACCATGGACAGTATTATCGATGCAGCTTACAACATGGGACGCGTGAAGACAGGAGCACTGATCGTGGTGGAACAGGCAATACATCTGACGGAGTATGAAAGTACCGGGATTAAGATGGACTGTCTCGTATCCATGCAGGTACTGATGAATATATTCGAGCACAACACACCACTTCACGATGGGGCTATCATTATCCGTGGTGACAGAATCGTATCTGCAACATGTTATCTGCCATTGTCTGATAACATGGGGCTTAGCAAGGAGCTTGGAACAAGGCACAGAGCAGCGGTAGGTATGAGTGAGGTCAGTGATGCTCTGATTATCGTTGTGTCTGAGGAGAACGGCAAGGTATCTGTAGCACAGGGAGGCGTGCTTGACCGGGCAGTAACGAGGGAAGAACTTCGCGAGAAGCTGACTTATATACAGAACAGAAAGCCGGAGAATAAGAATTTCCTGCAACATATATGGAAAGGAAGGAATAAAGATGAAAAAAGGACTGATGAATAATTGGGGCCTTAAGATATTATCCTTCCTCCTGGCAGTGATGCTGTGGCTGATTGTGGTAAATATCGATGACCCGGTAACAACCCAGACATTTAATAATATACCGGTAGCGGTAACGAATGCAGAGGTGCTTGCGGCGACCAATCAGACTTATCAGATTGAGGATGGCACGCAGAATGTCTCTGTGACAGTACGGGCAAAGAGATCTGTACTTAATAAGATAAAAGCAGATAATATTAAAGCGACTGCAGACATGAAAGAGCTGACGCTTCAGACACAGATTCCAATCAGCGTTGAGATTACAGGAGTCAACTATGAAAGTGTAGAAGTATCTCCACGTAATCTTCAGGTGAAACTGGAAGATGAAGAGACGAAGAAATTCCCGATTGTTCCAAAGACGACAGGAACCGTCCGAGATGGCTATACACTTGGAGAGATTCAGGCAGTGCCGGAGATGGTATCTATCCGGGGACCGAAGTCTGTCATTGATTCCATCAGTAAAGTTGAGGCATCTGTCAGTGTATCCGGATTATCTGAAGACGTTGTGACAAAATCAGAGCTTGTATTATACGATAGTGATAACAATGTGATCGACCAGTCACTTCTTGCCAATAACCTTGGTACGGAAGGTGTATCTGTCAGTGTACAGGTGCTTGAGACGAAGAGCGTTAAGGTTGAATTTGATACTTCACAGATTACAGCAGCAGACGGATATTCCGTCAGCGATATCAAGTATGAGCCGGATCATGTAAATGTGACCGGCAGAGCGGAAGAACTGAAAAAGTTGAAGAAGATCTCAGTTCCGGCATCGGCACTCAATATGTCCGGACTGACTTCTAAGACAGAGAAAGTTGTGGACATCACAGATTATCTTCCGGAAGATATTTCACTGACAGATGAAAATGCCGGATCTGTAGTTGTGACTGTAGGAATTGACAAAGACGGAACAAAATCTTATGATATTTCTATGGGAGCCATCAAGGTAAATAACCTGGCAAATGGATTATCACTAAGCTATGAATCAGCAGATGTACTGGAGATTCAGATCCGCGGGCCGGGAGATATACTGGATCAATATAAGATCAGTGATAATGTAAGCATTGATCTTAAGAACTACCAGACGGCTGGAACTTATACAGTCCCGGTAACGGTAGGTGTTCCGGATGGCTGTGTGCTTGAGAGCACGGTATCTGTAAATGTTATATTGGAAGAGAAATAAGGAGCAGAGCTATGGTAAGTCAGAAAGTAAAAATCACAAATCCAACAGGACTGCATCTGCGTCCGGCTGGAATTTTCAGCAATATTGCAAACAAATTTGAGTGCCGGATCACATTTGAGTATGAGAATTCTATTGCCAACGCCAAGAGTGTACTAAGTATCCTTGGTGCCGGAATCAAATCAGGAGATGAGATTCTGCTGATTTGTGAAGGGGAAGAAGAAGAAAAAGCATTAAAAGCAATGATAGAAGCTATAGAAAGCGGGTTAGGGGAGTAATAAATTGATTCGAAATATTTTATGCTATGCAGAGGAGTCTGCCCGGAGATTTCCGGGTAAGACTGCCTTTGCAGATGAAGAGACAGCGTGCACATACGACGAACTGATCAAAAGTGCCAGAGCAGTAGGAACAAGACTGGGAAGGGAAGTAACTCCTGGAAAACCGGTTCCTGTACTTATGGAAAAAGGCGTAAAAGCTATTTATGCATTTATGGGAATCGTATCTGCAGGCTGTTTTTATATTCTGTTGGATCCGAAACTTCCGACAGAACGTCTGAGATCAGTGTTGGATACATTACAGGCAGAAGTCCTGTTGACGGATCCGGCTTATGATAAACCAAGAGAGCGTCTGGAATTTGACGGCAAAGTCATTATGATGGAAGAGGCACTTCAGACACAGGAAGATGCGGAGTATCTTGATAATGTAAGAAAACAGAGCCGGGATGTGGATCCGCTCTACGCAATCTTCACTTCCGGTTCCACTGGTGTGCCAAAAGGTGTAGTTGTAAGCCACAGATCGGTTATTGATTTTATAGAAGAATTTACGAGATTATTCAATATTACAGAACATGATGTTATTGGAAATCAGGCACCATTCGATTTTGATGTGTCGGTAAAAGATATCTACTCTACTTTAAAATGTGGAGCAACTATGCAGATTATTCCAAAGAAGTTTTTCTCATTTCCGACAAAACTTCTGGATTATCTGGTCGAGCGGGAAGTAACGATTCTGATCTGGGCGGTCTCTGCACTGTGTATCATATCCACATTAAAAGGATTTGATTATAAAGTGCCGCAGAAGATCCATAAAGTTATATTCAGTGGAGAAGTAATGCCGGTGAAGCATCTGAATATCTGGAAGAAATATCTGCCGGAAGCTATGTACGTGAATGTTTACGGTCCGACTGAAATTACATGTAACTGTACTTATCATATTATTGACCGTGAGTATGAACCAGGAGAAAATCTTCCGATTGGAAAACCATTTCCAAATGAAAAGGTATTTCTCTTAGATGAAGAAGACCGGGAAGTGACAAAACCTGGAGAAAAAGGAGAAATCTGCGTATCCGGTACTGCTTTGTCACTTGGATATTACAATAACCCGGAACAGACGGCAAAAGCATTTGTGCAAAATCCATTGAATCAATCTTATCTGGAGCCAATCTACCGGACAGGAGATCTGGCATATTACGGCGAAGATGGGAATCTGTACTTCGCATCACGAAAAGATTTCCAGATCAAGCATATGGGACATCGCATTGAACTTGGAGAGATTGAGACTGCACTGGAGACAGTGGAAGGACTAGGTCGGAGCCTTTGCATGTATGATGAGGCAAAGGGAAAAATTCTTGCATTCTATGAAGGAGACCTGGAAAAGAAACAAATTGTCCGGGCAATCGGGACAAGACTTCCGGGATTCATGATTCCGAATGTATTTGTGAAAGTAGAAGAATTTCCACTTACGAAAAATGGAAAAATCGACCGTAAGAAACTGGAGGAAGCTTATGAATCAGGAAATCTTACAAGCTTATCTTAGACAGGAAGAGACTCCTGCGTATATCTTTGATCTGGATATGTTAAAATCCAGAGTTCAGATGATGAAAACGATACTGGGCGAACGGGCAGAAATCTGTTTTGCAATGAAAGCCAATCCATTTCTGATCGGACCGTTAAAGGATACGGCAGACAAATTCGAGGTATGTTCCCCAGGAGAATTTCACATTTGTGAGACAGTCGGAATTCCAATGGAGAGAATTGTACTGTCCGGTGTGAATAAGGAAAAATGCGACATCACCCATGCGATGCATACTTACGGGAATGCAGGCGTGTATACAATCGAATCCAGGAAGCATCTGGAACTTTTGGAAATGTGTGCAAAAGAAGAAAACATTACGATTCATGCACTGATCCGTGTGACAAGTGGAAACCAGTTCGGCATAGATGAAGAAGAAGTTTTTGATATTGTTTCCAAAAAGGACTACTACTCACATGTGCGAATTGAAGGGATCCAGTGCTATTCCGGTACTCAGAAAAAGAAGTTCTCTAAGATTGAAAAAGAGCTGCATTGGCTGGATGACATACTTACCCGTCTGAAAGAAACATGCAATTATGATGCTGAAGTTCTGGAATATGGACCGGGATTTTATATCCCTTATTTTGAAAATGAAGATGAGGTAGATGATGAGTCATTGTTGCAGCAATTTGCAGATACACTTGCAACATTAAAATTCCAGGGGAAAATCACTTTGGAAATGGGACGCTATATTGCAGCATACTGTGGTTATTACGTGACTCGTATCGTAGACCAGAAAGTCAACCACGGACAGAACTACTGTATCGTAGATGGAGGACTGAACCATCTGAATTACTACGGACAGGCAATGGCTATGAAGATGCCGCATCATAAACACATTCCGGATGCTCCATTGGAGACATCGGACGAACAATCAGAAGAACAATCAGAAGTTCTTTGGAACATCTGTGGCTCTCTATGTACGGTCAATGATGTACTGGTGAAACAGATGCCGCTGAAACATGCAAAGATTGGCGACGCTCTTGTATTTGAACGGGTGGGTGCTTATTCTGTAACAGAAGGAATCTATCTTTTCCTAAGCCGGCGCATGCCAAGGATTCTGTTCTGGTCTGAAAAAGACGGATTTACAGAGGCCAGAAAAGCAACAGAAAGTTACCCGATCAACACGGAATGTACAGAAAAAATGAAAAATTAGAAAAGGAGATAATAACTATGGAAAAATTAATTGAGATTTTAGAGGACATTCAGCCGGATGCTGACTATGAGACATGTACAACATTGATTGATGATGGAATCCTGGATTCTTTTGCAATCCTGTCTATCGTAGGAGAATTGGAAGACGAGTTCGATGTATCAGTAACACCTGCTGACATTATTCCGGAAAACTTTAACTCAGCACAGGCACTTTGGGCTATGGTACAGAGACTGCAGGCTGAATAAGAGAACAAACGGGGACACGAGAATGACAAAAAGTACCATGTTGACACGAGAAAATGCCTGACATGGTACTTTTTTATGTTTTGCGATAACATTTTTTTATCGCAGATAGTCCGGCCAGTCTTTGGCCGGATGATACATCAGAAAAGTGGAAAGGCTGGCTAAAAAGTCTCCGACAGATGGTCTTGCGGTCATGCGATATCCAACAACAATCTGGAATAAAAATTGGTTCTTCTCCCAGATGACTGCAATCATTGTACGGATATTCCGTTCAACGCAAGGAAGCGCAATTTCGCAGGATTCGGCAACTTTTGGGTAAAGTCTGGTGGTAAGAGATGTCAACAGCTGTTGGTCCGCCAGAACATATTGAAGAGCTGTTACGGCTGGCGTAAAGCCGGCATAGACCGGAGAAGCACCAAGAGTCCGAAGCAGCTGTTCAATATCCTGTGCTGAGACATCAGAACCAGATAAAGGAACCAAAAAAACCCCTCCTTTTCAACAAATCTCACCTTATTATAACAAAAACGAATAGGTATGCAACATTTAAACTAGAAAAAGAATAGTTCCGTATTATGAGACAAAATGTTATAATTGAAGCAGTGCCAGAGGATTTGGTTCATAAATTGACGAAAGAGAAAACAGGTGACAGCATGCAAGTAGGATTGAACATTAAGATTAAAAGAATCGGAAGAGGGTATACACAGGAAGAGATTGCAGATGCCATCGGTGTCGCCCGTTCTACATACACAAGATACGAGTCAGACAAGAGACTGCCGGATATATACAAATTATGTGCACTGGCAGATTATTTTGATGTATCATTGGACGACCTGGTGGGAAGAGACTGGAAACCGAAAAAAGATCACAAAGGGCGGAACATTGCGATCAAACCACAGCCGAAATGTATATAAGGTAAGAGACGGAAGCTGAATAAAGGCAGAGAAAAAGACACTTTCGGAGGAAGGTGTCTTTTTATAGTTGCATTAAAAGAAAAAGATTATATATAATACGTATATAAGAACGGAAGTGCAGAGAATGAAAGGTGGAAAATATGGCTGAAGTAAAAAATTTTGTGTATTGTTTGGATGCGGATAATTACGAAGGAAAAACCAATATTACAGGTGTGCTTAGAGCTTTAACACCAGAATATATTCTAATGCGGTGGAAATGCAATTGACAGATTCACAAGAGAAACGAATTGGGGAGATTGTAGATGAATTTTACAGGGGAGAAAGTACAAAAGACGGAACAATTATATAGAGTCGTAAAGCGCTCTCAACCAGACGCATTAAATGCAGAAGGGAAACCTACGTCGGCTTTATTTAAGCAAGACGATGGAGTATTGGTCGATCGAGATGGGGGACGTTTGGAGACCATAATAATTGATAGATTTAATGAAGAAGTTTAATGTTAGATACAAAGGATTAACAAAGATAGCTGCCAAAGTATGTTTGGAAAATGATATGGCGGTTATACCTGCACCAATAGAAAATCCGTATCATGCAGAAAATATTTGAAAATCTAGATAAAGAACCCTTGAGTCAATTAAAAGCTTTGATTTTAGCAGACAATGCTGAAGTAATAGATTATGAACCAAAAGTGAAATGGGTAGGGAAATAACACAAACATATCCAGTGAATCTTAAGACATTCACTGGATATGTTTTATTGCGGGAAAATACAGTGTGTGGTATAATCATGGGAGTTTGAAAGAAATTTTAAGTTCAAAGGGATTAACAAGAGTATTTGGAATAAGATAAAGGAATAAAAATATGTCACTTATATCAATGAAATTTTTAACGTTTGTTGCAGTAGCAGTTATCGGATACTACTTGATACCGAAAAGGTATCAGTGGATCTGGCTGCTGGCATTCAGTTATATATATTATGCATCATCAGGTATGAAGTATCTGGTGTTTTTGTTGTATACAACAGTTGTAACTTACGGGACAGCGAGACTGATTTATGGAGCAGATCA